>Ga0075467_10000552_pt1 | contig 30010 bp, 24 predicted proteins | sample DEB08_DNA_9_FD_75067 | JGI IMG/M metagenome (GOLD analysis project Ga0075467, IMG submission 75067) | Aqueous microbial communities from the Delaware River and Bay under freshwater to marine salinity gradient to study organic matter... | ecosystem: Environmental > Aquatic > Marine > Coastal ... | reverse complement strand
TCATCGTCCAACGGGATCGCACCGATGTCGTATTCAAAGCCTTCAAGCACATCATAAAGATGAGTGTCGTCAGCGGCGACATTCAACGGACGCCCGGCCTTTCGGATCAGCTCAACCGCGTTCTGGATCACCGTTAGCGTTTTCAATCCCAAAAAGTCGAACTTGACCAATCCGGCTTGTTCCACCCATTTCATGTTGAACTGGGTTGCGGGCATATCGGATCGTGGGTCTTGGTACAGCGGCACCAGTTCGTCCAATGGTCTGTCGCCAATGACAACACCCGCCGCGTGGGTCGAAGCATTGCGCAACAACCCTTCGACCTGTTGGGCATAGGTCAGCAGACGGTCCACGACTTCTTCGTTTTTGGCTTCTTCACGCAAGCGCGGCTCGTCCGCTAGCGCCTTTTCAATCGAGACTGGTTTGACACCTTCGACAGGAATCATCTTGGAAATGCGGTCCACCTGACCGTAAGGCATCTGTAGGACACGGCCCACATCGCGCACGGCGGCCTTGGACAAGAGTGCGCCGAAGGTGATGATCTGGCCCACCTTATCGCGCCCGTATTTGTCCTGCACATAACGGATCACCTCTTCGCGGCGGTCCATGCAGAAGTCGATGTCGAAATCGGGCATAGACACACGTTCGGGGTTCAAGAACCGCTCGAACAGCAGTGAATAACGGAGCGGATCAAGGTCGGTGATCAACAGTGCGTATGCGACCAACGAGCCCGCACCCGAACCACGTCCCGGCCCCACCGGGATACCGTTGTCTTTTGCCCATTTGATAAAGTCCGCAACAATCAGGAAATAGCCTGGAAAGCCCATCCCTTCGATGATCCCCAATTCAAACTCGAGCCGTTTGTCATAGTCTTCCAGTGGGGCTGCATGCGGGATCACGGCAAGACGGGCTTTCAAACCCTCTTTGGCAAGGCGGCGCAATTCAGCGACCTCATCATCCGCGAACTTCGGCAGGATCGGGTCACGCTTGTAGGCTTTGAAGGCGCAGCGGCGGGCAATCTCGACCGTATTTTCAATCGCTTCTGGCAAGTCCGCGAACAGAGTGATCATTTCTTGCGGGGATTTGAGGTAATGTTGGGGTGTCAGCCTCCGCCGCGGTTCTTGCTGATCGACATAGGCACCATCGGCGATACAAATCAACGCGTCGTGCGCTTCATAAAGGGCGGGCTTCGGGAAATAGACATCGTTGGTCGCAACCAAAGGCAAGCCCTTGGCGTAGGCCATTTCGACAAAGCCACGTTCTGATAGACGCTCTGCCTCGGGCAACCCATCGCCGGGGTGGCGTTGCAGTTCGACATATAAACGATCCGGATAAATCGCGGCCAGCTGATCCATCAATATCTCGGCCTTGGGCCGCTGCCCCTGGCGCAACAGGCGCCCGACGGGGCCATCAGGTCCACCGGATAGACAAATCAAACCTGCGTTGTACGTCGTCAAATCCTCGACTGACACCTGCGGCAACTGCCCACCCGCATCCAGATACGCGCAAGAGTTCAGCTTCATCAGGTTCATATACCCTGCCTCGTTCTGCGCGAGCAGGACAATCGGGGCTGCAGCCTCTGGTCGTTTGCCGGGTTCAGGCACGGTGTAAGTCAGATCAATCTGGCACCCGATGATCGATTGAACACCCGCTTTCGCCGCCCCTTCCGAGAATTCCAGTGCGCAAAACATATTGTTGGTATCGGTCACTGCAACAGCAGGCATTTGCATGTCGGCAATGAGCCCGGGCAGCTTTTTCACAGGTATTGCGCCCTCAAGAAGGGAATATTCTGTGTGCACACGCAGGTGAATGAATCGGGGATCAGTTTTCATCTCAGCAAGGTATCGCACAGCAGTATATTCGCAAGCCAAGAACCATTTAGTAAGCTATTTTGCTAACTATATTGACAAAGCCCATTTCGCTATCGATACTAAGCAACATGGCTAACCAACTTGATTTATTCTTCGGCGCTATGTCCGATCCAACCCGCCGCGCTGTGATCGAACGTCTTGCCTCTGGTCCTGCCAGCGTTAGCGAATTGCATGCGCCGCATCAAATGGCACTGCCAACCTTCATGCGCCACCTGCGCGTATTGGAGGACACCGGCATCCTACGGTCCATCAAAAGAGGGCGCGTGCGTACTTGTCAAATCGAGGCTGGCCCGTTGATCGAAGCACAAGGCTGGCTGGCATGGCAGCGGACGATCTGGGAAGACCGAATGGATAGGCTAGAGGCGCAGGCATTGAAACTGGAGCGAAATGATGACTGAAACGACCCTATCATTCACGCGCGAAGTGGCTGTATCAGCAAATAGTATCTGGCGGTGCTGGACAGAACCCGCGCTGTTAGAACAATGGTTCGCCCCCAAACCGGTTGTCACCACAAACGCGGTCATAGAGCCGGTTTCTGGTGGGCGGTTCAACACGACAATGCTGATCCCGAAAATGCCCGAACCGATGGTAGGTGAAGGGTGCGTTTTGTCGGCAGAACCGAACAAGCGATTTGCATTTACCAACATGATGTCAGGAGGTTTCCAACCGCAAGACACATCTGGCGAAGGCCAATTCCCGTTCACAGCAGAGGTCACGATGACCCAAAAGGACACTGGTTGCACTTATAAAGTGACTGTCCGGCATTTGGATGCGGCAGGCGCCAGCGCCCACCGCGACATGGGTTTTTTCGAGGGCTGGGGAACCGCTGCCGATCAAATGATCGCCGTGGCGACTGGTCTGTCCTAATACCTAGGCAGAAAGTTTTTCTTGCCAAACGCGCGCCGTATCGCTTTCATGCATAGTTGAAACGGGCATGGTGTCTACGTCGCATCGACACCTCCAGGCGCCCGCCAAATTGGTAAGGCGGCAGGTTTTACAATATGGACGTGACGTTTCTTCTTAATGGGGAAACCGTGCGAGTGGATGCGGACCCGACGCTTACTCTGCTTGACTGGTTGCGCGTTGATCGCGGTCTTTGCGGCACAAAGGAAGGTTGCAACGAAGGCGACTGCGGTGCTTGCACTGTGATGGTCAGCGACGACAACGGTGCTTTGGCCTTGAATGCTTGCATCCTCTTTATGCCGCAACTGCACGGCAAAGTCGTCCGTACGGTCGAGGGGATAAGCGCACCGGATGGTACGCTGCACCCGGTTCAAGAGGCGATGATCACGTACCATGGATCGCAATGCGGTTTTTGCACACCGGGATTTATTGCATCGATGGCAGTAGGTCACAGTACTGGACGCACCGACCACGATGATGTCTTGGCCGGGAACCTGTGCCGTTGTACGGGCTACGCCCCGATCATTCGCGCGGCACAAGCTGCCGAAGCCATACCTGCCGCTGAATGGCTAAAAGAAGCTGTACCTTCCGTAGACCCACAACCCTATGCCCCCGAGAGTTTGAACGAACTTGCCCATTGGTATGCGGCCAATCCAGACGCCACATTGATCGCTGGTGCGACTGATGTCGGCTTATGGGTGACCAAACAATTGCGCGACCTGAAAAACGTTGCGTTTCTGAACCGTTGCGCCGAGCTGCGCCAAATCACGGTCACCGAAGACAGTATAACTTTCGGTGCCGCCGTCACGATGACCGAAGTGTTGGCCGTGCTGCGCAACCACCACCCATCCTATGCCGAAATGGTCCGCCGCTATGGGTCTGAACAAGTGCGCAATGCTGCGACTATTGGCGGCAATATCGCGAATGGATCTCCAATCGGGGATAATCCGCCTGCATTGATCGCACTTGGCGCGACTTTGCATCTACGCCACGGCACTGTCACGCGCGATCTGGCACTTGAGGATTTCTTCATCGCCTATGGACAGCAAGACCGCGCTGCGGGCGAACTGGTGACAGGCGTCACAATCCCTAAAGCGGCCGCCGACTTGCGTTGCTATAAAGTCTCGAAGCGGTTTGATCAGGATATCTCTGCGCTGTGCGGATGTTTCAATGTCACCATTACAGACGGCATTGTAGCCGCTGCACGCATTGCCTTTGGCGGCATGGCAGGCACACCACATCGAGCTAAAGCAGTCGAAGCTGCACTGATCGGCCAAGCATGGAGCCATGACACCGTTGCAAAAGCCGCCGCAAAGTTCGCCGACGACTACTCCCCGATGAACGACATGCGTGCCAGTGCGGCTTACCGATTGGAAACTGCACAAAACCTGCTGCATCGCTATTTTGCGGACACCTCTGGCAAACCGACGAATGTGTTGGAGGTATCCGCATGACCGTCGCGAAATCCCTACCCCATGATGCCGCCGCTCTCCATGTCACAGGTGCGGCACGCTATATTGACGATGTTCCGACGCCTGCAGGAACGCTGCATCTGGCATTTGGCACATCCGAGATCGCACGCGGGACGTACAGTACGCTTGATCTGACGCGAGTCCGCTCCGCACAAGGTGTAGTCGCGGTTCTGACGGCGGATGATCTGCCTTTTGCCAACGACGTTTCCCCTTCGGTCCATGATGAACCGCTATTGGCAACGGGCACCATCCATTACCTTGGTCAACCGCTGTTCCTGGTGGTGGCCACCTCCCATCTGGCGGCGCGCAAAGCGGCGCGTTTGGGTCAGGTAGACTACACCGAGGAAACTCCGATTTTGACGATGGATGCGGCCCTTTCCGCCGATAGCCGTTTTGAAGACGGCCCGCGCATTTGGACCAAGGGCGATGTTGATACGGCTCTCGCGGGTGCCAAACATCGCCTGCAAGGCCAGATCGAAATGGGCGGACAGGAACATTTCTATCTTGAAGGTCAAGCCGCGCTCGCTCTGCCGCAAGAAGGCGGGGATATGGTCGTGCATAGCTCTACCCAGCATCCGACTGAAATACAGCATAAAGTGGCCGAAGCGTTGGGCGTGCCGATGCATGCTGTACGTTGTGAAGTCCGCCGCATGGGTGGTGGGTTTGGCGGCAAGGAAAGCCAAGGCAATGCGCTGGCAGTTGGCTGTGCGGTAGCGGCGCGGCTTACCGGACAACCCTGCAAAATGCGTTATGACCGCGACGACGACATGATGATCACGGGCAAGCGCCATGATTTCCGCATTTCATATGACGTGGGGTTTGACGCCAAAGGCCGCATCGTGGGCATTGATTTCACGCAAATCACCCGCTGCGGCTGGGCGCTGGATTTGTCGATCCCCGTGGCAGACCGCGCAATGTTGCATGCAGACAATGCCTATCATCTGCCCGCCACGCGGATCACGTCACACAGGCTCAAAACAAACACGCAGTCAGCGACTGCATTTCGCGGCTTTGGCGGTCCCCAAGGCGTTGTCGGGATCGAGCGGGTAATGGATCATATCGCGGCTACGCTGGGGATTGACCCCGTGCTTGTCCGGCAGCGGAATTTCTATGCCGCGATGGATGCGACCGCGCCCGAAGGCATTTCTGATCACAAGAAGGCAGGTTCGGGAAAACCCTATCGCGGCCCTCATTCGCCAAAGCTAAATGTGCAGACCACGCCCTATCATATGCCAGTCACCGATTTCATCCTGCATGAGATGACGGATAGATTGTTGGACACTGCGCAATATCAGGCACGACGAAATGCAATCGCGCAATGGAATGCTGATCAGCCGATCTTGAAAAAGGGAATTGCGTTTAGTCCTGTGAAATTTGGCATTTCCTTCACCCTGACCCACCTCAATCAGGCGGGCGCGTTGGTGCATGTGTATCAAGACGGATCGGTTCATATGAACCACGGTGGAACCGAGATGGGGCAAGGGTTGTTCCAGAAAATCGCACAGGTGGCGGCCCAAAGGTTCGGTATAGATGTGGCACAGGTCAAGATTACCGCCACGGACACAGGCAAAGTGCCCAATACCTCTGCGACAGCGGCCTCTTCGGGAACCGATTTGAACGGGATGGCTGTTGCCAATGCTTGCGACACGATCCGCGACCGCATTGCGGCCTGCTTGGCAGAGCTACACGGGACCGATGAAGTCAGTTTTGCCGATGGACAAGTAATTGCCGGTGACGTGCAGATGAGCTTCGCCGAAGCGGCGCAAATCGCATATACCAATCGCGTTAGCCTTTCAGCCACTGGGTTCTACAAAACTCCCGACCTGTCATGGGACCGGATCAAGGGCAGCGGCACGCCGTTTTTCTATTTTGCGCAAGGGGCTGCAATTACCGAAGTCGTGATTGATACGCTCACCGGCGAGAACCGCATCCTGCGAACCGATGTTTTGCATGACGCAGGAGCTTCGCTGAACCCTGCCTTGGATATTGGTCAAGTCGAAGGTGCTTATGTGCAAGGGGCTGGCTGGCTCACCACAGAAGAACTGGTCTGGGATGACAAGGGCCGCCTGCGCACCCACGCCCCATCGACATATAAAATACCTGCATGTTCGGATCGCCCCGATGTGTTCAACGTGGACCTTTGGGGTGCGCCAAATTCTGCGCAAACAATCTATCGTTCCAAAGCGGTAGGAGAGCCCCCGTTTATGCTCGGGATTTCGGCCTTTTTGGCCTTGTCGGATGCGGTTGCCACTTGTGGACCGAGCTACCCCGATTTGCAGGCCCCCGCGACCGCAGAGGAAATTCTGCGCGCCGTAAAGCGGGCCCGCGCATGAGTACCGCAATCCGCATTACTATAACCAAGACGGCGGGGTCCGCACCGCGCGATGCCGGCACGCAGATGCTGGTTTGGGCGGACCGGATTGAAGGAACCATCGGCGGCGGCACGCTGGAATGGGAAGCCATGGCAGAGGCCCGCCGCATGTTGCGTGACGGTCGCGCATCCCACGCCGCCCGCATTGCACTGGGGCCGGCACTGGGTCAATGTTGCGGCGGCGCTGTCAGCCTTTCTTGGGACTTAGCTGATACGATAACGCCCCCTACTGCCCAGCCGCTTTGGATATATGGCGCGGGTCATGTCGGGCGGGCGATTGTGAATGTCATGGCGCCCTTGCCAGACTATGCGATCACTTGGGTCGATACCCACGCGGACCGGTTTCCCGAAACGCAGGTCACCACTTTGGTGGCGGCGGACCCCGTGCGGGCGGTCAAACATGCGCCAGCGAATGCAGACCATCTGATTTTGACCTATAGCCACGAAATTGACCTCGCGCTGTGTCATGCGGTGCTGTCGCATGACTTTAACAGCGCAGGCTTAATTGGTTCAGCGACCAAATGGGCACGTTTCAAGGGCAGGCTTGCCGCATTGGGGCATAGCAGCGGGCAAATTTCCCGCATTGCCTGTCCGATCGGCGACCCCAGCCTAGGAAAACACCCCGCTGCGATTGCGCTTGGCGTCGCAACTGCCATGATCAAACCACACGCCAGCCTGAAAAAGGATCGTACCGGATGACTGAACCGCTTTTGCGATTGAACGGGCTGACCAAAGCCTACCCCGGCGTTGTGGCGAACAAGGATGTATCCTTTGACATCGGCTACGGCGAAGTCCACGCGCTTTTGGGTGAAAACGGTGCCGGTAAATCGACATTGGTGAAAACCATCTACGGATTGGTGAAACCCGATGCCGGGACAATGACGCTTGAAGGGCGACAGTTTCAGCCACCCGAACCGCGTGCCGCCCGTGCCGCCGGTGTCGCCATGGTGTTTCAGCACTTTTCACTTTTTGACGCAATGAACGTTGCCGAGAACATCGCGCTCGGTATGGAAAACCCGCCGCCACAAGCCGAGATTGCTGCACAGGTCCGTGCTGTCTCTGATCTTTACGGCTTGCCTCTTGATCCTGATAGGATCGTCGGCGAATTGTCCGCAGGCGAGAGGCAACGGGTCGAGATTATTCGCTGTTTACTGCAAGAACCCAAGCTCTTGATTATGGATGAACCAACGTCGGTTCTGACTCCGCAAGAGGTGGCAATCCTGTTCGAGACACTCCGTAAACTGAGTGCCGAAGGAACTGCGATCCTTTATATTTCGCACAAGCTCGAAGAAATACGCACGCTGTGTGACAACGCCACTGTGCTGCGGTTGGGTCAGGTGGTCGGCACTTGCGACCCGCGCGCGACCTCTGCGCGCGATATGGCGGAATTGATGGTGGGAACGGTATTGCATGTCCCTGAAAAGGCGGCCCGTCCAGTTGGCGAAACAGTGTTGGAGCTAAGCAAGCTAAGCGCCCCTGCCCCGCACCGGTTCGGCACGCCCCTACGCGAGATCAGCGTTGCTGTGCGCAAAGGCGAAGTGCTGGGTGTCGGCGGCGTTGCGGGTAATGGACAGGATGAACTGGTTCTGGCGCTTTCTGGCGAGATGAAATCTGCGCCCTCAATGATCACTTACAAGGGTGCGGACATCGGACATTTGCCCCCCAACGCGCGGCGCAAAATTGGTCTACTAACCGCGCCTGAAGAACGGATGGGTCACGCTGCCGCCCCCGATATGAGCTTGACCGAGAATGCGATCTTGACCGCGACCACACGGCAGGGCCTAACCACGAACGGGTTCTTGCATTGGGGCAAGGCGAAAGACTTCGCTGAAAGCGTGATCGCGGCATTTGATGTACGCACCCCCGGCCCCCAGAACGTTGCGCGGTCACTGTCAGGCGGAAATTTGCAAAAGTTCGTGATTGGGCGCGAAATTATGCAAGCCCCCGAAGTTTTAGTGGTGAACCAACCGACATGGGGCGTTGATGCCTCTGCCGCGGCGGCGATCCGGCAGGCCTTGCTGGATCTGGCGGCCAAAGGCACGGCTGTCATTGTGATCAGTCAGGATCTGGATGAACTCATGGAAATCTCTGATCGCTTTGCCGCATTGAATGAAGGGCGGCTTTCGCAACCCCGACCTGCTGCTGGCCTGACGGTCGATGAAATCGGCCTGATGCTGGGTGGCGCGCATGACATGGAGGTGGCGCATGTTGATGCTTAAAGGGACCCCCTGCGAGAGTTTAAAGGGTAAAATGACAAAGGGTGGTCGGCTATGATTATGCTAGAAAAACGCCCGCAACCGTCGCGGGCTTGGACTTATGCGACGCCGCTTATAGCGGTTGTGCTGACGATGCTTTGTGGCGGGTTGCTGTTTGCTGCTTTGGGGCAAAACCCCTTTGTGACGATCCGCACTATTTTTCTTGATCCTCTGTTTTCTGAGTTTGCATGGTTCTATCGCCCACAGCTTTTGATCAAGGGCGCGCCACTTGTGTTGATCGCCATAGGTTTGTCGTTTGGTTTTCGCGCAGGCATTTGGAATATTGGGGCCGAAGGCCAGTATATTGTCGGCGCAATATTTGGAGCCGCAGTGGGCCTTGCATTTTACCCTTACGAATCCTTCATTGTCTTTCCGCTAATGGTCCTGGCGGGCGCATTTGGTGGCTTTCTCTGGGCCATGATACCCGGTGTTTTGCGGGTGAAATTTGGCACCAATGAAATCTTGGTGTCCTTGATGCTGGTCTACGTGGCCGAGCAACTATTGGCGTCTATGGCGCTGGGCACCCTGCGCAATCCCGAAGGCATGGGCTTTCCGGGGAGCCGCAATTTGGCGCAGTATCCTTCGGCTACCAGTTGGATCGATCAATCTGCAGGGATGCACTGGGGTATTGTTGCGGCATTTATCGCGGTGATCTTCGCCTATGTCGCCCTGTCTCGCCATATCTTTGGTTTCAACGTGCGTTTATCAGGTCAAAGCCCGCGTGCGGCCCGTTTTGCGGGCGTGAACCCCTCACGCCTGATCTTGGTCTGCATGGGTATTTCTGGTGCCCTGGCGGGTCTTGCTGGCCTCTTCGAAGTGTCTGGTCCCGCAGGTCAAATCAGTATCGATTTCAATGTGGGCTATGGTTTCACTGCTATTATTGTTGCGTTTCTGGGCCGTTTGCACCCCGTTGGTATTCTGCTTGCCGGTGGTCTGATGGCCCTGACCTATATTGGCGGAGAGATCGCGCAGTCCAATCTTGGCCTGCCTTTAGCCGCAATCCAGTTGCTGCAGGGAATGCTGCTGTTCTTTTTGCTCGCTGTTGATGTGCTGACCAATTACCGCGTCCGATTTGGCAAAGGGAAACCCGCATGATGTTTGCATATAAACCTTTGGCCATGGGGCTCCTGATGGGTCCGATGATGCTTTGGATGATCCACGGGCAATTGACGGGGTCGGCGCAGTCAAGTTGGGCAGTCGCCGCGTTCGTTGGCGCACATCTTTTGATACTCGCTGTCATCGTCGCTGGTGCTGTTTTTGCCGCACGTCTTTCACCGCGAACACACGCCTTTTTGGCTAACTTGCACCGCCCGTCGCTGGCGCATGTGGGTGCAATGCTGATGGGTCTCGCGGTATCCGCCTTGATCCTTCACTTCTGGCTGCATGGAGGCCTCTGATGGATCTTTCTTCAATCAATCCAATCTTGCTGTTTGCGTCACTCATGGTGGCGGCAACACCCATCATTTTGGCCGCAATCGGAGAACTGGTCGTTGAACGCGCCGGTGTTCTGAACCTTGGGGTTGAGGGCATGATGATCACGGGGGCAGTTTGCGGATTTATCGTCGCGGTCGGCACCGGGTCGCCGTGGCTTGGCTTTATAGGCGCTGCCATTGGTGGCGCAATTTTGTCGCTGGTCTTTGGCTTTCTGACCCAAGTCCTTTTGTCGAACCAAGTGGCAACAGGTCTTGCGCTTACTCTATTTGGGTTGGGGCTGTCTGCACTGATGGGGCAAGGCTATATCGGGGTTAAGGCGCCAAGCTTTCCCGATTGGCACATCCCGTTGCTTGGAGACATCCCGGTCCTTGGCCCGATCGTGTTTCAGCATGACCCTATGGTTTATGTCGGTCTTGCGATTGTGGCGATTGTCTGGGCTTTCCTTAAATATTCACGTGCCGGTCTGATCCTGCGCGCAGTCGGCGAAAACCATGAAGCAGCGCATGCCTTGGGTTATCACGTCATCCGAGTACGGATCATGGCGATCATGTTTGGCGGAGCCTGTGCTGGCTTGGGCGGGGCCTATCTTTCGCTGGTCCGCGTGCCTCAATGGACCGAAGGGATGACTGCTGGTGCTGGCTGGATCGCGCTGGCCATCGTTGTCTTTGCAAGCTGGCGGCCCGGGCGGCTTTTGCTGGGTGCCTATTTGTTTGGCGGCGTGACTGTCTTGCAGCTAAATCTGCAAGCGGCCGGTGCCGCAATCGCGGTCGAGTATCTTTCTATGGCGCCCTATCTGGCAACCATCTTCGTTCTGGTTATTATGCGGGCTGGACGAGCGCCCGGATCACTGGGCCAATCATTCCATGCCTCACGTTAAAGGCGAAACAAGAAGACCACCAAGGGGAACCAAATGACGATTAAATCCATACTCACCGGTGCGACACTCGCACTGGGCTTTGCGACCGGCGCTTTTGCCGATGCGCATCAAACCAAAGTAGGCTTTGTCTACGTCGGCCCAATCGGCGACGGCGGCTGGACCTACGAGCATAACAAAGGCCGTTTGGCCGTCGAAGAAGCATTTGGCGACGCGGTTGAAACCGTCTTCGTTGAAAGCGTACCAGAAGGCCCTGACGCTGAACGCGTGATGACACAGATGGCGCTGCAAGGTGCTGACCTGATCTTTACAACTTCCTTTGGTTATATGGATCAAACGATTAACGTCGCTGCCAATTTCCCGGACGTTAAATTCGAGCATGCTACAGGCTACAAGCGTGCCGACAACGTATCCACTTATTCGGCACGTTTCTACGAAGGCCGCGCCGTTCAAGGCCACATTGCCGGTCAAATGACCGAAAGCAACATCGTGGGCTACATCGCATCTTTCCCGATCCCCGAAGTTATTCGTGGCATCAACTCTGCCTATCTCCACGCGAAGGCCGTAAACCCTGACGTCGAGTTCAAGATTGTTTGGGCTTACACATGGTTCGATCCCGCCAAAGAAGCGGAAGCGGCATCTGTTCTGATCGAGCAAGGCGCGGACGTTATTCTTCAGCATACCGATTCGACTGCACCACAGGCAGCAGCACAAGCTGCAGGCAATGTTGTGACATTCGGCCAAGCTTCTGACATGGCAGAATTCGGCCCGTTCCCACGCGTTTCATCCATCATCGACGACTGGGCACCTTACTACATCGCCCGCACCCAAGCCGTCATCGATGGCACATGGGAAAGCACCGACACTTGGGACGGCATTGGCCCGGGCATGGTTGGCATCGGTGAAATCAGCGACGCGGTTCCAGCTGATGTCAAAGCATCTGCTGAAGCTTTGATCGAAACACTGCGCACCGGCGAATACCACGCGTTTACAGGCCCGATCAACAAGCAGGACGGCTCTGTTTGGTTGGCTGAAGGCGAAATCGCTGATGATGGCACATTGGCTGGCATGAACTTCTACGTCGAAGGCATCACAGGCGACATTCCGCAGTAAGCTTTCGTTTTATCAATTGGAAAAGGCCTCGCACCTGCGGGGCCTTTTTTGTTGCAGATGGGTGGCCGGGTTCGGCACAATAGCGCAAAAAGGATATTCGCATGACTGACAGCTTGGCCCTGATGGGCGTTAAGGGCGGCCCGGCTATCAAGCCCGGTTCGCATATGCCAGTGTCGATGCTTTTGCAGATGAACGGCAAGAACATTGTCATTGATGCAGGACTTGGCGTGACCCGTGGGATCTGCGACCAAGGCGTCGCGCTGACGGATATCGATGTGATTGTGATCACTCACCTGCATTCAGATCATTACCTTGAATTGGGGCCGTTGTTTCATACGGCATGGACGGCAGGTTTAAAGCGCACAATCCCGGTAATCGGACCAAAAGGCCTTGAGGCGTATTGGCGCGGGTTCCAGCAAAGCATGGCTTTCGATATTGACCTTCGCATCCGCGACGAAGGGCGATGCGACTTTGACAGCCTTGCAGATATCCAAGTCATACCGGAACAGATCACGTGGGACGGGATTACGCTGCGCACGATGCGCAATGTGCATCCGCCTATCACCGACAGTTTTGCGCTTCGCTTTGAAAACAAGGACAAATGCGTCGTTCTGTCGGGGGATACGGCCTATATGTCGCAGATGGCGTCTTTTGCAAAAGGCGCTGATCTTTTGGTACACGAGGCGATGCTGAAAGATGGGGTCGAAGCGCTCTGCGCACGCATGACCAACGCCGACGACCGCCTTCGGACACATATTCTGCGCAGCCACACAGATGCTTTGGATGTTGGCCGCATTGCGCACGATGCGGGGGTCAAGCAGTTGGCACTTAACCATTTCGTTCCGGACGGAGACCCCGATTTCACTGATCACCACTGGGAAGACGCAGTGCGCTCGCATTGGGACGGTCCTCTCTTTCTGGGCAAAGATGGAATGAAGATTGTTCTGTAGCCTCTGCAGCCCACAAGATGTGTTGGATTCATTAAGGTTTGCCTAAGTTCTTTGAAAGACCGAACTCGCGTTAAGAGTTCTGCAAGCGAATACCAGTATCACGCATGGTAATTGATCCAATTGCGGTATTCACGGTGGCCCAGTTCCAGTTCGTTCTGTTTGAAGTAATCTTATTCTTCCTGATCGGCGCCTTGGCGCTGTGGACATGGCGCAGGTCGTTGCTAATCCGCAAATCACGCGAACTGGAATTCGATGATTTAGCATTTTCTTGTATTGCAGTCGCGCACGCAGATGACGGTTTGTTGGTGATGGATATGGCAGGGATCATCCAATGGGTGAACCCCGCCTATTGCAAATTGATGGGGCGCGAAGCCGTTGAGATGGTAGGACGTCACCCCGAAAGCTTTGCGTTATTGCCCGACGAGACACCGTCGCAAGAAACGCTAAGAGAATTCACTTTTGATGTGATTGCCTTGCAGAAATCAGGTTTGGAAACCTTCCGGAACCAACGCAAGGACGGCACCATTTTCTGGAACCAGATCAACACGTCATTTCACACTACTTCGTCCGGCAAGCAATACGCCGTTTCCGTCTGCCGTAATGTCACCCGCAGTATCGAACGCGAAAAACAGCTAGAGGCGACAAGTCGAGAACTAGCCCATAGTGCGTCTCATGACACGCTTACCGGGGTCGCAAATCGTGCAGCTCTTGCGACTTATTTGAATACCGCATTAGAGCAGGCAAAAGCACAAAACAGTTATGTTGGTGTGCTGCATGTTGATTTGGACAAGTTCAAGAAAGTGAACGACAGCTTTGGACATTCGGCAGGGGATGCGGTGTTGATGGCGGTAGCACGACGGATAAACGGCACCATCCGCGATAGTGATATGATCGCGCGTGTTGGTGGTGATGAATTCGTTGTCGTTTTTCAGGGATTGCAGCGTCTTTCAGACCTGTCGTCGGTGGGGGGAACGCTTTTGCGTTCCGTCAATGGCCCCGTAAGTTGGCGTAGCAATACATTGGACTGCCAGGTCAGTATCGGAGCTGCACTGTCAGGGGAAGATGGACTGGACGCAGATACGCTTTTGCTTCAATCGGACTTTGCACTTTATGACGTGAAACGCAGAGAACGGGGTGGTCTAGCGACTTACGACAAAGCACTTCACGCGCGCTTGAGCCGCGAAGCCGAACTGGCCGCCGATCTGCGGCTGGCTATCCAAGACGGCGCACTAAGTTTTCATTTCCAACCAATCAATGACGTCAAAACCGGGAAGATATGTTGCATCGAAGCGCTCGCGCGTTGGAACCACCCGATTGACGGCCTCATCAAACCGGATGTTTTTGTATCAATGGCGAGTGATTTGGGACTTTTGCCGCAGATCGACCGACAAGCCGCCATTGCCGCGATGGCCCTCAAGCGGCAGCTTGATGGACGCCTGACGCGGCAGATATTGACAGACCCTGTCATCGAGAAAGTCTATGGAACAACGATCGCACTTTGCCGCGACTTGGGGCTAAGCGTGACAACCGAAGGTGTCGAAACGAAGGACCAAGCTGAAAGACTTAAATCCCTTGGCAGCCACACCCTGCAGGGTTGTTGGATCGCACCCGCAATGGCTGAGGATGACTTGATCGATTGGCTAAACACCGGAACCGATTGCCCCCGCGTTGCACCGCCGCTATCTAGGGGTGAAATTACAGCATAGCGGAGCGCGGATCATGGCAGCAAATCAATTCGTCTACTTCATGGATGGCGTGTCCAAAACCTATCCAGGCGGCAAAAAGGTGTTCGAAAACATCCGTCTCAACTTCTTGCCTGGTGTCAAAATCGGTGTTGTTGGTGTGAACGGTACGGGTAAATCCACATTGATGCGGATTATGGCCGGGCAGGATGCAGACTTTGCTGGCGAAGCATGGGCCGCTGAAGGCGCGCGCGTCGGCTATCTTCCTCAAGAACCGGAGCTTGATGCCAACCTCACAGTTCGCGAAAACGTGATGCTGGGCGTCGCAGACAAAAAGGCAATCTTGGACCGCTACAACGAAGTTGCGATGAACTACTCTGAAGAAACCGCTGATGAAATGGCATCGCTGCAAGATGAAATCGACAGTCAGAATCTGTGGGATCTCGACGCACAGATTGACATCTCGATGGAAGCACTGCGCTGCCCCCCCGACGATGCCGATGTCACCACTCTCTCAGGCGGTGAAAAGCGGCGTGTGGCCTTGTGCAAATTGCTGCTGGACGCACCAGATATGTTGCTGCTGGACGAACCGACCAACCACCTTGACGCGGAAACAATCGCGTGGCTGCAACAGCACCTAATTGATTACAAAGGCACAATCCTGATCGTGACCCACGACCGTTACTTCCTTGACGCGATCACTGGCTGGATTTTGGAACTGGATCGCGGTTCAGGCATCCCGCACGAAGGAAACTACTCCAGCTGGTTGGAAGCAAAGGCCAAGCGCCTAGAGCGTGATGCGAAAGACGACAAATCCAAGCAACGCACACTACAGCGGGAGTTGGAGTGGATGCGCCAAGGCGCCAAAGCACGGCAGGCCAAATCGAAGGCCCGGATCAGCGCATATAACGACCTTGCAGGCCAATCCGAGCGCGAAAAGATGGGACGCGCCCAAATCATTATCCCGAACGGGCCACGACTTGGTTCAAAAGTCATCGAAGTTGACGGGCTCAAGAAGGCGATGGGTGACAAGCTGTTGATTGAAAACCTCAGCTTTGATCTGCCGCCAGGCGGTATTGTTGGGGTCATCGGCCCAAACGGCGCGGGTAAGTCCACATTGTTTTCGATGCTGACGAACCAAACTGAACCAGACGAGGGCACAGTGACCTATGGCGACACGGTCAAACTGTCTTACGTCGATCAATCCCGCGATGCGTTGAACCCTGACACGACTGTATGGGAAGAAATCAGCGGTGGCGCAGAAATCATCGAGCTGGGCGACGCTTCTATGAATTCGCGCGCTTACTGTTCGGCGTTCAACTTCAAAGGGGGCGACCAACAAAAGAAAGTCGGACTGCTGTCTGGCGGCGAACGCAACCGCGTCCATATGGCCAAGCTGCTGAAATCCGGCGGTAACGTGCTGCTACTTGACGAACCAACAAACGATTTGGACGTCGAGACGCTTCGCGCGCTTGAAGATGCGCTGGTCAGCTTTGCGGGCTGTGCGGTTGTGATCAGCCACGACCGTTTCTTCCTTGACCGGATTTGTACGCATATTCTGGCGTTTGAAGGCGACGCGCACGTCGAATGGTTCCAAGGCGGCTTTACTGATTATGAAGAAGACAAGAAATCACGCTTGGGTGCAGACGCATTGGAACCGAAGCGGATGAAGCATAAGAAGTTCGTGCGCTAGCCCCAATACATCGGTTCAAGACGCAGACGGGGCTTGTCGACGGCCCCGTCAACGTTGCAAATAGGGCCATCAAACGGCTGAATCACGCTTGTTTTGCAAAAAACCCTTGATCTATGCGCCTGCAACCTCCACATGGGGATTGCAGCCGATACAAAACTCGACCCACTGTTCTCCTACTAGGCCACAGTCTTTCGATAATGCACTGACGCCGCCAAGCTGTCGCACTCTCGCGGACAGCAAGGAAACTAAAGGATGAACACGATGGCTACTGGCACTGTGAAATGGTTTAACACTACTAAAGGCTTCGGCTTTATTGCTCCCGATGGCGGATCGAAGGATATCTTCGTTCACATCTCCGCAGTTGAGCGTTCCGGCCTCACAGGTCTGAAAGACGACCAAAAAGTGACGTTCGACGTAGAAGCAGGCCGTGACGGCCGCGAATCTGCAGTGAACCTCGCACTCGCATAAGCTAAAAAAACTGAATGGCGTGCATTTACTTGCGCGCCATTTTTTTATCTAGAATCTGATATTTGCGCAGAATAACGCGCTATCTTGAATTTTTGGCGGATTCTGTCATAGTTTCCGTGCGAAGTTGACCTATCGACCACTGTTTCCTTTTTCCGGCTCAGTCTTCCGATCACGTTCTACCGAGCCACTCCGCTGCACTCCCGCGAGCGGGCTAAACGAAGGAAAAGAGACATGGCTTCAGGCACTGTCAAATGGTTCAATTCTACCAAAGGCTTCGGCTTTATCGCGCCCGATGGTGGATCCAAGGACGTATTTGTCCACATCTCAGCAGTTGAACGTTCCGGCCTTACTGGCCTCAAAGACGATCAGAAAGTAACTTTCGACATTGAAGCGGGCCGTGATGGCCGCGAAAGTGCAGTTAACTTGGTCCTCGCTGACTAGGACGCAATCTGCGTTGTTAGAATTTCAAGCGGGCGCCCCTCAGGGGCGCCCGTTTTGCATAGAATCGTCGTTTCAACCGACAGCATCAATCCACATCAGCGATCAGATCCAATACAGCCGGTCCCATTGCCGCAACAATAACCGCGACACCTTCTGGATTGGGATGAATTCCATCAGCCTGCAGGAATTCTGACACTCCTTCTTGCATGCCGGCCGCAGCGCGCAGTCCCGATGCAAAATCTGGATAAAGCGGAATATCGTATTTAGTCGACAAATCGAGGTACATTCCTTCGAATTCTTCTTTGTACTCAAGACCATAATTGGCGCCCACTGACAGACCAACCAACAGCATTGCGACACCTGCGTCTTTGCCGGATGCAAGAATTCCATCAAGGTTCGCCTTGCTCACCGCTGGATCAAGTCCACGCAAAAAGTCGTTCCCGCCAAGCGCAATTATCATCGCATCCACATCCGGTGTCAGCGTCCAAGCGGCGCGGCTTAGCCCCCCCGCAGTCGTATCACCCGATACCCCCGCGTTCAGCACCACGATATCTGCACCTTGTGCCTGCAACCATCCCTCTAGCTGGGGCACAAAACCTTCGCTTTGCGCCAATCCATAACCCGCAGTCAGACTATCGCCCAGTGCCGCAATGGTCACAGTTTCCGCTTGTGCCAGGCTCGTCGTCACGAAAATCGCCACACCAAACTTGCTGGCGCCGGAAATGGCCCCATATGCTAATGAACCCACCCAATCCAAGGCCTTACGCATGTCCGATTCTGTCCTGTCCATCGCCAATGTCGATCTATCCCTTGAAGGGAATGCAGGGCGCGTCGACATTTTGCATGACATTTCTTTGACAGTTGCAGCGGGCGAAACGCTGGGGCTGGTCGGGCCAAGTGGATCAGGCAAATCGTCGCTCCTTATGTTGATGGGCGGGCTGGAACAGGCAACTGCGGGTACGATCACGGCACTGGACCAGGATCTGACGGCAATGAACGAAGACCAGCTTGCCCTCTTTCGTAGGGATAATATGGGGGTGGTCTTCCAATCTTTCCACCTTATCCCAACAATGACTGCACTCGAAAACGTAGCGACCCCGCTAGAGTTGGCACGCGCGCCCGATGCGTTTGCCCGCGCCGAAGCAGAATTGCGTGCTGTTGGTCTGGCCGACCGCATGGATCATTATCCCAGCCAGATGTCTGGGGGCGAACAACAACGTGTTGCCCTTGCCCGCGCCTCTGCCCCGCGACCCCGTCTTTTGTTGGCCGACGAACCGACTGGAAACTTGGACGAAACCAACGGGCAGGCCATTGTCGACATGCTGTTTGAACTGCGTGACCGTCATGGGGCCACGTTGATCATGGTCACCCATTCAAACGAACTGGCCGCTCGATGTGACCGTATTGTTCGCCTGCGCGACGGTCGCATTGAAGGTCAGATGGCAAAGGCTGCTGAATGAGCCTTCGGATCGCCTCACGGTTTGCTGCCCGCGAATTGCGCGGCGGCTTGCGCGGTTTCCGCGTGTTCTTGGCCTGTTTGGCGCTTGGCGTTGCAGCCATCGCGGCGGTGGGTACCGTGCGTGCAGGGATCGAGGCAGGGCTGAAACGTGATGGTGCCGCCCTGCTTGGCGGCGATGCAGAGGTTGAATTCACCTATCGTTTTGCCCGCGCAGATGAATTAGCGTGGCTAGAACGCATTTCTGGCAAAGTCTCTGAAACCGTTGACTTTAGGTCCATGGTCGTCGTTGACCGCAACGGCGAAACAGAACGCGGCTTGACCCAGATCCGTGCCGTTGATGACTTTTATCCACTGATCGGACAGGTGCAGCTAGATCCGGACATGCCATTGCCGGACGCTTTGGCTGATAAGGGCGGCGTGATGGAAAGGGTGCTGGCCGACAGGCTGGGCCTGATACCGGGCAACAGTTTCCGACTTGGCAATCAGGACTTTATCCTGCGTGCAATCTTGGACCGCTACCCCGACAATTCTGCCGGTGGGTTTGGTCTTGGCCCGCGCACGATTGTGTTAACGGATGATCTGGTCAACTCTGGTCTCATCATGGAAGGCACGCTGTTTTCCACGCAGTACAGGCTTGATCTGCCAGATGGCGCTGACCTGCAAAGCATCAAAGAAAGCGCCGAGGCACAGTTTAGTAGCAGTGGTTTGCGCTGGCGCGATAGCCGCCGCGGTGCTGGGGGCGTTGCGGAATTCGTAGACCGGATCGGCGCGTTCCTTATTCTTGTCGGTCTATCGGGTTTAGCCGTTGGTGGCGTTGGAGTCTCTGCTGCGGTCAGGGCTTACCTTGCGGGAAAGACAGGCGTGATTGCCACGCTCAAAACGCTAGGGGCCACAAAAGCCACGATTTTTCAGACGTACTTTATCCAGATTGGCGTTCTGACCATTCTTGGAATTATGCTTGGTTTGATCCTGGGCGCGGGATTGCCAATCCTGTTTGCGCCATTGATCGAGGCAAACTTACCGATTCCAGCGGTGTTTACTATCTACCCTGCCGCATTGTTCGAAGCAGCCGTGTACGGCGTACTGGCTGCACTGATCTTTACGCTTTGGCCGCTTGCCAAGACCGAAGACATTCGCGCGGCGACTTTGTTTCGCGATGCCCTGTCGACTAGCGATACCTTGCCTTCGTTCAGATACATCACTGTAATAATCTTTCTGTTGTCCTGTCTGGTGAGTGCCGCAATTTGGTTTTCTGGTACAGTGTTCCTGACCGTATGGACCGCAGGCGGCATCGCCGGTGCCCTAGCCATTTTGATCATTGCCGCCTACCTAATCCGCGCAATCGCAATTCTTCTGCGCAAACCATCGCGTGGCCGCCCTGCCCTGCGACTGGCGTTGGGTGCGATAAGTGCGCCCGGAGGCGAAGCGACTTCTGTTGTTCTGTCGCTTGGTCTTGGCCTGACAGTTTTGGCAGCAGTCGGGCAAATTGACGGCAACCTAAGAAACTCGTTTTCAAACGATCTACCAGCGGTAGCGCCCAGCTATTTCTTTGTGGACATTCAACCCGACCAAATCGACGGTTTTCGCGCCCGCCTTGACGGCGACGACGCGGTCAGTCGCGTCGATACCGCCCCGATGTTGCGTGGGATCATCACGCAGATCAATGGCCGACCTGCGAATGAAGTCGCAGGCGGACACTGGGTCGTCCAAGGCGATCGTGGCATCACTTACGCCGATGCCCAACCAGCGGGCACTGAAGTCACAGCAGGACAATGGTGGCCCGTTGGCTATGCAGGCCCACCACAGATCAGCTTTGCCGCTGAAGAAGCCACCGAGATGGGGCTATCACTGGGCGACATGATGACGGTCAATATACTGGGCCGCGATATCACCGCCGAGGTCACCAGTTTTCGCGATGTCAGTTGGGAAGACGCAGGGATCGGGTTTGTTCTGGCGATGAACCAAGGGGCATTGGCTGGTGCGCCGCATAGCTGGATTTCTACCGTATACGCTGAAGAAACAGCCGAAGCCGCAATCTTGCGTGATCTGGCAAGCGCTTATCCCAACATCACCGCAATTCGCATCCGTGACGCAATTGATCAAGTCATTGAACTGGTCGGCGGTATCTCTGCCGCGACGCGCTATGGCGCGTTGATAACATTGGTAACAGGTTTCCTGGTCTTGATTGGCGCTGCTGCCGCGGGTGAACGTGCACGGACGTTCGAGTCTGCCGTCCTCAAGACACTTGGCGCCCCACGCAGTCAGATTATTGCAAGCTTTGCCTTGCGGGCAGCGATCCTTGGTATGGCTGCGGGGACCGTCGCGCTTGGGGCGGGAATTTTGGGCGGCTGGGCCGTCTCGACCTACATCATGGGCACGCCCTACGTGGTGATCTGGGACAATGCGTTTCTCATTATTGGCGGCGGTATTGCGGCATCTACGCTTGCGGGCCTCGCTTTTGCTTGGCGGCCGTTGTCAGCAAAGCCTGCACAAGTATTGCGCGCCCGCGAATAGATTATGTTCTAGCGACGATGGTGCAGCAGGCTGAACAAACGCGCTTGGCGCGCGAAAGGTTCTGCAGGGTCTTTTTGTGCTGATTGCTCTGCCATAACTTTGCGGGCAAGTACGACTGCGACCGCCGCAAAAACCGCGCCACCAACATATTGACCGATTAGCACACCCGGTGCGCCAAGCCATGCAGCACCCAGCAGAACAAACGGAATCGTCCCAAATGTGTGCCGTCCCCAATTCACAGCCGTAGAATAAAATGGATGTCCAAGGTTATTGAAGGCCGCGTTTGCAACGAAGATAACCCCGTTGAAAAAGAACATCAGCGACAAAGGTCCTGCAAACAAGAACACCAGAGTCAACGCAGTACCGTCCAGTTGAAACAACATCTGGATGCCCGGACGGGCCAAGAAAAACAGTACCGAGACGACAACCACAACAAGACCGGTGAACAGCAACCCTTCACGGAAGGCCCCACGCACGCGGTCGTTTAAACCAGCACCGGCATTCTGTCCGATGATCGGCCCAATCGCCCCTGAAAGTGCAAAAATGATCCCGAAACCAATTGGTGTCATCCGCGCGATAATCGCCATGCCCGCAACCGCTTCTTCGCCGAAACTGGACATGCTGCGGGTGACATAGGCTTGACCGATCGGCGTCGCGAGTTGGGTCAGGATCGCCGGCACAGCAATGGCGAGGATAGGACGAATATCAATGGTCAGACTACCAAAGGTTGGTTTGTCAAAACCACCATAGTGCCGGATCAACGGGATCAATGCCACAACAGCGATCACAATACGCGCGCAAACGCTGGCTATAGCGGCTCCTGTTAGTTCAAGGTCCAACCCGAAGATCAAGATCGGGTCCAGCACCGCATTGACCAGCCCGCCCCAGATCGTCGCCATCATTGCGCGGCGTGCGTCACCATGCGCGCGCAAAATAGCGCCACCGATCATGCCAACCATCAAGAACGGCAGTGATGGCACGATGATAGACAGATAGTGGACAGCAAGGTCGAGCGTCGCACCCGTGGCGCCTAGCAGTCCGGCGAGGAACCCCAAGTTCAGCCAAACAACAGCCGCAAAAATTGCCCCGAAAATCACACCATAGATCAGGGCATTTGTTGCACGTCGGCGGGCTTCTTCGGCTTGTCCTGCGCCCAATGCGCGCGCGACCAACGCCCCTGCTGCAATCGCCATGCCGATGCCAAAGGACGTAGTGAAGAACAGGATTGCTCCGGCGTAGCCCACGGCTGCGGCCAGTTCCGCTTTGCCCAACATCGAGATGAAAATCATATCGACAAAATCGACCAGAAATACCGCCATCAATCCGACGGAGGCGGTCAACGACATTACAGAGATATGGCCAAAGAGGCTGCCTTTGGTAAAGACAGCCTGCGTAGGTTCAGGCGCTTTTGGTTTTTCGTCAGTCATAGATCAATGCGCCTGCGTTCCTTCAGTTGTGTCAAACAACGCAGGACGTGCCTTTGGATTCAAGCACTTTCGCAGTTAGCATCCGATCGATGCAATCACGCCCGCGTCGTCAAAGCGTCGGACGTGTCTGCAAAAGTGGCATGACATCGGCCATTTCCGGACCGCGTGCGCGCCCTGTGACAGCTTTTCGCAATGGCATGAACAGACCTTTGCCTTTGCGGCCTGTGGCCTCTTTGACGGTGGCAGTCCATGTGCTCCAAGTGTCTTGGTTGAACGGCAAAGGCGGTAGCAGATCAAACGCCTCTGCAATGAAATCGCGATCTTCCTCATCAACCAAAGGTTTCGCGCCATCGCGGAACAACGCCCACCAGTCGGCGACTTCATCAAGATTAGAGATGTTTTCGCGCACAACATTCCAGAAAGGTTCGGCCAAATCGGCAGGCACACCAGCCGTGTTCAGAACCTCAGCCACGTCAGTATGACCAAGGGTCGCCAGATGACGTGCTGTCAGTGGCACAAGGTCTTCGGCATCAAATTTCGTCGGTGCAGATCCGAACTTTGACAAATCGAATGCCGCAACAACTTCGTCAAGATTGGTACGCAGCTCAATCGGGTCGGATGATCCCAAACGCGCCATGAGCGACAAAATCGCTTCTGGAGCAATTCCACGTTTACGCAGATCGCGCAGTGCCAAAGTCCCAAGACGTTTTGACAACGCCTCACCCTGCGGCCCTGTCAGCAGTGAATGGTGTGCAAAGCGCGGAACAGTTCCACCCAATGCTTCAATGATCTGGATTTGCGTTGCTGTGTTCGTGACATGATCCGAGCCCCGCACAATATCCGTGATCCCCATTTCGACATCATCGACGACAGACGCCAAAGTATAAAGAATTTGCCCGTCGTTTTTGAACAAGACCGGATCGCTGACCGAAGCCGTGTCGATCGAGATATCGCCGATGATCCCGTCAGCCCATTCTGTGCGCAACTGGTCCAGCTTGAAACGCCAATGCGATCCACGCTCCGCGCGCAGTTTGTCTTTTTCAGCATCCGAAAGCGCAAGCGCAGCACGGTCATAAACCGGTGGTTTGCCCATGTTCAGCTGTTTCTTGCGCTTAAGATCAAGTTCGGTTGGCGTTTCGAAACACTCGTAAAGCCGCCCCATATCGATCAGCTTTTGCTTGGCGATCAGGTAGTTTTCCATCCGCGCAGACTGATGTTCGGTTTGGTCCCACGTAAAGCCAAGCCACCTTAGATCTTCCTTGAGACCTTCAACATATTCGTCCTTTGATCGCACGCTGTCAGTATCGTCAATCCGCAGGATAAACTTACCGCCGTTCTGGCGCGCAATCGCGTAGTTAAACAACGCGGCACGCAAGTTGCCGATATGTATCCAACCGGTGGGCGATGGGGCGAATCTGGTCGTGGTCATGGGTATTTCTCCTGTTGCGAGGTATTGACCATGCCGCGCAGCAGATGTCCAGTTTCAGGGGCGCCGCCCCCGTTTGTGCAATGTGGTTGCAGGCCTAAGTTGCTTGTACCGGCCACTTGCTAGAAAGGTCCTCAAGTCCAGCCCGCACAAGATCTTGCAGCACGTTCAGATCTATGTCCGCAAGCTTGTTAACATAGAGGCAAGACTTGCCGATCTTATGTTTACCCAGTCGAGCAAGGATATCGCTGAAATCAGCATAGCCTGGCATGATGTAGATCGACATGTTCGCTTTGCGCGGGCTAAAGCCAGTCGCCAAGAAATCGCCACTTCGCCCGCTGTCATATGTGTAGTGATACGACCCATATCCTACCATGCTTGGGCCCCACATGCGCGGTTTCCAGCCAGTGATATTCTGAAACATCGCGTCCATAACCACTGCGTCAGCACGTCTGGTCGGGTGATCAACTGCTGCGATGAAATCGGCTGCAGTTTGTGTCGTGGGTCGGGTTTTGTTCTCGGACATGGATTATCGTAGCATGAAACCGCTTTCACCCAAACCCCGCTGGCTTAGCTGTTGTCCCGCCACCGGTTCACGATTGGATAGCGCCGATCCAGCCAGAATGCCCGTGCAGACAAACGCGGGCCGGGGGCTGACTGAAAGCGCTTATATTCACTGATATAGATCAGATGTTCGACCCTTTTGACCGTCGCGCGATCATAGCCTGCAGCAACGCAATCCGCGACCGAAGCCTCTTGATCCACCAGCATATCCAAAATTCCATCAAGAATATCGTAGGGTGGCAGGCTGTCTTCGTCTTTTTGATCGGGGCGCAGTTCAGCCGAAGGCGGTTTGTCGATGATCGCCACAGGGATTACTTCGCCTGTTGGACCTTTCATCCACGGACGGTGGTGCGCGTTGCGCCATCGGCATGCGTCAAACACGCGGGTTTTATACATGTCTTTGATCGGGTTATAGCCGCCTGCCATATCGCCGTAGATCGTTGCATAGCCAACAGCGACCTCGGACTTATTGCCTGTGGTCAAAAGCATTTCGCCGAATTTGTTGGATTGTGCCATCAGCAATAGACCGCGCATGCGCGATTGGATGTTTTCTTCGGTCAGGTCCGCTTCAAGTCCTGCGAAAAGTGGGGCCAATGCATCTGTGACCGCCGCACGCGGGCCAGCAATGCTGACTGTATCGCATTTGCAGCCCAAAGCCCGCGCCGCTGCCGCCGCATCATCAAGCGATCCTTGCGAAGTGTATTCGGACGGAAGCATCACACAGCGCACATTTTCCGCGCCCAATGCGTCAGTCGCAATTGCAGCGACAATCGCACTGTCGATGCCGCCCGATAGACCCAGCAATACTTTGCCAAAACCTGTTTTGCGCATGTAATCGCGCAGCGCTTCGACCATCACATGGTAATCTTGCTCCATGCTGTCGGGCAAAATTGCCTTTTCACCGTCTTCCGCATGCCATCCTGCATCGGTCAGCGTAAAGTCGACATGCGCAATCGTGCTTTGCATTACGGGCAGTTGCACAGCCAGTTTGCCGCCACGGTTCAAAACGAAAGACCCGCCATCAAACATCTGGTCGTCTTGGCCGCCCACCATATTGAGGTAAACCACTGGCACGTCATTTTCGATAACGCGTGACACCATGTTGTTCATACGGATCGGGAACTTATCGCGGAAATAGGGTGATCCGTTTGGGATCACCAAAATCTCGGCACCGCTTTCGACCATCGCTTCGCAAACATCCGGATACCATGCATCTTCGCAAATCGGGTTGCCGATACGCGCGCCATTATTCAATGCGTATGGCCCCGCGATATCGGCGCTTTTGAACAGGCGGACCTCGTCAAAAACGTTGAAATTGGGTAGAAAATGCTTGCGCGCACAGGCGACAATCTCGCCGCCGCGCAGGGTGTAGTAGGCATTATAAAGGCGCTCTTCCTCGACCGCGGGGCCGCCGATTGACAGGGCGGGTCCGTCGGCGCAGTCGCGCGCAAGTGCATGTAATTGGTCCATTGCATCAGCGACAAAAGCAGGTTTTGCGATCAGATCCTGGGTTTGGTAGCCGACCAAAAACATCTCTGGCAGGGCGACCAAATCAGCGCCATTTGCCTTGCCTTCAGCCCACGCCTGACGAGCCTGATCTGCGTTGCCGGCAATGTCGCCGACCGTCGGATTCAACTGTGCCATCGTTAAACGAAATGTTTTTGTCATAGTTTTGTCCCAATGCCTTGTAATGCATGTAGCAGAATGAGGCGCGGGGGAAAGCCGTTTGCATGTGCTGATGTTAGACGTTGTCAGCAGGGCTTTGCTTTCCTAAGCTGCGAACTGAAAAGAAATCGGAGAACCTGATGGCGATGTTTGGATTATCAAGAAGTGTTGTAGCAGCAGTGCTCGCAACTGGGCTTGCAACAGGTGGCTATGCTCAAACTGTCCAAACAAAACAATATGATGACGGTGGTGTCTACGAGGGTACGTTCCTTGACGGCAAGCAACACGGCACCGGCACCTACCGCCTTCCCAACGGCTACGAATACACCGGAGAATGGATCGAAGGCGAGATTCGCGGCCAAGGCACAGCCCGATTCCCCAATGGGTCCATCTACGAAGGGTCCTTTGTTGCAGGCAAACCCGAGGGTCAGGGACGAATCACATTTTCGGATGGCGGGACGTTTGAAGGCGATTGGCTGGACGGCAATATCACCGGTCAGGGCATCGCAGTCTACGCAAACGGCGTGACATACGAAGGTGAATTCCGCAACGCAATGCACAATGGCACCGGCACCATGACTAGCCCGGGTGGCTACATCTACGAAGGATCGTGGATCAATGGCACCAAAGAAGGCGAAGGCAAAATAACATACCCAGACGGCGCAATTTACCAAGGAAACCTCAAATCAGGCACGCGTGACGGCATTGGCACGCTGACAATGGCGGACGGCCTTGTCTATAGCGGCGAATGGGTTGATGGCGAAATCCAAGGTGCTGGCAGTCTCACACAGCCAAACGGCGACGTCTATGAAGGCAGCCTTGTTGACGGAAAACGCGAAGGCGAAGGTGTCGCAACCTACGCCAATGGCGACGTATATCAGGGCTCATTCCTGAACGACCGCCGGCATGGCACTGGAACATTTACGGGCACAGACGGGTACGTTTATATCGGCGAATGGGCTGAAGGACTTATCGAAGGCAACGGTCAAGTGACCTATCCCGACGGATCTGTTTACGTCGGTACGTTTGCCAACAATGTTGCCAACGGCACTGGCAAAATCACCTATCCCAACGGGTCAACCTACGAGGGCGACTGGGAAAACGGTGTCATCAATGGCTCTGGCATCGCGACGTATGACAATGGCCTGACCTACGAAGGCATGTTCCTGAATGCACAGTATGACGGACAAGGCACCATGACCTACGCAGACGGTTACGTTTACGAAGGCCAGTGGGCACAAGGCCAGCGCAATGGTTTGGGTCGCGCGACTTATGCAGATGGTACTATCTATAACGGTGACTTCTTGAACGGTCAGCGCAATGGCCAAGGCGAGATCACACTACCTGATGGCTTTACCTATGTGGGCGGCTGGCAGGACGGCGTCATTGATGGAACAGGTATTGCGACATACGCGAACGGTGATGTCTACGAGGGTAGCTTTGTCCGGGGCCGCCGCGAGGGCGAGGGCACGATGCGCTATGCAACTGGCCAAGAAAGCGTCGGCACATGGTCGGACGGTGCACTTGTGTCTGAAACAGGTCAAGGCAACTAGGTTACGCCATAAGAACGGTAATCCAAAGGGGTCTGACAGTTTTGTCAGGCCCCTTCTATCTAAACCACGTCCCCCCGATCCAGTTTGGCAAGCAACTCACTTGCTTCCCCCAGCACGGTTTCGCGTTTGGTTGCGTCCATCCGGTCCCAAACACGGTACATATTGCCCGTCCGTGGATTGCCAGCGAACCGATCACGGTGCCGGTCCAGAAAATGCCAGTAAAGCAAATTGAACGGGCAAGCCTTTTCGCCTGTTTTGTCTTGGACGCGGTATTCACAAGTCCCACAGTAGTTTGACATCTTATGAATGTAGTTGCCTGACGAAATATAGGGCTTTGATGCAATGATCCCACCATCGGCAAACTGGCTCATCCCGATAACATTCGGGGCCTCTACCCATTCATAGGCATCGGCATAAACTGCCAGATACCATTCATGGACATGGGCCGGATCAATTCCCGCCAGCAATGCAAAGTTGCCCGTCACCATGAGCCGTTGGATATGATGGGCATAGGCGTGTTGCTTGGTCTGCGCGACGGTTTGCGCCACGCAATGCATCTTTGTAGGCGCCCCCCAGTATAAATCTGGCAAAGCGCGTTCATGCTGCAAGGCATTTCGGGCCGTATAGTCCGGTCCTTCAAGGAAATAGATGCCTCTGACATATTCACGCCAACCGATGATCTGGCGGATAAAGCCCTCAACCGCATTCAACGGCGCGTTGCCTGCATAATAGGCAGCTTCAACTTCTTGGCAGACCGCTAAGGCGTCCAGCAGTCCGGCGTTCAGGTAGAAGCTGATCAATGAGTGATAAAGAAACGGCTGATCCGTCAACATCGCGTCCTGAAAATCCCCGAACTTTGGCAGGCCCGCGTCGATCCAGTGGGTTAGTTGCTGCTGCGCTTGGGCCGTCGTTGTAGCAAACCAAAACGGGCGCATATCACCGAAATTATCGCGAAAATTTGCGTCAACCAGATCAAGAACGCCATCGTCAGGGCTAAACTGCAGTGGGCCGTCAAAACCCACCTGATCGGGTGCTGGTTTACGATTGTCGTGATCGTAATTCCACTTGCCCCCTTCTGGTTTTTCACCATCCATCAACAGACCCGTTTTACGGCGCATGTCGCGGTAGAAATACTCCATCCGAAGCTGTTTTCGGCCCGCGGCCCAATCCTCGAATTCCTGATGCGAAGCAATGAAACGGGTATCGGGCAAGCAATGCGACTTGAGCGGCATATCCGCGAGGTCACGTATCAATCGCCATTCGCCCGGTTCGGTGTACACGACGCCAGCCGCACCGCATTCAGAAGCGCGGCGAACAAGTTCACCAGTGATAGAGCCCGTGTTTTCAGTGTCATCCAGCTGTGTATAGGCTACCGTCCAACCGTCATCGCGCATAGTTTTTGCAAAATTTCGCATTGCCATGAAGGTAAACGCGATCTTCTTGGGGTGATGGGGGACATAGCTTGCCTCGCCCATCACCTCGGCCAAGACGACGATGTCAGTCGCCTTGTCTGCCTTTTTCAGAGCAGAAAGTTTCGGTGAAAGTTGGTCGCCTAGAACAAGGATCAGTCTCACCAGATAATTTCCTGTCCTGCGTAGTCATAAAAGCCACCGGATTTGGCTGGCGTCAAAACAGCAATCACATCCAGCAAATTGCGGGCGGCTTCTTGTGCAGGAACGGTTTTGTGGCGTCCTGCGTAGTCCTTCGTAAAGGGCGTCTCGACCGTGCCTGGGTGCAACGCTACACAAATAGACAGCTTATGAGAGCGGCCCAATTCGATTGCTGCTCCATGGACGATTTGGTTTAGCGCAGCTTTTGATGCGCGATAAGAATACCACCCGCCAATCTGGTTGTCTCCGATCGACCCAACCCGCGCAG
>Ga0075467_10000550_pt1 | contig 30029 bp, 26 predicted proteins | sample DEB08_DNA_9_FD_75067 | JGI IMG/M metagenome (GOLD analysis project Ga0075467, IMG submission 75067) | Aqueous microbial communities from the Delaware River and Bay under freshwater to marine salinity gradient to study organic matter... | ecosystem: Environmental > Aquatic > Marine > Coastal ... | reverse complement strand
TCGCAGGCAATACCTTCATTGGCCACTAATTGTGCCGCCTTATTTATCTGAATCATCTGTGCACCCCAGCCCAGCAGAGTAATATCAGTGCCAACTTGCACTACCTCAGCCGCACCCAATGGCAACTCATAATCCTGCTCTGGGACCTCGCCAGTCGAGGCGCGATAAATGGCTTTGGGTTCAAAAAAGATAACCGGGTCTGGATCGCGAATCGCTGCCAATAACAGTCCCTTGGCTTGATAGGGATTGCTCGGCACCACTACTTTTAAACCCGCGGTGTGACAAAAATAGGCTTCGGGTGACTGCGAGTGGTAGAGGCCACCGTCAATACCACCGCCATAAGGCGCGCGAATCGTCAGCCCGCCACAGTTAAATTGATCGCCACTGCGATAGCGGAATTTGGCGGCTTCATTAACAATCTGATCGAAGGCGGGAAAGATATAGTCAGCAAATTGAATCTCTGCCACTGCCAGCGAGCCCTGTGCGGCCAGGCCGATCGCGAACCCGGCTATACCCTGCTCAGTTAAGGGTGTATTAAAGCAGCGCAGTGAACTGTGCTTTTCCTGCAAATGGCTGGTGGCTCTAAACACACCGCCAAATTTACCGACATCTTCTCCCAGACAGACAACCCGCGGATCAACTGTCATGGCGGTATCCAGAGCGCTGTTGACTGCTTGCAGCAGATTCATGCGTTTGGTGGCGGGCGCTGCGGTGGCGGCTTTAGAGAGAGCTCGCTGATTCATTTCGCCCCCTCCCTTGACTGTTTGTCGGCGGGATAATCATCGGGGTATTTAGCAATATGTTTTTCCAGTGCCTGCAGCTGCTCGCGCAGATGCGCCGGTGGGGTTTGATAAACATCATTGATCAGCTCTTGCAATACCGGCTTGGCGCGCTTTTCGGCTAGTTTGAGCTGTTCGAGAATCTCCTTGCGAAACCCTGCCTGCAGAGCGACATCACGCTCTTCATCCCACCAGCCCTGCTTCAAGAGCCAGTTTTTCATTCGACTAATGGGATCTTTTTCGCGCCATTGCTGCTCTTCATCACGGCTGCGATAACCGCTTGGATCATCTGAGGTTGAGTGGGCACCAAGTCGGTAACTCATGGTTTCGATCAATACTGGCTGTTGCTCTTCGACGGCTATTTTTCGCGCAGCGACTGCGGCGCTGTAGACCGCGAGAATATCGTTGCCATCGACACGAATAGTTTTAATGCCATAACCGACACCGCGCGAGGCGATACCGTCTCCGGCGTATTGTTCGGCGGCGGGTGTAGAGATCGCATAACCATTGTTGCGGGCGACAAATACCACTGGGCATTTGAGCACTGCTGCCATATTTAAACCGGCGTGAAAATCCCCTTCTGAGGCGGCTCCTTCGCCGAAATAACACAGTGTGCAGGCGCTATTTCCTGCCAGTTTCTGGCCATAGGCATAGCCCGCTGCCTGCGGAATCTGTGTCGCCAATGGCGAGCTGATGGTCATAAAGTGTAGATCTCGACTGCCGTAGTGAACCGGCATCTGGCGGCCTTTGCCAAGATCTTCAGCATTGCTAAAAAGCTGATTCATAAACTGCTCGGTGGTAAAACCGCGAAAGCGTATCGCCAACTGCTCGCGATACTGCCCCATTACCATATCGTCGTGCTTAAACGCCGCAATGGTCCCGGCGACGGAGGCTTCTTCGCCAGTACAGGTGAGATAAAAACTCAGCCGCCCCTGGCGCTGTGCACCGACCATGCGCTCATCGAGAAGGCGGGTGTAGACCATATCGGCATAGATTTTTTTGCTAACTCAGTGGACATCGGCGCAGCGGCGGCGCCGGCGACCATTTCGCCATCGGCCTGAAGTTGTGTCAGCGTGGGAATGGTTAAAGAGGCTCCGTCCAAAAAGACTGGGGTAGTCATTCGCAGGGACTGTTTAGCATTTCGCTCGGGGGGTACTACATTCTGTGGGGGTTCTTTAACTGCCATATAACACCTCAAACCGTTGCGCTATCAGTCAGACACGTTGGCTTAATCTCAGCGTCTAAAAAGCGACCTTTTAAGTCTTATTTATAGCTGTAAAATTAGCATGAGGAGCGCTAGAGAATCCTGCCAAAGTATTGGTTTGGCACCCCTCGCCAAGACATTTAATTGCGTAAAAATACATCAAATTAGTGATTTATTGTGCTTATTTGCCTACATTAATAAAACATACCAAACATTTTCAAAGCTATGGCATTATCTGATCTAAAGGTTTCGCTCGATTAAGCCTTTAAATCAACCTAAAACATATCAGTAACGGCTAAAAAGCAGACGTTTTATGACTGACTACAAACTCGACAATGTTGACTGGAAGATATTGGATACTCTGCAATCAGATGCCAGCATTTCTAACTTGGAACTCTCTGAGCGGGTATTTCTATCTCCCTCACCCTGCTCCAGACGAGTAAAAAACCTGGAAACTCTCGGTTATATCTCGCGGCGGGTCACACTAATTGACCCGCGAAAAGTCGGTCTGCCTGTTACGGTTTTTGTCCAAGTAACCATGCATCATCAGGTGAAAAAGGACCTCGACCACTTTGCTCAGCAGGTGCTCGACTGGCCGCAAGTAATGGAGTGCTATCTGATGACCGGCGATTTTGATTATCTGATTCGTGTGGTGACACCAGATCTATTTGCCTATCAAGAATTTCTTGACCAGCTAACCCAAGTCAGTGGTGTCGATCATGTTAAGAGTAGCTTCTCGCTCAAGCCGATTTGCTATAAAACAGAGCTGCCGCTGGGACATTTAATTTAAGCTAAACTAAACTGCCTAAAGGAGTCGCTGCCAAGCCCGATTGTCCGATACTTTTAGGATCAGTAAAGCGCTCCTCAGCGACCCGATCAGCTATCACAAAGGTCGGTATATTTTCATTATCGCTGCGCACAAATATTTCTCTCAACGTGGCCGCAATGCCCTCAACCTTAGTGTTTAAATCGTCGGCATAGTTGTCTGCACCATAGTTGTCCTCGATCATTTTGCGCTGATAGAAGACATCAATAATTCCCCCGGCATTAACCACATAATCGGGCGCATACAAAATTCCACGCCTGTGCAATTGATAGCCGTGCTCCACTGAGGCCAACTGGTTATTGGCTGCTCCGGCAATAATTGAAGCTTTGAGCTGCGCAATACTCTTATCATTGATTGCAGCGCCCAGAGCACAGGGAGCAAAGACATCGACCTCCAGCGAAAAAATCTTGTCGCCCGCCACGGCAGTCGCCTTGAGCTCACGCACCGCACGATCAACATTGGCCTGAATAATATCGCTGACATAGAGCGTCGCACCGGCATCGGCAAGCTGCGCGGCCAAACGATAACCGACACTGCCAAGCCCTTGAATAGCCACTTTAGTACCCTTTAAATCAGTGCGCCCAAGCTTGTGATAAACCGCTTGACGGAGGCTGACAAAAACACCATAAGCCGTACTCGGAGATGGATCGCCGCCGTGGGCTGAGATCTGATTAATGCCGCTGACATAACTGGTACGCTCGCCGATTTTCTGTATATCGGCAACCGAGGTGCCAGAGTCCTCAGCGGTGATATAACGGCCGCCAAGTCCGTCGATAAAATCCCCCATTGCATGCAGCAATGCACCCGTTTTGGCGTTCGCAGGATCGCCAATAATCACCGCTTTGCCACCGCCAAGCTGCAAGTTGGCGAGGGCCGACTTATAGGTCATGCCGCGAGACAAGCGCAACACATCGGTCAGCGCTTCATCATCTGAGATATACGGCCACATGCGACATCCGCCTAGGGCCGGCCCTAGATTGGTATTGTGCACAGCAATAATTGCCTTGAGACCCGATGCAGGATCGTTAAAAAAAGCGACCTGCTGATGATTATCAAATTCGTGATGAGAGAAAACGGACATTCCCCGGCTCCGGTTGCGTTGGACTAATTAAGCTAAATTTTAGCCGCGGCAGCGAGGAGAAAAATTGCGCGTTTTACGGAAAAAGTTAGCGCTTTAGCAGCGCGACAAGGATTTGATGGGGAAAATGAAATTATTAACCAAACACGCCACAGAAGTGCTTTTTTGGCAACCTGAGCTGCGCTTTTAATTCGTCTTTTAAGGCTTCCTTTTAGTCGCCTTTCGACATTTATTTCCTCACATAAGGTTGCCTTAAGGATTGGCGAATAATCTAGCCTTATCAATCTGAGGAAAACAGTCAATATGACCAGTGCAACCACTTATCAACAACCTAACTCCCTGACCTCATCGCTGCGCTGGCTCGGTCGTTCACTGACGTCACCGCCAGATTTTCAGCTCCACACAGTCAACTCGTTGGAGCGGGACAAGGTAGAGACTTATATCAGGGATCAGTTTCGGCTCATCTATAACGCCAAGATCAGTAACTTTATGCCTTACCTAATCACCATGAACTGCGAGGACGGCATCAGCGCAACTGCCGGTATGCGCCCAGCCGATCAGCAACCGTTATTTCTTGAGCAATATCTGCCACAAACTGTTGAGCAAAGAATTGCCACTTTGACGAATGCGCCCACTAGCCGGCGACATATTGTTGAAATTGGCAACCTCGCTGCCACCCGTCGCGGCAGCAGTCAGCTACTATTTTTGATTTTGACCGGCCTGCTCAATTGCACACAGTTTGAGTGGATTGTCTTTACTGGCAACTCCCTGGTTGCCAAGTCGCTGCAACGTCTCGGTATCGAACTACACAATCTCGGTGATGCCGATCCGGATCACCTAGCGCACGAAAAAATATCGGATTGGGGTTCTTATTATCAGGGCAACCCCCATGTCTTCGCCGCCAATATCGCACAGGGCAAGCACGCCATGGACAGTAGCCGAATGGTTAGTCCTATCTTTGACCTCTATGCCGAGACCATCGAACGTCTCGCAAAAACGATAAATAGTCGAGTGCGCTCTTATGCTTAACCTGTTGGCACAACTTGACCAGATGGATGGCAACCCCATTGTTCTCAAAGACAGCTCACAGCAACTATGCAAAAAGCCGTTACTTGATTCCTGTCGGAAATTGATTGCCACTCTTAAAGCCTGCAATAGCAAAACTGTTGCGTTATTTGGCGATAACAGCAGTGACTGGGTAATTATTGATCTGGCCTGTCAGCAAGCCGATATCTGTCTGGTCCCGATCCCGACCTTTTTCTCTCAGACTCAGATCAATCATCTGTTTCATAGTCTCGCCATCGACACAGTGCTCTGCCAATTGAGCCAACCCTTTGTGGCTATCCCCAACATTAGGCATCGAGCACAGCAGGCAGTGCTTGAGGGGCGCTTTCAGTTGTTGCAGGTAAGTTGTCAGGGATGCGCTTCGGAACTGCCTGAGGGCACACAGAAAATCACCTTTACGTCAGGCTCCACCGGTCAACCAAAAGGTGTCTGCCTGAGTGTTGAGCAGCAGCTGCTGCAGGCCGCTACGCTGGCCAGCGCCGTTGCTCTGGATAAACCGAGACATCTTTGCCTGCTGCCTCTGAGCACGTTACTGGAGAATATCGCCGGCATTTATACGCCGTTGATGTGCGGTGGTGAAGTGATCACTCCAAGTCTCGCGGAGATTGGTTTTCAGGGCAGTTCGTCACTGGATGCGCAGCAATTTTGTCGCACCATTAGCGCCTACAGTCCGCACAGTATGATTCTCACACCACAGTTGTTAGTGGTCGCTATCGCCGCTGTCAAACAGGGCTGGCAGCCACCAGCGTCGCTCAAATTTGTCGCCGTCGGTGGGGGTAGAGTTGCCGCGCAACTGCTAGCCGAGGCTCACCAGCACGGCATCCCCGCCTATGAAGGCTATGGCCTTTCCGAATGCGCCTCGGTGGTTAGCCTGAATACTAGAGCAGAGAGTGCAGTGGGCACCAGTGGTCGACCCCTGCCCCACCTTTTGGTCTCTATTAACGAAGGTGAAGTCATGGTGTCTGGCAATGCCATGTTGGGCTACGCAGGAGAACCCGACAGCTGGGGCCAAGAGATCATAAAAACCGGTGATATGGGCAGTCTCGACAGTCAGGGATTTCTAACCATTAACGGGCGCAGTAAAAATCTGTTGATCTCGAGCTTTGGTCGCAATATTAATCCCGAGTGGGTTGAGAGCGAACTGCTTGCCAACACAGTGATCGCCGATGCGGTGGTCTACGGTGATGCCCAACCACACTGTGTGGCACTGCTCCATCCGCGCGACCCACAGTTGGCCGACAGCTCGATACAGCAAATTGTCGATCAGGTTAACGTTGGCTTACCCGATTATGCGCGCATTGTTAACTGGCACCGACTACAACAGCCACTGAACAGCCAGCCAGGATTATTTACAGACAATGGACGGCCAGTCAGAGCCGCCATTGCCGCTCACTACCAACAACACTTAGACGGCCTGTATCAGCAACAGGCACAAGTCATTTCTCTCGAGGATGCCACGCGATGAATTTTTTTGACCAGCTACAAGACGCTACAAGCAACGAGCGCGCCACGCTATTTTCAGCACCGATTATTGATGCCGCTCTAAAAGGTGGGGTCAGTCTCGATCAGTACGTGGCTTTTTTAACCCAGGCCTATCACCACGTTAAACACACAGTGCCACTATTGATGGCCACTGGCAGTCGTCTCAGCGAAGACAAAGAATGGCTGCGCAATGCGGTAGCAGAGTACATTGAAGAAGAGCTCGGGCATCAAGAATGGATACTTAACGATATCGCCGCCTGCGGTGTAGACAAGGAGTCAGTGCGTCACAGTCGCCCCAACATGGCTACCGAACTGATGGTCAGCTATGCCTATGACACGATCCAGCGGATTAACCCGTTGGGGTTCTTCGGTATGGTGCACGTGCTCGAAGGTACCAGTATTAGTATTGCCGATAGTGCCGCTGACCATATCCGTGAAAGTTTGTCGCTGCCAAAAAAAGCTTTTTCCTATCTCTACTCCCACGGTTCACTGGATCAGGAGCATGTCGAGTTTTTTAAAAACCTGATGAACAAGATCGAAGACCCAGCAGAACAGAGGCAGATTATTGATTCGGCAAAGGTGTTTTATACCCTCTATGGCAATATTTTCCGCTCCCTGACCGAAACGTCTGCATTGACACTGGCGGCCTAATAGAGCAACGACGATTCCAAGGAAAAATGATGCAAATGAATAACAAAAATATTCTCTTAACCGGCGCCACAGGCGGTATTGGTAAGGCTATTGCAATTCGTCTAAACGCCGCAGGGGCGACTGTCTCGTTGGTGGGTCGCAAGCGTGCCACGTTGACGCCGCTGCTTGGTTCAATCGGCCCGCAGCACCATCTACTGGTTGCCGACATTAACAGTGTCGAAGGTCGCCATTCGATAGCTGAGCACTGCGCAACGAAAGCGATAGAAGTCGTGATTAACTGTGCCGGTGTGCTTGATTTCGGTCTCTATGAAGTGCAGGAAAAAAGCAGTATTGAAGCGATGATGGTGACTAATTTGCTGTCGCCCATGCTGCTCTGCCAGCAGCTTATTGCCAACCTAAAGTTGCGCCCCGAGGCGGCGATCATCAATGTCGGTTCGATCTTTGGTAGCATCGGCCATCCGGGATTCACTGCTTACTGTGCCAGTAAACATGGCTTACGCGGCTTCACAGAGGCACTCGAGCGGGAGCTGGCTGATACCAACATTAAGGTAGGCTACTTGGCGCCTCGAGCCACGGACACTGAGTTTAACTCAGCTGAGGTACTCGCCTTCAACAAGGCCGTGGGTAACAGTATGGACAGTCCCGATTTGGTCGCCGCTGAATTAATTCAATTGCTTGAGCGCGACCAGCCAAGGCGCTTTATGGGTTGGCCCGAAAAGCTGTTTGTCAAAATCAATGGACTATTTCCCAACATTGTCAGCCGCGCACTGACTAAAAACCTTCCAATTATAAAACAACATACTAAATTAGGATCACCCCGAGGATAACTCCATGGATATAACAGGATTAAAACAGGCCATTTTCGGTATCACACTCAGCCTGCTCTGCAGTGCCTCCGCGCAGGCAGATTCTCACACTGAGATAATCGATGCGATTAGCCAATTACAAAAGGCCTGGGCCGAAGTAAACTACCAGAGCGAAGGCAAAGAGCAGACCGAAGATTTTATTGAACTGATCGCCGCAGCTGATGCGCTGGTTGCAGACCACCCAGAAGCTGCGCCAGCCTACGTATGGCGTGGTATTATCCAATCGACCTACGCTGGCGCAAAAGGAGGCCTTGGAGCGCTGAAACTTGCCAAGGCGGCGAAAGCCGATTTGGAGCAGGCGCTAGCGCTTGATCCAGAGACCATGAACGGCTCTGTCTATACCAGTTTGGGGACCCTGTACTTTAATGTGCCGGGCTGGCCAATTGGCTTTGGCAATGACAAAAAAGCTGAACAGCTATTATTAAAAGCGCTGACCTTAAACCCAGATGGTATCGACAGTAATTATTTTTATGCCAGCTATCTGCAAGCTAAGGGCCGTAATAATGAAGCCAAGCAGTTCTTCCTGAAAGCGCAAAATGCCGCACCTCGCCGTGATCGTCCACTGGCCGATGCCGGCAGACAAAAGGAAATTGCCGAGGCGTTAGCAACACTTGAAACAGATTAAAAATAACGAGTGACGACCCATGCACATACTGGTGATTGAAGACGACCAAGCATTAGCCGCCGGACTGAGCACCGCGCTGCGCAGAAAGAGCTATGCAGTCAATGTTGTCAGCCGCGGCAAGGATGCCTTGCATGTTATTCGCACAGAGACGCCGGATATTGCTATTCTCGATCTCGGCCTGCCCGACATGGACGGCATAGATGTACTGAAACAGGCGCGCCGGGAACATCCCGCACTGCAAATTTTAGTGCTCACTGCGCGCTCTCATATCGATGAAAAAATCATTGGTCTCGACAGTGGTGCCGATGACTACTTAGCCAAGCCCTTTGAAATGTCGGAACTGCTGGCACGATTACGCGTGCTCGAGCGCCGTCTTGGTAGCGCCAACACCACAGAGATTAGCGTCGGCGAGGTAACGCTAAATACAGCGACCAATAGTGTTCTACTAAAGGCCAATGAACTGGATTTGTCGCGTCGCGAATTTATGCTACTGCGCAGTCTGATGGAAAATGTCGGTCGGGTGCAGACGCGTAACACCTTGGAAACACGCCTTTACAGCTGGGGCGAGGAAGTTGCCAGCAATGCGCTTGAAGTTCACATCCATAATTTACGTAAGAAAATCGGCGCCGATTTTATTAAAACCGTGCGCGGCGTTGGCTATCGGGTCAACTAGGAATGAATTCCATTCGTGTCTTTTTGGTGGCGGCTATTTTGGCCTTGGTGACATTATTTACCTTTGTCTCAGCGCTGCGAGGCTATCAATCGAGTATGCAGCAGGCAGAGCAGTTGTTCGACAGCCATCTGCTTGTTACTGCAAAGTTGATTGCCAACATCCAGACCAGCAAAGACAATCCTGAAATTAATCTCAACAGTAAGATTGTCTTTCAGATCTGGAGAGATAACTTACTAATAGCGCGATCATCCGGCGCCCCAACAGAAGCCATAGCCAAACAGCAGCCAGGCTTTGGCTACCGAAACTTTGACGGCTACCGTTGGCGCACGCTTAGTTACTACCGTGATCCGCACTGGATTACGGTCGCTGAGCGTAGCGATATCCGCTTCAGTCTGGCAGAGAATGTAGTGACCAAATCGCTGCTACCTACACTGATCGGTCTGCCTTTATTGGGCTTTTTGATTTGGTTAATTGTTACTCAAGGTTTGCGCCCACTGCGCAAACTGGCGGCTGAATTAAGCAGCAAACAGGCGGATGATTTAGAGCCACTACCGACACAGATACCGAAACAGGAACTGGCGCAAATTATTACCTCAACCAACGGCCTGTTGAGGCGTCTGGAAGCCTCTCTGCAGCGTGAAAAACAGTTTGCCTCTGATGCCGCGCATGAATTGCGCACGCCTATCAGCAGCCTGAAAATTCAACTGCACAATATGGCGGAGGACGTCGCAGACAAGACTAATGACCTCGCTCAGGTCAATGTCATTACCACCCAGCTTGAGCATGTGGTGGAGCAGATTCTCGCCCTCTACCGTAGCTCACCCGACCACTACAATGCCCAGTTTTCATCGCTAGATCTCACTTTGCTGACTCAGGAAATTATTGCCGAAGAATACAGCAGCTTTGACAACAAGGATCAGTCAATTGAGTTTCAAGGCGACAGTCAATTTATCTTCGGCGACAGCTTTTCACTGACCACCCTGATCCACAACCTGCTTAGCAATGCCAATAAGTATACGCCGCAAGGGGGACAGATTTTGGTCAGCATCTCGCGCGACGTCGACGCTGTAGTGTTGAGAGTCGAAGACTCTGGACCAGGAATTGCCGAAGATCAACACCAGCAGGTCTTTGAACGCTTTTACCGTGTCGGCGGTGACCGCCACCAATCAGGCGAGCCGGGCTGCGGTCTTGGCTTAGCCATTGTCAAGCGGATTGCTGATTTGTATGGCGCAACGATTAATGTGGGCCACTCATCATTTGCTAGCGGCTGCGCATTTACACTGCGCTTTAAGCCCGCCTGCACACTCGCTATGGATCCGGTATGAAATACTCAATTATAAAAAAATCTAGCATAAAGCCGTCCAATATTTTCCCATCCAGTGCAGCCGTAAGGTCGCTGGTAGTGTTTTTACTCAGCGGTTTACTGAATCACGCCGCAACAGCTGCAACACCCGTAATAGAAATCACCATAAAAGACCACCTATTTTACCCCGCAGAGCTAATCCTGCCGGCTAATACTAAGATAAAACTGCTGATTCACAACAGTGATCCAACACCAGAGGAGTTTGAAAGCTACGAACTCAACCGCGAAAAAGTTATTGCGGGCAATAGCCGAGCGGTGATTTTTGTTGGACCCTTAAAACCCGGCACCTACCCGTTCTTCGGTGAGTTTTACCCAAAGACCGCGCAGGGCAAAATTTTGGTCTTTTAATCGGCTGCTCAATTATGTTGTTAAATTCTGTTATTTTAATACTCCAAGAAACCCTCGAAGCTGCGCTATTAATCGGTGTCCTATTGGCTATTAGTGCGCACCTGCACAGCAGCCTTAGGTGGCTGTGGTATGGGTTATCACTGGGAACCATTATTGCGTTTTTCTGCGCCATTAATATGAGCACGCTATCGGCGTGGTTTGATTATGCTGGCCAAGAAGTGTTAAACGCCATCATGCAATCCATGATATGTGTTTTTATCACCGTGTTGGTCTGGTTGATCTCGTCTGTAAGGCCATTGCCAACCGCTGCATCACACGCCTATGGTAATCGCTTCGCGCAACTCTGCTGCCTTATTATTATGCTCGCGGTGATTCGTGAGGGCCAAGAGATCATGCTCTACCTGAGTGGTTTTTTGGGCAATGTCGAGCATGTACAAAAAGTCTTTATCGGCAGTGGCATCGGTTTTGGCATCGGTGCCAGCGTCGGTATTCTTCTGTTTTATGGCTTGCTAGCCCTGCCAACAGCATGGCAAAAACCGGCCATGCTGACATTGTTAGCCCTGTTTGCTGGCAATATGCTAGCGCAGTCAGCGGTACAACTTACGCAGGTAGATTGGATCGCGCAGACCGCCCCATTGTGGGACAGCTCAGCATGGCTCGCTGAAGACAGTATGCTCGGCGAACTGCTCTACGCTTTGATTGGCTACGAATCAAGACCCACCGCCGCGCAAATGCTCAGTTATGTCAGTGGCATCAGTCTAGTCTGGCTAGCCGCTCTGGGTGGAACGTATTATGCCAAGCAACAGAATCTCAATGGTCACAGCGCGGACTCCATAACCAGTGGAGCCTGTGTAAAATGATTCCTGTATTATTTTTTATCGCCGCTTTCTTTAGTGGTGTGGTGGTGGCCGACGGTATGGTCATTGATAAAATTTATCATCCCTATGTACAAGAGAGCGAGCAGGAATTGGAGTTTAGAGCAGTGCTTCAAGACAGACAGCCGCGCTCCCCCAGCAACAATCACCTTTACCGCTTTGCCTACGGTCGGTCGCTCAGTGATCGTTGGTTTGCAGAAGTTTATCTAACCGGCAATAAGTCGGATGCGACCAGTTTTGAGCTCAGTGCTGTTGAATTCGAGCTGAAATGGCAGCTGACTGAACAGGGTGAATACTCGGCTGACTGGGGTCTGCTATTTGAACTAGCCAAGAGTATTGATAAAGATATTTACGAACTCTCCAGCGGCGTGATCGTCGAAAAAGAATTAGGGCAATGGAGTCATACCGCCAACGTTATCATTGAGCAGGAGTGGGGAGCCGATATTGTCGACGAACTAGAGTCAGCGCTGACCATGCAGAGCCGCTATCGATACAGCCAACGACTCGAGCCCGGCATTGAGTTTTATATGGGCCAAGATACGTTGGCCGCAGGGCCGGTCGTGATGGGCCAGCTTCGCTGGGGGTCACGACAAAAAATCAAGTGGGAGAGCGGCGCCATTTTTGGTCTTGACAAGAAAAGCCCTGACCTCGCATTAAGATTGTTATTTGAGTATGAATTTTAACGACTTAAATTATTTTTATTGTCAGCATACAGGCTCTACTCATAACCTATAACACTGCAAATCGCTTTGCTAAAATTTCTTGATGGGCATCAATTTTTTCTGTCAGTACCTGTTTATAGTGCCTCAACCAGTCAATGTAAGACTGTCTAATTGTCACCACATCAGGAGCGCTAAAATGAATCCAATCTTACGAGAACCCTCGCAGTTCTTTAATCGATTTCAGCAAGACTTTAATAATTTATTTCGATCTTTTTCCGATAGGCCCTCGTCATTTTTGGACGAGGACAGCAATGTTATCACTAGCCAGTGGGTTCCCTCTGTCAATATTCGCGAAAGCAATAGTGAATTTGTTATCAGTGTCGACATTCCGGGCGTCAATGCCAAAGATGTAGAGGTCAGCATGGATAATGGTATTTTGTCGATAAGGGGCGAGCGCAAGCTGGAGAAAAGCGAAGACTACAATGGATACCACCGCACTGAATGTGCCCAAGGTTCTTTTTATCGGCGTTTCAGCCTCCCCGACTCCGCAGATCCAGACAAGATTGTCGCTAAAGATCGAGATGGCGTATTGACCATTACCCTCGGTAAGCGTGAAACCTCGAAGCCAAAGTTGATCAATATTCAATCTTGATGCACGCAAAGTTCACGGAAGTAAGTAACCTCCTCTCCTCCCAGAGTTGGAGTATTCTACAGCCTCCGCCATCCCACCCTTTGGCGGAGGTTTTTTTAAACCGCCGGGACCTCGATACTATTACATCGACTCAGGGAGTAGTGCCTGATAGAGATCACTATAAGCTTGCGCACTGTGATCCCACGAGAAGTCCTGGCGCATGCCAGCACGCTGAAGATCTCGCCACAACAGCAAGTTTCCATAGACAAACTCAAGACGCTGGAGCGCTTCCAACAGCGCGCTGCAACTATACTCCCAGAACAGCACCCCCGTGGCGTCAGCAATGTCCTCTGAAAAAGGTGGTATATCGATAATCGTGTCTGCTAGACCCCCTACGCCGTGAGCGACCGGCACGGTACCGTAGCGCTGCGCATACATCTGGGTTAGCCCACAGGGTTCGTAGCGCGAGGGGATCAATAATGCATCGGCACCGGCGACTATTAAGTGGGCGACTCTCTCATCGTAACCAATCCTGACGCTAACCCGACCCGGATACCGGCGTGCCGCCTCTTGCAACGCCTGCTCGAATTGTCTATCACCGCTGCCGAGAAGGACAAAATCAATATCCTGCTGCTGTATCAAGGGTAGCGCCTCAAGGATCAAATCAATACCTTTCTGCTCGGTGAGACGAGAGACCATGCCAATCAGCAAACGTTCGTTGTTGTCGCCAAGATGAAACTCAGTTTGCACAGCCAGTTTATTAAACGTCTTGCGATGCAAACTGCTGATGCCATAAAGTGTTTCGATAAAACGATCGTTGCCAGGATCCCATAGCTTTATATCTATGCCATTAACAATTCCCGAAAAGCGCCTACCAGTCGCCTTCAACAAGCCTTCAAGCCCACAGCCAAATTGCGTTGTTAAAACTTCTCGCGCATAGCCCTGACTCACAGTAGTCACCGCTCCGGCAAAGACAATTCCTGCTTTTATAAACGACATTTGTCTATAGAATTCGAGTCCCCGAAAATCCCAAAGACGCACCCCATTGACAACCTCGGGTAACTTTAGTGCGGCAAAGTCCGACTCACTAAAGAGCCCCTGATAAGCGAGATTGTGGATGGTAAAAACACACTGCGGTCGCGACTTATAAACCTTTAACAACAATGGAACCAAGCCCGTGTGCCAATCATTGCAGTGGACGATATCCGGCTGCCAGGAGAGACCTGCGCGATCAGTGCCAATTAGCGTGACAATGCGGCAGAACAAGCCAAAGCGCTGGGCGTTGTCCTCCCAGTTATGATCGTTGGTTTCACCATAGGGACCACCAGGACGATCAAACAGCGCCGGACAGTGCACCAGATATACTGGAATATCGGTGTTTTTCAGATTGGTTTTTAACAGGCTGACATCATAGCCTTGAATCGTTGTAGCGAGTTGACCGACCGCTTTCAGGTAACTGAGATCATCCAAAATGCGACGGTATGCCGGCAGTACGATACGAACCTCATGGCCTTGCCGATGCAGCGCCAGAGGCAGATTATAGGCAACATCACCGAGCCCGCCGGTCTTGATCAACGGGTAGAGCTCACTGCAAGCAAAGAGGATATCCATCGTGGTCAACTACCCTCCCGCGTTAAAACAATGCCTGCCAATGGTGGTAAAACGAGCGCCAGCGAATGAGGTTGATCCATCCAAGGTATCGCTTCGCTGTGCACCAGACCTGCATTACCTATATTACTGCCAGCATAAAATTCAGAGTCCGAATTGATTAGCTCGCGATAGAAACCCTCCTCGGGCACACCAATACGATAATGATAGCGAGGCTCCGGGGTAAAGTTGAGCAGCACTACAATAAGTTGATGGTCTGATTTACGCTGATAACTTAGCACTGACTGCTGGCTGTCGTGACACTCGATCCACTGGAAACCTCGCGACTCAAAGTCGTAATAGTGGAGTGCCTGATGGCGGCGGTAGAGATAATTGAGGTCGGTGACTAGATGACTAATGCCGCGATGTCGTTCAGAGCTGAGCAACTGCCAATCCAGTGAGTGCTGAGATCTCCACTCTTGACGCTGTGCAAATTCATTACCCATAAACAGCAGCTTCTTGCCCGGCCACGTATATAAAAATAAATAGAGCAATCGCAGGTTGGCAAATTTCTGCCAATCATCGCCAGACATTTTTTCTAACAGCGAGCCTTTGCCATGTACCACTTCATCGTGAGACAGAGGCAGGACAAAGTTTTCATGGTTAGCGTAAAGCGCACTAAAGGTTAGTAGATCGTGATGATAGACGCGGTAGATCGGGTCTTTATTCATGTAGATCAGGCTGTCATGCATCCAGCCCAAATTCCACTTCATGGAAAATCCGAGACCACCCACCCAGGTCGGTCGGCTAACCTGCGGCCAGGCAGTGGACTCCTCTGCAATCATTAGCGCCCCGGGAAACTGTTGATGTACCACCTCATTGAGTTCCCGTAAAAACGCGATCGCCTCAAGATTCTCATTGCCACCATACTGATTGGGCAACCACTCCCCTTCTTTGCGGGAGTAGTCTAGATAGATCATCGATGCCACAGCATCAACGCGTAAGCCATCTATATGAAATTCTCGAAACCAGTAAAGTGCATTGGCAAATAAGAAATTTTTGACTTCATTGCGGCCAAAGTTAAACGTCAGTGTGCCCCAGTCTGGGTGCTCGGCTAGCCGTGCATCGGAATGTTCATAAAGCGCTGTGCCATCAAACTGAGCTAGACCGTGGTCGTCCTTGGGAAAATGCCCCGCTACCCAGTCAATGATAATACCGATATTGTAACGATGCGCGCAGTCGATAAAATAACGTAAGTCGTCTGGGCAGCCAAAGCGGCTGCTCGGCGCATAGTAGCCCGTGCACTGATAACCCCAAGACTCATCCAATGGGTGTTCGGCAATCGGCATGAGTTCAATATGGCTAAAGCCAAGCTCTTTGACGTAGGGAATAAGACTATGAGCAAGCGTCTTCCAACTCATAAAACTACCGTCATCTGCGCGCTTCCAGGATCCAGCATGTAGCTCATAGACTGAGAGCGGCGCGTGCTGCCAGTCCCAGTGGCGGCGATGCTCCATCCACAGTTGGTCGGACCAGTCGAACGTACTCTCACCATCAACAATCGAGGCCGTCTTGGGCCGCAACTCTGAGCGCTGAGCGTAGGGATCGGCTTTTAGGGCGATCACACCGCCTTCAGCATAACGAATTTCATATTTATAACGCGCACCGATACCCAAACCGGGAACAAATAATTCCCAGACGCCACTGTTGCCGCGACAGCGCATAGAATTGACTCGACCATTCCAGTGATTGTAATCACCGACCACACTGACGCGCTCAGCATTGGGCGCCCAAACGGCGAATAACACTCCATTGACATGGTCGACTCTATGCAGATGAGCGCCAAGCTTTTGGTAGATATGCTGATGCGACCCCTCGGCAAAAAGATGTATATCCATATCGCTTAACTGCGCGGAAAAGCTATAGGGATCACAGGTGTAGTGGCAGATACCCTGATCATCTTCCCAGCGAATTAAATAGTGATGAGGAATGACTTCGGTGCCTATCCACTCAAATAGATCAGTGTTGCCAATGCGCTGCATCGGCAATGACGGACCTTCTATTGCAGCCTTGTTGGCATCAGGTAAAAGTGCACGAACACACCAGTGATTGTCGCCAATCCAATGACGTCCGAGAATACTGAACGGGTCGTGGTGGCGCATTTCCAACAGCCGCTGCATGGGTTCGGTAATGGTGCTTGCAACGGCTGTATTGACACTTTTTCTGGTAGCGGACTCTGAATCAAAAGAATTATTAATAACAGATCCTTAGACCATTAATGGCATAGAAGCGTGATGGCCAGTAACGGCCTTTAACATACTCTCGGTGCGATAAAATGGTAGCTCGGCATCTTCAGCACTATTGGCCTTGGCGATAATATCTCCGGAGGAAACAATGCCCGCTAGAGTGCCATGACTATTGACAACTGGCAGTCTACGCACACTATTTTCACGCATAATATCCAACGCCGTTTGTACATCATCTTCAAGATGGCATTTGTGCAGCAGCTGGCTGTCAGTAATATCTCTTACAGCTAACTCCCACAGCGGTTTTTGCTGCAGTGCCGCGCCCATCGCAATATCGCGATCGGTCACCATAGCAACCGGCCTGTGGGCCTCGTCGACGACTGGCAGCGCGCCACAATCGTTATTCCACATCGTCATGGCCACTTTGTTGAGCGGCGTTTTAAGGGTGCAGGTTGATACCTGACTCGTCATCATCTCTTTCACATTCATCTCTCTTAACTCCTGTAGGGTTTTTCGTCATAGGGAACTGGCAGGCAATCGTCATCAATATTAGCCTCGAGAGTGTTGATCCGAATCAAGATTTAAAAAACCCTCCAGTGGTCAAATTTTATTTGCTCTAGGGTTAACTTTTAACGGCACAAAAACTGGAAGGATAATGAATCAAATTGTCATTGATAGACACTGGACACCCGGAGCAATACGTGACGCAAGTAACAGTCGCTTTGTTAGCAGGCTTACAAAAAACACGCTCGGGTTAATTCTAGCCGGTGGTTGTGGGTCTCGCCTAAATCAATTGACCCGCTGGCGAGCCAAACCCGCGGTTCCATTCGGCGGTCAATTTAGAATTATTGATTTCACGCTCTCTAACTGTGTCAACTCTGGTATTCGACGGATTGGCGTACTCACCCAGTACAAAGCACACTCTCTGATTCGGCACATACAGCGCGGCTGGGGGTTTCTGCACGGCGAGTTTGATGAATTTATCGAGTTGCTACCCGCTCAGCAGCGTCTTGAGAGTTCCTGGTATCTGGGCACCGCCGATGCGGTGTACCAAAATATCGATATTATACGTAACCACAATCCACGCTATGTGCTGATTCTGGCAGGTGATCATATTTATAAAATGGACTATGGCCCAATGCTCGCACAGCATGTTGAAAAAGGTGCTGAATTAACCATTGGCTGTATAGAGACGCCGAGCGATCAGGCCAGTGCCTTCGGTGTCATGAATGTTGACAGGCATGGTCGGATTACCGATTTTGTTGAAAAGCCCGAACAGCCGCCAACCATTGCCGACAAGCCGGATCGTTCCTTGATATCCATGGGCATTTATATTTTTGATAGTCAGTTTCTTATCGACCAATTGATCAACGATGCCGACAGTATCGATTCTAATCATGACTTTGGACAAGATCTGATTCCAGCGCTGATCAAAAACCATCGTGCCTATGCTTACCCATTTCGCGACAGCGGGCAGCAGCGTCAGGCCTACTGGCGCGATGTCGGCACGGTGGATGCTTACTGGCGTAGCAATCTCGAACTTATTGGCGTCACCCCCGAACTCAACCTCTACGATCGCGAGTGGCCAATTTGGACCTATCGCGAGCAAACGCCACCGGCAAAATTTGTCTTTGATGAACCGCAGCGTCGTGGCATGGCCATCGACTCAATGGTTTCCGATGGCTGTATTATCTCTGGTGCCATGGTTCGCCACTCACTGTTATTTAACAATGTGAGTGTCGATGAAGGCAGCAGGGTGGGCAGTGCGGTGGTGCTACCGGAAGTGCGTATTGGCAAACACTGCCGCATCAATAAAGCGGTTATTGACAAAGGCGCAGTACTGCCCGACAACACCGTGATCGGCGACAATGTGCAACAGGATGCCGAACGCTTTTATGTCAGTCCCGACGGCGTTGTGCTGGTAACACCAGATATGCTCGGACAGCCACGCCACCATGCACGATAAACCCTTAAATTTCGATAAATCACTCGACGTAGTACTCTGCTGGCATATGCATCAGCCAGAGTACCGTGATCCCATCACCGGAGTCTGTAGTCAACCCTGGACCTATCTGCGTGCAATCAAGGATTACACTGATATGGCCGCGCATCTCGAACAGGTACCAAATAGTCGCGCCGTCGTTAATTTTAGTCCGCTGTTACTGCTGCAGTTAGACCACTATTGCGAGCAATTTAATCGCTATTTTACCGATAATCAGCGGCCTTTGGACCCTCTGCTGGCGGCGCTGGTGGAACCCACCATCAACGGCGATCAAGAGTACCGCTACAATCTCGTTAAACGCTGTCTCAACCACCACAACTACAGCAGCGGCCAGCACTTTGAATGCTACGTTGCGCTAAACAATATTGGCCAACATATTATCGATAATGCCAGTCATATAGGATATGTCTGCGACGATTTTTTCAGTGATCTACTGGTCTGGTTTCACCTCACTTGGTTGGGTGAAACCGTGCGCAGAGATGATCCGCGCGCGCAAAAACTGATTGCGCGAGAAAGACGTTACTCCATGTCTGAGCGCATCCAGCTAATGAGAATCATCAGCCAGCAGGTCAGCCAAATCATCCCCAGATATCGCGCCCTCGCCGAGCGTCAGATTATTGAACTATCCATGACTCCCTATGCTCATCCTATTGCCCCACTGCTGGCAGATTTAAGCAGTGCCAAAGACGCCACGCCGCATCTTGTTATGCCCAATACCACAGAATATCCGGGCGGGGAACAACGCTTAAACTGGCATATCGATGCCGGCAAAGCGGTTTTTATACGACATTTTGGCCAAGTACCAATCGGTTGCTGGCCCGCCGAGGGGGCGCTCAGTGATGCTAGCTTGACGGTTTTGGACAACAGCGGCTTTGCCTGGACTGCCAGCGGCGCTGGCGTACTCGCCAATAGTTTAGCAAGCTCAAGAGAGGAGAATTCGAGCCTCGATAATTCGTCTGACAACGATAACTCTGAGACAGATCTGTACCAAAGCTACTCGTTTGACGGGCGCGCCATCCGCTGTTTTTTCCGCGATGACCATCTCTCTGATCTTATCGGCTTTACTTACTCGAGCTGGCATGGAGACGATGCCGTAGCCAACCTTGTCAGTCGTCTCGAGGACATCGCCAGGCGATGCGCAGAGCAGCCCAACGCCCTGGTAGCGATCATTATGGATGGTGAAAATGCCTGGGAACACTACCATCAAAACGGCTTCTTTTTTTTGCGCGAGCTCTACCGCCGACTGGCCGAGCACCCAAGCCTCAATCTGACGACCTTCTCAGAGTGCCTGCACGGCCAGTGCAAAGAGCTTGAACACCTGATTGCTGGCAGTTGGGTCCATGGCAACCTGACAACCTGGATTGGTAGTGTCGATAAAAATCGCGCCTGGGACATGCTGATCGATGCCAAACACAGCTTTGATCAGGTCATGCAAAGTCAACAGTTGAGCGACGAGCAAACACAGGCAGCCGAGCGTCAACTGGCAGTCTGCGAAGGCTCTGACTGGTTTTGGTGGCCCGGCGGCGACAATCCGCCAGAGACTGTCGCCGCCTTTGACGAGCGCTTTCGCATGCACCTTGAGGCACTCTACTCACTGCTCGCTGTGCCCGCTCCCGACTATTTACAGCACCCCTTTGCCCATGCGCTTGCAAGAGATGCGCTGAGCAGCGACATAGCGCACGGCGGCGTCATGCGCAGAGCGCAATAAATAAATATTTATGCATAGAGCAGCTACAACTGGACTCCAGACCATTTTTCAGCAGCGCCGGGCTGGTGTGCTGTTGCCCATTACCGCACTGCCAAACCATACACAACTGCCGGTCAAGCAAACGAGGCAAGCTTACGGCTGCGGCGTTTTTGACTCAGCCTGCAGGTTTATCGACTGGATCGCCAGTGCCGGTTTTAGCGTTTGGCAGCTACTGCCTCTAGGCCCCACTCACAGCGATCTCTCGCCCTATCTCTGTCTCTCCTCTCTTGCCGGCGAGAGTCATTTTATTGGTCTGCGGTGGCTGCAGCAAAATGAGCTACTGGACGCTCAAATTGAGATATCCACTATCAGCCATCGTGCGGCACTGATCGCAGCCCACAATCACTTTACCCAAAGTTCGCCAGACCACCATTGGCATCGAGAGTACGACCGCTTTTGCCATGAAGCGCACAGCTGGCTGCATCACTTTGCCCTGTTTATGGCGCTGCACCAGCAATACCGCCAGCGTCCTTGGTATGAGTGGCCAGCACCTCTGCGCGATCGTCACAACGACGCCATAGCCGCGATCGAGCGGCGGCTCAACGACGAGATTGCACAAATCAAATTTGCCCAATTTTTATTTTTTAAACAGTGGTCTGTTATTCGTCACTACGCCGAACAAAAGGGCATTTTCCTGTTTGGCGATATGCCGATGTTTGTCGCCCACGACAGCGCCGATGTTTGGGCTAACCGAGATTATTTTAAACTCAACAGCGAAGGCCAACCGCAAGTGGTCGCAGGGGTACCGCCAGACTATTTTTCGAGCATTGGACAGCGCTGGGGAAACCCCCACTACAATTGGCCGCGCCTCCAGAGAGACCACTTTTGCTGGTGGATTCAGCGCCTTCGACGTCACTTAGAATTATTTCACCTACTGAGAATCGACCACTTTCGCGGTCTTGACAGTGCCTGGGAAATACCACTGACAAGCCATACAGCCGCGATTGGTCAGTGGCAACCGGCACCGGGCAAGCAATTGCTCAGCGCTTTGCACCGGGCCTTGCCAGAGTTACCATTGGTGGCGGAAGATCTTGGCTTGATCACCCCTGAGGTCACGGCGCTGCGCCAACAGTTTCGGCTACCGGGAATGGCCGTGTTGCAATTTGCCTTCGACGGCAACCCCGACAATCCTTATCTGCCGGACAATCTCAGACAGTACTCGGTGCTCTACACCGGAACCCATGACAACGACACCAGCCTCGGATGGTTTGTCAGCCTCTCCGAACAACAGCAACAAATGATTACCCATTACCTGCACTGTGCCCCGGAGGATCTGCCACTAGCGTTGATCAAAGCGGCATTGGCCTCAGTGGCACAGTTAGCAATTATTCCGCTTCAGGATATTCTCGGTCTCGGCAGCGAACACCGCACCAACACGCCGGGCACGCTCGGCAATAATTGGCTCTGGCACTTCCAGTGGCAACAGCTACAGGCGCATAAGGCACAACAGCTCCTTGTTCTAAACCGGCGCTATGAACGCTGCAAATAGCCCTGCACCAATCACTAAAATATCGAAAATTGACAGGTATCAAGCCAGCCAAAAGATAGAACTGCTTTTATAGGCTGGTAATCAAACCCTAAAAAAAGCGTAATTATTCAGCTCAAATTTTACTGCAGAGGTAGATTTGCTGTGGTCCCCTTGGTTTCAAGGCCGTTTGCAGCATGGATGCTGCAACCGAGCCTCCACGGACGATGCACATGGATGTGCAAGTGTCGTATTAGGCAGGATGCCGGTAGCGACCGGATTCACGGCGTGTCTTGAAAGCAAGGGGGCCACAGCAAATCGGGGCAAAGATGCTGAGTAGTTACCAAAAAATCTCCTCAAACGCGGAGCATGCGCTGATGAAAAATATTGCTATCAATGGTCTCGGGCGCATCGGCAGGCTGATTTTGCGCCGTTATCTCAACGGCGGTTACGCTAGCGTCAGGATTGTCGCAGTCAACGATCCGATGCCCGCAGACAACCTGCTCTACCTCCTCAAATATGACTCGGTGCATGGCCCTCTGCGTCACAGCGTCGATATCAGCAACGACAAACTGCGCATTGGCGATCACCAGTTCGCGCTCTACCACCGCACCGAGCCCAACAAGCTGCCCTGGGACGAGCACAATATCGATCTTGTGATTGAGAGCAGCGGTCATTTTTGTCGTTACAACAGCGCCATGCAACACCTTGACGCCGGCGCTAAGCGCGTGTTGATCACGGCACCCTGTAAAGATGCCGATATCACTCTGGTACTGGGGGTCAATGACGATCAATTCGACGCCGATCAGCATATGATTATCTCCAATGCCTCCTGCACCACCAATTGTCTGGCGCCAATACTCAAAATACTGAGTGATAAGTACGGCGTCGAACGCGCACTGGTGACCACCGTGCATGCCTACACAGCGAGTCAGAGTCTGGTCGATATGCGCGCTGAAAAACGACACCGCGGACGCGCTGGCGGCTTGAATATTATTCCCACCACAACCGGTGCAGATGCTTGCACCATTATGGTCTTGCCAGAGCTCAAAGATCGTTTGATAGCGCTGGCACTGCGCGTCCCTGTAGCCAATGTTGCACTGATCGATATCAGTGCTGAACTGGGCGACAAAACACGACCAACCTCGCTGGCCAGCGATGCTGTCAACGACACCTTTAAGCAAGCCGCTGCTAGCTCGATGAAAAATATTATCCAGTACAGCGACGAACAATTAGTCTCCAGCGATATTATTGGCAATCCTCACTCAGCGGTTATCCATGGACTCTCTACCCGAGTATTGCAGGGCAACATGATCAATCTGTTCGCCTGGTATGACAACGAATACGGCTATGCCTGTCGCTGTTTAGATATCAGCGAAAAAATCAGTTTCCAAGCATTAAAACCCGAACCGGTTGTTTAACACTTTATCCAAGGAGGTCAATATGAATATCTCAAGACGGTCAGTGGCCACTGTCATCATTCTTTTGCTGCTCAGCGGCTGCGCCTCGAGAGTGCAGCATGATGTAGTGACCTTTCATGAAGGCAAGCTGCCGCGAGGCGAAACTATCGCTATCGAAGCAATGGATAGCATCGCTTCAAACAGTCTCGAATTCAGTCATTACCGAACACTGATTGGCGAAAAACTTCGTCAGTTGGGTTATGCGCCAGTGGCAGCAGATCAGCCAGCTACGCTGATAGCCAAGATAGGTTACTCGGTGAGCGACGGACAGACACGTATCCGTAGCGAGCAGCGCAACTATGTTCGCTACCATTTTTATTATGGCCACTACCACAATCCTTTTTATTACGGCTTTTACGATCACTGGCCTCCGGAACACTACAGTTACACAGTCTACAATCGCAAACTGATGATGAATATTTCACACAGCTCAACAGGCGAGTTGCTATTTGAAGGCCGCGTCCAGAGCATTGGCCGAGAAAAGGAAATTGCCTCAGTGATGCCCTATATGATCACTGCGATGTTCAATAATTTTCCCGGAGAAAATGGTATTACGAAAGTCGTCACCATTGATAAGCAGTAATACTCTAGACGGATAATTTCTACGAACACAGTCTCTACGGCCAGATTATAGCCACAACATGCAGCCAAGTTCGAAAGGATGGCTGAGTAGTGGGTGGTAAGGGTAGAGACGCAGACGGTACTGTTTGAGGCCACAATCGCTCGGCGTCCAGTTCAGTGTAAAAAGCGTTTTTGACGGTTCAGCTGGTGGACCTGATGGCGATTGATAGTCCAATCTGACGCTAGTCGCGGCAACAAACTGCTGCTGAACGAACTCGCCTAGCAGGCATTCGACCACGAAGTCCTCATAATGTAGACCGTTGAGGTCGACTGCCACAGCCAGTGACAGCGTCTCACGCAGTTGGATTTCTGAGACCGGCTGCTCTGTACAGTGGGCGCAAACTCCTGACCACATTTCCGCCACGCGCTTTTTCCACGTCACCAATGACTGAGCAGCACCCTGTTGTGCCAGTCGCGCGCCCTGCTCGGCAGCCGCCACATAGGGCGCTTTGATGTAGTCACAGACCATGCGTTGGGCGCTAAAACGGGCAATAGTGGACGTCATCGACGCACGTGAAAGTGTCAGCCAGCGCTGCGGATGACCGCCGTTGTCGCGATATTGCCAGGCCGGGATCGCCTGATTTTGCAAAATATCGAGGACATCAATGGCTTCCTGACGGTCGCGATAATCGGCATCATAATCGGTGTCGTGAGGAGCAACCGCCCAGCCGTTGTCACCACTGAAACCCTCATCCCACCAGCCGTCGCGAATACTCAGATTAACGACACCATTAATCGCCGCTTTCTGGCCTGATGTGCCGCAGGCCTCGAGCGGATATTGCGGCGTGTTAAGCCAGATATCACAACCCGACACCAGCGCACGAGCGAGTGCAATGTCATAGCCTTCAAGCAAAATAATGCGACCGATAAATTGCGCCTCGAGGGAGCGCTGATAGAGCTGCTTGATCAGCGCCTTGCCAGCTTCATCATCTGGATGTGCCTTGCCGGCAAAAATAAAAATCACCGGCCACTGTGAATCGTTGACCAGAGCGGCCAGTCGCTCTAATTCCAAAAACAGTAATCCAGCGCGCTTGTAACTAGCAAAACGGCGCGCAAAGCCGATCACTAAAAGGTCGCCGCCAGTATGACTGAGATAGCGCGTAGAGCGTTCAATCATCGCCTGACTCAAGCCGTTACGGTGGTGTTGTGTCTGCAGGCGTACAGCGATTTGTCGCAGCAAGCTGTGTTTAATTTGGCAATGCGTATGCCACCAGGTACGATCATCGATACTGCTCAGCGCCTGCCAAAAGTCATGATTGTGAAGCTGTTGACGCCAGTTCGGCAGCTGGCGATCGAATATCTCTGCCCAGCGCTTGTGGATAAAACTCTCCACATGAACTCCATTGGTGATGTAGGTGATGGGATTTTCTGCGGCCGGGATCTGCGGCCAGAGATACTGCTCCATGCGTGAGGCTACCGCACCATGAATCCGGCTCACCGCATTGTGAAAGCGCGAGCCACGCAATGCCAAGGCAGTCATATTAAACTGATGCTGGCTTTCATCTGATTGTCCCAAGGCGAATAGTCGTCCGCTGTCGATGGGCAGTTCGCGCAGGTAAGCATTGCAATAATGTTCTACAGCCGACTGATCGAAACGGTCATGACCGGCCGCAATAGGTGTATGGGTAGTAAACAGGGTTGCAGCCGCCGCCTGCTCAAGCGCGGCATCAAAGTCTAATCGATCTTCCTCTGGGCTATGCTGCAAAAGCTGCCTGGCTCGCTCAACAGCAGAAAAAGCGGCATGACCTTCATTGATATGCCAAACGCTCGGTCTTATACCAAGAACTGCTAACGCGCGCACGCCACCTATCCCGAGAATCATTTCCTGCTGCAGGCGGGTATTACCATCGCCACCGTACAATTGCCGAGTAATACGCCTATTTTCTGGGCTGTTCTCAACGCTATCGGAGTCGAGCAAAATAAGTTGAACCCGCCCCACCGAGACGGTCCACAATTTGACTATCACCTGCTCGTCGGCAATGGGTACGCTCACATGCATCGGCCGATCAGCGGCGTCGCGCAGCAGCTTGATCGGTGAGTCACAAAACGATTGGCAGCTGTACTCGGCGATCTGATGTCCCTCGGCGTCGATAATCTGAGTAAAGTAACCCTCGTGATAGAGCAAGCCGATCGCGACGAAAGCAATACCCATATCACTGGCCGCCTTACAGTGGTCTCCAGCGAGAATTCCCAGTCCACCGGAATAGATCGGAAAGCTTTCGTGAAAGCCAAATTCAGCACAGAAGTAGGCAATCACTGTGTCTTTTGGCAGAGGGCTCTCGGCAGCTAAAAGTGACTCAGGTGTCGAATTACAATAGTCGCGAAACCACGACAATACGCGCTGATATTGTTGAAGATACGCGGGATCCTCTGCTGCGGCCAACAAGAGAGTTTCGTCTATCCGTCGCAGAAACACCGTGGGGTTGTGCTGACAGGCAACCCAGAGCTCGCAATCGAGAGAAATAAACAGTTCGCGGATCGGGCGATGCCAGCTGTAGAGAAGATTTTCTGCCAACTCTTGAAGCCCGGAAATGGCCTCTGGAAGCCGTGGTTTTACCTCGAGATTAAAGTCCGTGATGTGCTTATTATAAAGGTGCATAACAGGTCAGATTTATTATTCCGATCGCTGACTCTAAAGGCCTAGGACAAAAAAAAGTTGACCAAAATCATCTGCCTACTTCTTAACTAGGAAATCCATGTCGGGTCATATCGATCACCTGACAGCTGTTGCCAAGAAAACTCCCAGCAGCCGTTTGGCCACTGGATAATAAATTTCATCTCGTCTATACATTTACTCAGCTAGGCTTATTTCTCAGTACAGCAATGGTTGGAAAATAGCGACACAGCAACCTGCTCATCTGTACCAAATTTTTTGCCCTCTCAAGATCAGCTTGAGACCGTGATTGATGCAGGTGTTGTTATGCAGGAAACGACAGACATAATAATGGACTATCTCGAACTACCAAGGCCTATTGCAGTTGTGCTCGATGCCGCTGGAAATATAGAACATCTCAGCGACGAAGCCTGCAAGCTGTTAGGCTATTCACTACAGAGCGTATTGGGCGTCAACTGGATTTCACTGTGCCTGCCAAGTTCGTGGCAACTAAAAGCCAAGGCAGTTTTTGATAGTCTTGCACAGCGCAGACAAAACCAGTCAGAACAGTACGTCTATCCTATTATGGCCAAAAACGGCGATCGCTTTATGTTCTCGTGGCACAGCGAAGCACGCCGTGATCCGAGCGGCGCCTTTATAGGATCGATCACCACCGGTATTAAAGTGCGTGACAATGCTCTGCAAGAAAAAAACTCCCTGCTGCAATCTGCCGCGCGTAATCAAGCGGTGCTTGACAATGCCATTGAAGCGATCATCAGTATTAATAGCAGTGGCACCATTACCCATGTCAATAAAACTACAGAGAAAATTTTCGGTTACAAAGAGTATGAATTAATTGGCCATAATATGTGGATGCTGCTGCCTGATGCGAAACTCGCTGATAAAAAAACTAATATCAGCCATTACTTAATGACCGGCATAACTACCAGCAGCGGCTTTAATCGAGAGCTCAAGGCACGACACAAGGACGGCCACTGCGTGCCTATAGAGTTAACAGTCGCCGAAATCACCATTGCCGGAGTGCAAAGTTTTACCGGTATTATGCGCGATATCAGTGAACGTAAACTTAGTGAGGAGCGTTTGAGGCAGAGCAAAGAAGAAGTCCAACAGGCACTCGACCATCTTGCCCATCTCGACCGACTGCATATCGCCAGCGAGATGTCGACTGGAATCGCCCATGAACTCAACCAGCCACTAACCGCCATTTCAATGTATGCTCAAGCCTGCCGAAATTTAATTAAAAAAGGTCAGTTGGACAATCCGGCGCTGCTGCCAACCCTCTCCAGAATTGACAACCAAGCTCAACGCGCCGGCGAGATTATTCGAAATATTCGCGCTCTGGTTGACAAGCAAAACCCTCATCATCAACTCACTGATATCAATGCCCTGATTCATAACACCATTGAGTTGGCTCAGGTTGATATAGAGTGCCGGACAGTCCAATTTGAATGTTATTGTTCAGAACAGCTGCCAATGATAGAAATCGTTCTGGGTCAAATACAACAGGTGCTTCTCAATTTAATTCGCAATGCCTGCGATGCCATGGTTAACAATGAACCGGATGATAAATGGATAACCATTATTTGCGAAAATAAACCAACTGGATTTATTACTATCAGAGTGCGAGACCGAGGCGTCGGCATCAATCACGAGCATGCCGATAAGCTATTTCAAGCTTTTTTCTCAACGAAAAGCCACGGCATGGGCATGGGGCTGGCCATCAGCCACTCAATTATTACCAGCCACGGCGGTGAAATGAAGGTCAACCAAAATTATAAAGACGGTGCTGAAATTACTTTTACACTGCCAATTATGCCAGTACTCGGAGCACAGCCTCATGAACACTGAGCAGACTGTTTTTATAGTCGATGATGACCCCGATGTTGCCGATGCCATGGCGATGCTATTGGAATCTACCGGTCTGGGCACGCAGCGGCACCATTCGGCTCAGGAATTTCTGAAACAACAGATAGCACAACTTGTCGGCTGCGTAATACTCGACGTGCGCATGCCGAATATGAATGGGCTGGAGTTACAGCGGGAAATAAAGCGCCGCAATGCAAATTTGCCCGTCGTGTTTGTCACCGGTCACGGTGACGTGCCAATGGCGGTTCAGGCGATGAAAAATGGTGCATTAGAATTCTTACAAAAACCCTTTCGTGATCAGGAATTTATTGACTGTGTCTACAGGGCACTGAAGGTCAATAGTGACGCGTTGGATGGTCTCAATCGGCTAACCTCAATAAAGGCGCGGATAAACAGCCTGACCAAACGCGAATATGAAATTATGCACCTTATCGCGGCCGGTCATATGACCAAGGTGGTTGCTGGAAAACTCAATATCAGCCCGCGCACGGTAGAAATTCACCGCGCGCGAACAATGGAAAAAATGCAAGCAAAAACTCTCGCACAATTAGTGCAGATGGTGCTGGAGGTCGAGCACCAACACAGTGTCTAAATCATACTCGCTCACGCTTTTAAACCACTGTCATCTGTAACCCACTGATGACACTAAAGTCGTTAGCTTGCTTGCTTAAACACTACCTGCTTGTCTGTGCGATGCTCCATCGGGTCTCTGGCGATAACGTCATTCAGACGAGCCATATCGAGCAGTCGCACGCGGTGGCGGTTTGCACTTATTAAGCCCTGCTCTTCAAGGCGTTTAAACAGACGACTAACGGTCTCGACGGCAAGACCTAAATAGTTGGCAATGTCGTAGCGCGCCATACTCAAGCGAAACTCATGAGCAGACTCGCCGCGTTCGTGCATACGTTGGGAGATATCGAGTAAAAAGTGCGCTAGACGCTGCTCTGCTTTCATCTTGCCGAGCACCATCATAAGGTGACTCTCGCGAAACATCATGCAGCTCACCGCACATAATAATCGATCGTAAACTTTCTGGTTGCTCTGCCGCGAGGCATCCTTAAAACATTCAAAGGGCAAACTGCAAACGCTAGAGGTTTCCAGAGCCTCGACTTCACACATATACTTTTTCGAGTCAATGCCATCTATGCCTAGAATATCAGTCGAAAAATGAAACCCCGTGACCTGTCTCTGACCAGATTCATCGACAATACAAGATTTAAAACAGCCTGAGCGAATAAGATACAGAGACTGGAATTTGTCGCCCTGTAGAAATAGACGCTGCCCTTTAATAAG
>Ga0075467_10000547_pt1 | contig 30046 bp, 32 predicted proteins | sample DEB08_DNA_9_FD_75067 | JGI IMG/M metagenome (GOLD analysis project Ga0075467, IMG submission 75067) | Aqueous microbial communities from the Delaware River and Bay under freshwater to marine salinity gradient to study organic matter... | ecosystem: Environmental > Aquatic > Marine > Coastal ... | reverse complement strand
GGTTGGGTCATATTGCAATAGTGAGGGGAGCTTTTCGAGGTCACGTTCGAATCACATTTGCTCCCTGGCGTAACACTCAAACACTCGGTGTTGTGGTTTGGGTGGTTAGTAGTAAAGAATATGATCTGACTACAACGGGTGTTTGGTTTGCTTGCTCAGGGAACGTAAGTGAGTCGAGGAAGTAACCGAAAAGACCGTCACACTATTTCTCCCATTACTCCAGTTTAGATTCCTTCCCCTTGCAGTTCCTCGACCAACTTGCGAGCTTTCTTAGATAATTTCTTAGGTGTTTCGACTGATACTTTAACCATGAAGTCTCCCCGACCTCGGTCTCCGGGGACGCCTTTTTCTTTAATACGGATCATTTCACCGTGGCTAACACCTGCGGGGATTTTGATGTCTACGTTTCCATCAAGGGTTTCGACTGTGTACGTTGCACCCAGTAGTGCGTCGGTTAGTTTGATTGGTAGGGTGGTTGAAAGTGTGCTTCCCTCTCGTTTGATTGTCTTGTGCGCCTCAGCGTGGATTTTGATGTAGAGATCGCCTGGTTGTCCGTTAGGGATTGCTTCACCCCGCCCAGTCATCCTGATAACTTCCCCGTTTTGGATTCCAGCTGGGATTTTGATACCAATTTCTTCTTCTTTGCGCGCTACGCCAGAGCCAGCACAGTTACCACATCGTTCCTTAGGGATCTGTCCCTTACCGTTACAGGTGTTACATTCGCGTACTGTGGTAAATGAACCCATAATACTTTGACGCTGTTCACGCACCCTTCCCTGCCCATTACACGTGGTACACGTTGTTAGCTCGGTTCCTTTTTTCGCACCACTCCCCTCACAGACGTCACAGACGCTATTTTTGGTGATGAGCACTTTACGGGTTACACCAAAGATAGCTTCTTCAAATTTGAGGTTGATGTCAATTGAGATGTCCCGACCGCGCTGTTGCTGCTGACCGCCACCACCAAATCCAAACTGAGAAAAGATGTCGTTGATGTCGAACTCAAAACCTTGACCGCCACCTCCAAACGGATTACCACCCGCAAACGGGTTGCCTCCTCCAGCTCCGTTGAATGACTGACCGTACGTGTCGTACTCGGCTTTCTTTTTGTCGTCACCAAGCACCGCGTACGCTTCGGTCACTTCTTTATATTTTTCTTCGTCACCAGTTTTTTTATCAGGGTGATACTCTGAAGCTTTTTTTCGAAAGGCTTTTTTAACCTCGTCTTTTGACGCGCCTTTTTTGAGTCCTAGGATGTCGTAGTAGTCTTTGCTCATATTGTAAATAATTAATTCGGGGATGGGGATGACAACGACGTCGTCATCCCTACTCCGCTTCAATTTGTACCAGGGCAGCTTCCTGCCCTGGTGGTCATTCACCTAATCTTTCTTTTCTGGTTCGTCTCCTTTCACCTCTTCTGCTTCGTGAACAGTTGGTTCATCGTCTTTTTTTTCTTCAGTTGATGCTCCAGCTTGTGCAGCCTCGGCAGCTTTTTGCATAATCTCACCGATCTTTTGCAAAGAGTCTGATAGAGCACTTATCGCTGCTTCGATAGCTGCCTTGTCGTCTTTGGTCTTAGCTTCGTTTACCTCTTTCATCTTAGCCTCGATCTCCTCTTTGGTTTCAGTGGGGATATCACTCTCGTGGTCCTTGAGTGATTTTTCGGCTGTGTAGACAAGCTGTTCTGCTTGGTTGCGTACTTCGATCAATTCTTTTTTCTTGGCATCTTCATCGGCGTGGGCCTCAGCGTCTTGCTTCATCTTTTCGATCTCCTCTTCGGTAAGGCCTGAGTTAGCTTCGATCTTGATCGACTGTTCCTTACCAGTTGATTTATCTTTGGCGGTGACGTTAAGGACGCCGTTACTATCCACGTCAAAGGTAACTTCTACCTGAGGCACCCCACGTGGGGCTGGCGGAATCCCGTCGAGCACAAATTTGCCGAGTGACTTGTTGTCGGCGGCCATTGGTCGCTCACCCTGCACTACGTGGATCTCGGTTGAAGTCTGGTTGTCAGCTGCAGTTGAAAATATCTGCGATTTCTTGGTCGGGATGTGGGTATTTTTTTCGATCAATTTAGTCGCAACACTTCCCATGGTTTCAATCGAGAGTGACAATGGAATCACATCTACGAGTGTAATGTCCTGTACGTCACCCTGGAAAATACCAGCCTGGATCGCTGCTCCAAGGGCTACCACTTCGTCCGGGTTAATAGTCCGGTTTGGTTCTTTGCCAAACAGTTCTTTAACGGCGTTTTGAATGGCTGGCATTCGGGTCTGGCCACCTACGAGGATGACTTCATCGATGTCTTCTTTTTTAACTCCAGCGGCTTCGAGCGCACGTTTAGTGATCTCGATAGATTTGTCCACGTACTCGTGAGCTAACTCTTCTAGTTTGGCTCGAGTGAGAGTGATATCAAAGTGTAGCGGTCCGTCTGAACCTTGAGAGATAAACGGGATGTTGATGTTGCTCTCGGTTGTGGTTGAAAGTTCCAGTTTGGCTTTTTCTGCTGCTTCGTCGAGTCGCTGTAGTGCTAGTTTGTCTTTAGCCAGGTCTACACCGTCGGACTTCTTGAATGATTCAATTAAGTGCCGCACGATAGCTTGGTCAATGTCCCGGCCACCCATATGGGCGTTACCGTCGGTTGCCTGCACTTCAACCACATCATCACCAACCTCCAAGATGGTTACGTCAAACGTTCCTCCACCAAAGTCGTAAACGGCGATCTTCTCTTCTTTCTTTTTGTTAAATCCGTAGGCGAGTGCTGCTGCCGTTGGTTCATTAATGATTCGTTTGACGTCTAGCCCAGCAATTCGTCCGGCGTCCTGCGTCGCTTTTCGTTGACTGTCGTTAAAGTACGCTGGTACGGTAATAACTGCTTCCGTAATCTTTTCACCCAGTTTTGCTTCAGCGTCGGCCTTCAGCTTGCTGAGAATCATGGCAGACACTTCTTCTGGACGATAGTCCTTACCATCCATTTCTACCACCACTCCCCCGTCTGGTCCTGGCTTGATGCTGTAGGGAACGATGTCTTTATCTTTTTGAACTACTTCATCAGTGTAGTTGTGCCCCATGAAGCGCTTGATCCCGTAGATCGTGTTGGTTGGGTTTGTGACGGCTTGTCGCTTGGCGATTTGCCCCACTAGTCGCTCTTTGGTTTTAGAAATAGCCACAATTGATGGTGTGGTTCGTCCGCCTTCGCTATTTTCAATAATTTTTGGTTCACCAGCTTCGATCACTGCGATTGCTGAGTTGGTTGTTCCTAAGTCGATTCCTAATATTTTTGCCATAGTTTCAAAAGTTATGTTGCCAATTACGCTTCGGTCTTTGCTACTCCGGTAGTAACACGAGCTGGTCGTATCAGGTCTGTTTTGCCGTTGACTGTCATTTCGTAGCCTTGCTGCATGACTGATACCACCTTGTCTACTTGGTCAGATTCTACCTCGACAGTACTAATTGCGTCGTGTCGAGCCGGATCGAATTCCTCTCCGGTTGGATCGACTGCAGTTACGCCGTTATCCTTAAGGATTTGCAACAGTTGAGCATTAATCCCTTCGATCCCCTTTCGCCAGTTTTCGTCTGCTTTCTCCCAGACAGAGGTATTAGCCATTGCCATGTGAAAGCTATCTGCTAGGGGAAGTAACGCCTCCATGTGTCGAATAGTCTTTCGCTCGATGGCTCGCTTGGTATCTTCTTCTAGTCGTTTGCGAGCGTTAAGGAAGTCCGCCTTGACCGACGCTAGCTCCTCTAGCGCTGCTCGTTTGTCTTCTTCGGCTTGTTTTAATTTGGCTCGTAATTGTTTCAGTTTGTTTTCTTCTGCATCTTCAATATCTATAATTTCCGGTTCTGTCGTGTCTGTCTGTTCGTCGGTGATCTCTTCGATCTCGTCGTTGTTTTCATTGTCATTATTCACCATACACATGCATTATAAAGCTGAATGGGGTTTGTGTAAAGGTTTCCCATTAACCTGCGCAATCATCCTGTTAAGTCTTCATGAATTATATAGATTTAGTTGAATCTATAAAAGAACTCAAGCGCAATGGTAACTATGAACAAGCCAAAGAGCTTTTAGTGAGGTGTGTAGAAGAGACTGAAAAGGAAGATAAATTAAATGGTTGGGGCGTAGCGCCGTGGTATTACGAACAGTTAGCTATTATATACAGAAAGGAAAAGGATATTGAGAAAGAGATTCAGATTCTCAAAAGGTATGATCGACAAAATAAAGCTCCAGGAGCAGTGTCCGAAAAACGCAAGAAGCGACTGTTACAACTTTTGAACGGGTAACTGCGTTGGCTATGTAACACTGATATCTAAACTAGAAAAACAAGATGAGATGCGAGGAAGATAATGAAAAAACACCGACCGGGACAAATTGTCCAGAGAGGCGCTTTTTCTGCAATCTGACGAAGTAGATCGCTTGTTTTATCGTTTAGACCAAGCTGCTCGTTTTCGAGCTTTCCTTAGTCCTGGCTTCTTTCGTTCAACTGAACGTGGATCTCGCTTGAGGAACCCAAGTGCTTTGAGTACTCCGCGTCGTTCAGCTTTTTCCTTTACCAAAGCTCGAGCAATACCAAGTCGGATGCTTTCAGCTTGAGATGAAGACCCTCCACCGTGCACCTTGGCAGTGATAGTGTAGTTTTCAATTCCAGCGTCCTTAGTTTCAAGTACTGACATCACGTCTTTTTGTAGAGCAAGTACTGGGAAGTATTCTTCTAGCGGCTTGTCATTTACTACAACAGATGTTTTATCAGACTGTGTAAGTCGCACTCGAGCTGACGCTGTCTTGCGTCGACCGATGCCTTCAATGTATTTTGAATCAGCCATATTACTCAGTGATAATTAGTTGTTTTAAAAGTCGTTTTTTGTGCTTGTTGTTTGGAAGCATACCGCCAACAGTCCGTTGTAGCACCTCACCAATACCGCGACGAACTCGCAAGTGCTCAAGCGTTTCAGTCTTCCGTCCCCCTGGGTGACCAGAAAATGATTGGTAGATTTCTCCTTGCTTCTTTACAGGGATATCAAGCTTGCTGGCGTTCTCGATTGTCACGATAACATCAGACATTTCATGCTTAGCGAAATCCGCTTTATTTTTCCCCATTAGGTAGGTAGCTGCTTCAGTCGCTACTTTACCCATTCGCTTGTCGGTGGCATCGATAGTGTGAGTGTCACCAGTCGCTTTTTTAAATGATTCGATTTTTTTAGTCATAGGCAGTTACTTATGCGACGAATTCGATTACTGCTTCTGGGCGCCCACCTGTCTGACCAAGTTTGATCACTCGGGTGTAACCACCATTTCGTTCAGCAAACCGTGGCGCAATTTCAGTGAAAAGCTTTTGGATTGTTACATCTGTTGGTTCTCCGAGCTTACTTGCCACGTGTCGCCTAGCAGCCACAGTGTCTGTTTTAGCATGAGTAACAAGCCGCTCGATAGTTGGCTGAATTTCTTTGGCCTTGGCCAATGTGGTAGTGATTTGACCGTCTCGGATGAGAGACACAGACAAACCTCGCAGCAAAGCTGTTCGCTGTGAGCGTGATCGTCCTAGTGTTCGGTTCTTTTTAGCGTGTTGCATAATAATTAGGCTTCAAGAGCGAGGTTCATCTTCGCTAGGAGTGCTTCTACTTCTTCTGCTCCTTTTGGTCCGATGCCGTCGAGCGCTAGAATATCATCTTTTTTCTTTCTGACAAGACCGCCGATGGTTCGAATGCTCGCTTCTTCGAGTGCTTGTAATGTTCGCGCAGACAAATCAAGTGTCTCAATTCGAGTCTTGAGTACCTCTGGGTCTGGCTCTTCTGTTTTTTCTTCCGTCTCCACTGGAGCTTCTTTGCGAGCTTCCTCTGTGTGTTCCTGGAACCCGATGATAGATTTCAGTTGGTGAATCATCACTTCGATACCTTTTTCAAGTGCCTCTCGCGCGCTGTATGTCCCATCTGTTTCGATCATCATCCGTAATCGGTTGTAGTCAGTTCGATCACCAACACGCATGTTCTCTACTTCGTAGTTGGCTCGACGGATTGGAGTGAATACGGCATCAAGTGCGATAGTTCCGATTTCAACCTTGTCTTTTTGGTGTACTTCTCGAGGAACGTACCCTAGACCGTTTTCAACTGTGATCTCCATGTTGAGTTTTGCAGTTTTGTTGGTGATTTCAGCAATATGCTGCTCAGGGTTAAGAATCTCAACCTGAGATGGTACTACTAGGTCTTTGGCAGTAACAACTCCAGTACCTGATGATTTCAGGGTTACTGTCATTGGTTCATTTCCATGCAGCTGTAGTCGCACTCGTCGTAGGTTCAGCAGAATAGTCAATACGTCCTCTTTTACTCCAGCAAGAGTTGAGAATTCATGTTCTACTCCGTCAATTTTGACCTGTGTAATGGCAGCTCCTGGAAGTGACGATAGAATGATTCGTCGTAGTGAGTTACCAAGTGTATGTCCATACCCAGGGTACAGACCATCGATTTCAAAGACTCCCTTGAAACCGTCTTCGCTAACCACTCGTGGCTTTGATGGTAGTGTGACGTTTGTTTCCAACATAATGCAATTGATTATTTTTTACTAATAACTACTATTCCTATCGACTGTAGTATTCCATCACCTGCTCTGGATCAAAGAGCGTCTCAGCCGGAGTGTATACCGGGGCAGTTTTCATTTGTCCTTCCATCTTTTTGAGGTCGAATGTTACCCATGCTGGCAGTGATGCCGCATCAAATGATTCGTTGAGGCCAACAAAGAGAACACTTTGTCGACTTCCCTCTCGAACACTAATGACATCACCCGGCTTCACTTTGTGAGATGGGATTGTCATTTTCTTACCGTTAACGCAGAAGTGTCCATGGGACGACATTTGTCGTGACATCTGACGAGATTTTGCTAGTCCCATTCGGTAGACAACGTTGTCGAGTCGTGACTCGAGACGGTCCATCAAAAGTGCTACTGGCTGGTTACTCTTTTCTACGGCTTCATCAACGTACTTACGGAGTTGCTTTTCAGAAATCCCGTACGTAAATCGCATCTTTTGCTTTTCGATGAGCTGACGTTTGTAGTCAGACATTTGTCCCGGCCTTCGACCGCGACGCTGGTTACCCATTGATCGCTGTAAAGACTGCTCAAACTTTGCAGTTTTTGTCTTTTCAAAGATTGGGGCTCCCAGTCGTTTCGCAATTTTGTATTTTGGTCCAATGATCATAAGACTATAAATTAAACACGTCGCGGCTTAGGAGCTCGCGGGCCATTAAATGGTACTGGTGTGCGGTCGGTGATCTTTGTGATTCCGATTCCTTGACCTGAGAAAGCACGAAGCGCTGACTCTCGTCCGGCTCCAACTCCTCGTACAACTACTTCTGCTTCCTTCATCCCCATTTGTTGGGCTTTTTCACCGATGATTTCACCGACTTTAGCCGCTGCAAACGGTGTACTCTTTCGAGCTCCCTTGAATCCTAGTGCACCCGAAGATGCCGACATAACAGCGTTGCCTTTTGCATCACACAATGTAAGTAGTGTGTTGTTGAAAGTCGCTAGGATGTTCAGTTTTCCAGCTGGAAGCTTTCGCTTTGGAATACGGTTAAGCGCACGAGATGTTCCCGCAACGTCAGATCCGCCTGATTTTTTGACTGTTCGTTTTTTTCCCATAGGTAATGTACGAAATTAATAAAGAGAAAACGTTTCTACGTCTTCTCAAGTTTACGACGACCGCTACCCATAGTTTTCTTAGCTCCTTTGAGTGTACGTGCGTTAGATTGTGTTCGTTGGCCACGCGCAGGGAGACCCTTCGCATGTCGTGAACCACGGTATGAATTGATGTCTTTTAATCGCTTGATGTTACCTGAAACCGTTCGTTTCAGCTCACCTTCGATAGTAAATGCCTCAATCTTTTCGCGGATCGCGTTTTCTTGATCTGTTGTCAGATCGGTAGCCTTCTTTGTGTGCTCAATGTTGAGCTCATCCAAGATATTCTTTGAACGAGTAAAGCCAATACCGTACACCGCTGTAAGGGCGTACGCTAGATGCTTTCCGTCAGGAATGGTGATACCAGAAATTCGCATATGATAATTAGTTAGCCTTGACGCTGTTTGTGTCGGGGATTTTTACAGGTAACTCGAACTACGCCAGAGCGTTTTACTACCTGACAATCCTTACACATTGGTTTTACTGATGATTGTACTTTCATAATGTTTAGTTACGCTTAGTGATGCGTGCCTTTCCTCCATATGGATCAATAACTAGACCTACCTTGTCACCCACGAGAACGCGGATACGAAAGCGGCGCATGCGACCAGAGAGATACGCTAGCACTGGCTCAGGTTCACCCTCAACGGCAACTCGAAAATGCGTGTTCGGTAACGCTTCTTCCACAATGCCGTATACGAGCTCCTCAGCTTCGGTGTTAGTATCTTGATCCATTTGAACGGGGTGAGTGTATCAGACGCACATACGGGCGTCAACACAAGCTGTCGGTATAACTATTGAGCTTCCTCAATGATTTCGATTATTTTGATCTCATCTGGGTTTTCTGGGAAGGTTCGTTGCCAGAAAGGAGTTACTTGGACCCGTGCCCGTTCAATCCCTGGATAGGCGGTAATGGCGTTAGAAATGGCGGTTTTAGGTAAGCCGGCCAGGTCTTTTGTCAACTTATCGGCAGAGTACTCCCAGATCAGCCGTGGCTTACCAATTAGGCTAAAGCTTAGTGAGTTGGCATTGGCCAATACACTACGGCTAGTTGTTGCTGATGAGTATTTAAATTCCAGTTGCGCTGGGTCATCGACTCGTACCGGGCCACCATCATAGGTTGCGACCGCTTCTTTTGCCATAAATGTACCGAAGTCGTCGGCTTTAAACAAAGGAATTTGCAGAATGGCCTGCTCACGGATTGTAACCAGATCCTGTCCGTACTCGATTGCTGGTAGCTGATTGTAGGTAATTGCGACAGCTCCTGGAAAAGCAATCATTCCTGCGGGTTTGTTTGAGTCTACCTTTGCTAGGAGTGAGTTGCGTAGTTCAATTTGGATTGCTTGCCTAGCGGTGTTGAGTTCACCGTCATCAATTTGAAACTGCGGACCATCAAATCCCCCGGTAATCGCCGCCGGGTTGCTAGCAGAGATTGCTTGGAATAGATCCATAAAACCACCTTCTTCAAAGCCAGGGATGTCAAATTTTGTGCCAGCTGGTAGGTTGTACTCCTCCCCAATTTCATCGGCAAACACTTCCGCCTGAATGGTGCCTGAATTGCCATTAACTGCGCCGGGGACGACTACTGATTCTTGAATTCGATAGACTAACCCGTCTGGTGATCTAAAACGAGTGTTCTTAATCAAACGTTCGGCCCCCGGGGTGCTTTTACTAATTTCAATAATTCCGGTTGCTTGTTCTTGGATATCAATTTTACCGCTAGCCTGAACCTGACTCTCCATCGTTTCTTCGAGGGTCATGACTTCATAACTAAGAGCCCCGTCAGTAGGTGTTGGAAAAGCGGTAAATTCAGCGTTGATGTTAGGGTCACGGAATTCTGGATAGATTGTCAGTTCCGTTTTACCAAGTAGGCTGCTCAAAAGTGCCGCTGCGCCCACCACTACCACGAAAAACACTATCGCTAGTACCATTCGGTTACGATCTTTTTTAGTGCCGTCTTCGATTACGATTTGTGGACCGTCAGTCCGCGGTCGCACGTTGGGTCGTGGTCGCGTCGCTCTATCATCTAACTCAATTTCCGGTGAGTTACCATCATCAGCACTAATAATTCTGGGTTTTTGAATAGGACGACGTTTTTGTCGAGCTTCTCCGGCTGGGCGAATATCTTGTAGGTTCCATTTTTGCGACATATGTAAATAGTATAGCTTTTATAAGTACTCAAAAAAAGCCCTGTCTGCCTTTGTGTGGAAAAAGCGCCTAGCGATAGTTAATGGCACATCAGTTTCTTTTGTTTGCGTGGAATCAATTTGCAGTAAGTTTGGTGTGATGATGGTTACCAAAACGTTTCCCTTGCTGGCCTCCTTACCGGCAGCTTCCACAATTGGCCTAAAGAACTCACCAAGTTCAGCGTCTGCTTCCAGATAAATATGTTTGGGAATACTTAGTCTATCGCCCGTTTCTTTAAAGAGTTGTATAATCTGTGCTTGGTAGGCTGCTAGAGTTGCATTAATGTCAGTTTGCGTTTCTTGTGAGTCTTGCATCGTTCGCATGCTAGTAAATGCATCGTGTAGCGGTGCCCCAGTAGCGACGGCAATTTCACGGGCAATCGAAGCTCGTCCAAAGGCAACGTGAGTACTGTACTGTAGGGCATTGTGTCTGACAATTCCTAGTTCGGTGGCTTCATTGGTGATATCCACCAAGCAGAAATCAACTCCCGACGGCTGTAAAGCGTCGGTCACGTAGTAATTAGCCATCATGAACGATGTGATGTCGAGCTGTGCCGCTGGTAGTAATTTTTGCTGCATGTCTGTCAGACTGGCAACAATTTCTTCTCTGATCAAGGTGTTGACGTGTGTGACACTCAGTTGCTTAGCAGTTTGTTTATTTGGAGTGGATATGCGGTAACCATTGGCGTGCGTATCAAGGATGGTACGACTGGTTTCTTGTACACCCAGGTCCTGGAGTGAATGTTTGGCTTCAAATTCCTCCATCGCCTGATCAGCCGCAGCGGTCGCTAGTTCTGTGAGTAGATCCTTAGAAATAATGAACGGCTCATCTTTTTCAAATTTGACTGTGCGAGCAACGGTGTATGACCATGGTGCACTGACGGTTACCTGAATGATATCAATACGCGCTGTCCGATTGTGTTCGGTTAGAGCTTTTCTCCCCTGGGCTTCAAATTCCATCATGACGTTCATGATGGCAGTTACAACTGCCTTACTACTTTCGCCGACTGACTTGGTCACCTTAAGCGATGTATGTTCGCGGTGGGACCAGATAGGTGTAGCTGATTCAGTAGGCGCAACAATAGCTAGTCCAACACTGCCTGACCCAACGTCAACCAAAAGAGCGTATCCACTAGAGGATTTGCGGAAAAACATATATGCCTAGTATAGCAAAACAAAGCCGACGCAAAGTCGGCTTTGTTGCTATGTGGGGATGATTTACTCAAGCACCGCCTTGATCCTGCGTATACCGGCTGAGCTGGATTCTTCTTTTATGATTTTGAATGTCTTGCCGGCGAATTCTGAAAAGTTTTCTACGTGGGGGCCGCCACAGAGTTCGCGGCTATAGATAGTGCCGTCTGGTGCCGTCATGCTGTAGACCTTAACCTCGTCTGGGTACCGATCCCAGAAACTAGCCTCGATGGTTGGATCAGTTTGGGCAGCGTCTTTAGCCATCATGTCTATGGTTACCTTTCCTCCCGTCTCAATAGCGTTGTTAACCCAACCCTCGATTTGGTCCAGCATGTCACGCTCTACTTTTTCCGAGTGGGTAAAATCAAACCGCATGCGTTCTGCAGTGATGTTACTCCCCGCTTGGTGGACATGATCCCCCAGGAAATGACGTAGTGCTGCTAGGAGTAGGTGTGTGGCAGTGTGATACTGCACTACGATTTCAGAACTGTCCGCTAGTCCTCCTTTGAATTTTTGTTCGGCCCCAGCTCGTGACAGCGCTCGGTGTTCTTCCATGAGTTTCTCAAAGCCTTTAGTGTCTACCACTAGGCCCTTTTCTTCAGCAATTTCTTGCGTTAGCTCAATTGGGAAACCGTAGGTGGTAAACAAATCAAAGGCATTTTGTGCACTGATTGATTTTACCCCAGTGGTTTTCAGTTTCTCTCCAGTAGCCTTTGCGTTGGCCAGTTCTTCTTTTGTAACATGTACCTGGAGTGAGATTTTATTAAATTGTTTGAGGCCGTTTTCGAGAGTCTTTCGAAACTGCGTCTCTTCCCCACTGATAGCTGCGATGATTTCAGCTTCTTGCTCGCCAAGGTTGGTGTAGTGGTCTTGGTATGAATTGATTACGCTTGAGGCTAGGTTGGCAAATTCACCGGCCGGCACTTCAATCATGTCCGCAAACCGAACTGCTCGACGGAGAAGCCGCCGTACAAAGTACCCTTGTTCTGTGTTGCCCGGCAGTACTCCATCTCCGATCATAAACACAGCTCCCCGGATATGGTCAGTGATCACCCGAAAGGCTTCGAGGTTATCTTCGTATTTCTTACCTGACAGTTCTTCGATTTGCTCGATTACTGTCCAAAGTAGGTCAACTTTGTATACGTCTGGTGAATCAATGCTAGCCGCAGCAATTCGCTCTAGTCCCCCACCAAAATCAACGTTCTGGGCCGGCAGTTTATCAAAACCAGTTTCAGTTTTGATGTACTCCATGAATACACTGTTCCCGACTTCCATAAACCGACCACAGTCACACGCTGGGTGGCAGTGTTCTCCAAATTTAGTGTCGTGCTCAGTCCCAAAGTCATAAAACATTTCACTGTCTCCTCCACCGATTTCACCCACTGGCATATTTTCTGGCTTCCCTGCCCTGCTCCACCAGTTTTCCGCAGCGTCATAGAAAAAGATGCGTTCACCGTCTTTGAGACCGCGCTTGCTCGCAGCGTCTGCTGAGCCTAGTTCGGCAATACCATTGCTGACACCTTTGCTGGCAAGCACTTCTTGCCACAGAGCAGCTGCTTCGTCGTCTTTGGGTACACCAGCCGCAGCGTCGCCAATAAACGCTGTGACGTAGAATTTTGACGGATCTAGCCCCACTTCATCGAGGTAGAAAGAAGCAATCCAGGGGATCTGCTCGGCTTTGAAATAATCACCGAGTGACCAGTTGCCAAGCATCTCGAAAAAGGTTGTGTGACTGGTGTCCCCCACCTCGTCGATGTCTTCGGCCCGGAAACATTTCTGGCTGTCGGTAATCCGGGTGCCTTTTGGGTGAGTTTCACCCATCAAGTACGGCACCAGTGGCTGCATCCCGCTCCCAGTAAACAGTGTGGTTGGATCGTTTTCGGGCACTAGAGCTGAAGATGGAACAACCGCATGACCTTTGGCGGCCATGAAGTCCAGATATTTCTTTCGGATGTCGTTCCCTGTCATAAGTCTTGTGTCTTAAAAATAATGCTTACTATAGCAAAATAACGGCAAAATCATAGATTCTGCCGTTATTTGTTTGTGGTTACGCCGCTCCGCCCAATACTGCGGCACATTCCAGCCCTTCACAGGTCAAAAGGGCTCCAAACCCACCTAGAGCATAGACTTCAAAGATGTAGCCTAGGGCGATCAAAAACAGCGCCACCACCGTGATATAGGTCTCTCGCCGAAACGCTTTGACCACTAGTTCATCAATTGATCGTTCGGTTGCCATGGTGACATGCACCCAGATGATGGCTAGTCCCAACATCCCCTTACCAATAACACTCATCGTCATCCCAATAAATAGTAAACTCATATTACGAAAATTATAGCATTGATTAAATTAGTTCGGCTGGTGGTCAGAGTTTTGTGCTTAAAGCCAATAACTCTTTTGTAACTTGTTTGGTCGGTCCGGCGGCACTAATAATCATTTGTTTGGGGTCGAGATATTTTTTAATTGCACTGGTAACCTCTGTTTTGGTAACTGACCGCAATTGCGCTTCGTATGCCTCTATTTGGTCTATTGTGAAACCTAGCTTGTTGAATTCATGGAGGATTTTGATACTCGCAACCGGTGAGTCATTTCTCATGATCAACTGTGTTTCCATAATTATTTTAAATGATGTGTACTCAGCGTCAGTTATTCCGCGGGTATAAATTCTTTTGATCTCACGAAAAGTTGATTGTAGCCCTTGGGAGACTTGAGCTGGACTAAAAAAAGTTTCAATTCTGAAATAACCCGTCTCAACCTTACTGTAGCCATCTAGTCTCCCGTATATTCCATACGTTAGACCCTCTTGTTCGCGAACAATACTCATCAGTCGACCAGCAAAACCTCCCCATTTCGCTAGAACAGCTACCCCAAATGTGAGCGCTGCAAATTCTGCATCGCCTGGCTTAAGAGCGATCGGACAACCAATTTGGATATCGAGGTTTTGTCTACTTGGAATGTCGTTTAGTACTAGTTTTTGTGGTTTGGGTGGTGTGCTTGAGGTAGGTTTGAAATTGGTGTCAGTCACTATACTAGCTGTTTGTTTTGTTACTAGTTTGGCAAACGCTAAACATGCAGGTTTGTCACTAGTAACTGAAGTTACCCAGGGTCTTGTGAACATCCGGGCAAACATTTCTTTAATGTCTTTGTTTGTCAGTTTGACGAGCATAGTTTGCACGGTCTGTAGCTCAGCACTTGATCTGCGGTCTGAAGTTGAGAAAAAATCGTTTTTAAACGCGTCTAGTGCAATGGCCTTAGAGTTTTCCTTTTCATCATTAAGGTTATTGAAAGCCAGCTTGGTTGCTCGCTTCAGTTCCTTAGCAGTAAAAATTGGATTGGTTAGTATGTCGTTCACTAATTCCAATGTTTTCTTCCAACTTTTTTGGGTACTGCTTATCTCAAGTGTGAGAACGCCATCGGTTATGTGGGTATCGATTGATGATCCTAAAAGATTTAGTTTATCGAGCAACTCTTCGCGTGTCAGGGTGCTCGTCCCTGATAATAGTAGATCGCCAAAACACTCAAAAACAGCCTGGTCTTTAATTGAGTTTGTTTCGTGTAGATCTACGGTAATTAGTCCCTTTGCAATAGCGCACTGAGGAATTGTAATGGTAGCTAGATTCAAGTTAACTGCGGTGTCAATTGTTTTTATCATACTGATCGATAGTAGCCAGTAGTTAAGGTATTTGGTTCTAGTAGCGTCTGGATTGCCTCACAAACTTGAGTGGGAGTTACTCGTTCGATATTTTTCTGCAGGTTCGCATACTCATCTAAAGCGTCACAAGCTGCGTATTCTGTTAGTTCAGCTGCGACTCCAAGTGAAGTTGAACGACTAAAAGCCTTGTCTGTGAGTACTTTTATTTGCTCCTTCTTGAGTAATTGAGTTACCTGTTGATGGTCAATGGTTTCTCGCTCTTTTAGCATGAGTGTTTTTATCTTGTCATGATCAATACTATCAGCTAAGCGTGCGAAAATCATACCAACATTACTGTGCGCTGTCGGAAATAAAATACTATCAATACTGCTTACTAGGCCAGTGTCAACAAATTTCTTGTGGAAAATACTTTCTGGACCATCGGTTAACACTTTGATTGCTAGATAAGTCGTGTACCAGTCATGCTTAGGGAACGCGGGATAGACAAAACCTAGCCCGAGGATATTGGTTGTACCGGGTCTGGTGATAGTGACCGTTCTTGGTCCAGTGATTGCTGGTTCGCGTGCTGTTTCGCGGTGGATATCTGCGACTTTATTTTTCTTTGCGCCAAATTTTTTCTCGGCTTGGGTTAGAGCTTCCTCTAGCGACAGATCACCAATCAACATCAGGGTTGCGTTGTTTGGTTGGTAGTACATGTCGTAGAAGATCTGCAGCTTGTCTGTTGTATAGTCTTCAATGTCCTCTCTAAAACCAATTACCTCGTGATCATAGGCGTGAGATTGAAACGTTGCTGCCCGCATCGCCACCTCAAGTGCAAAGTAGGGATCACCGTTATACATATCGAACTCACTTAAAACATTTCCCCGTTCAGGTAGAAATTGCTTGTCATCAAGCATAACCCCTTGCATGCGCTCTGCTTCCAAGCCTAAAACATGTGATAAATATTTTTTCGGGTACGCCAAGTAGTAGGTTGTTCGGTCGTAGGCGGTATTTGCGTTTAGTGTTGCACCGGACTCGCGCTCAAATTTCATGATAGAACCAGAGGTAATTCCTTTTTTGATATCCTGTTTGGTTGGCTTAAATAACATGTGTTCCAACATGTGTGCTAGACCGCTCTCTCCTCGACGTTCATCAACTGAACCTACTTTGTAGGTGATGTTAGAGGTAATTACGCCGGTGTCTTTGATCGGATAATAAATTAAGGTAAGAGCATTCTGCTTGTGCGTATAGACCTGAAAATCACCGCAGTCGCTCCGTTTGGTGAAATTATGACTCGCCGTCTTTGTTGGTTTTAACATCGAGAATGAATTGTTTATAGGCTTCAAACGTGTGGTTGAACTCGTGCACTATACCATCTTTGAGGCGACTATTGATAGAGTTTGAAATTGCTTGGTAGGCCTCCAGTCGTTGTTCTAGTCGTTTACCGAAATCTTGTAAAAAACGATTGTGGTCGTCATGATATTCCTCGACTATGCTGCGAAAATTGTGGGCCTTATCAGCGGCTGCTATCATAACAGCCTGGGCTGGTCCGTGTTTAATCTGTTTAGCATACTGCAGCTTGCTAGTAAGCCAGCTGTCACTAGCTGGTCCATCGTGGGCTGGTTCAGACAAGCACTTCACGATTTTAGTTACCGTTTCCCCAAAATCGACAGTCATTTCTGCTTCGGTATAGCCGGTATCCTCCAAGGTGTCATGTAGTAAGCCTGCGACTAGCGTATCTTCGTCGTTTGTATAGTCACGCAAAATGAGCGTTACCGCCACTAAGTGAGTGACGTATGGAATTGCTACTGCGCCTTTGCGCATATGATCCTGGTGTAAGACAGCGGCGGCCTGAATTGCTTGTTCAACCTTAAAAGTGTACATGTTGCTTGTATAGTACTACACCTTCACCCTTGAGGATATTTGCTTTTGCACTCGTGCCTCCGCGGTTGTAGCCACCTAGCCCTCCCTTTGACCTAATGACACGGTGACAAGGGATTGCTTCGTCGTAATTTGCCGCCATGATGTTGGCGACCGCTCGGGCCGCCTGTGGGTTACCGGCTGCTATAGCCACTTCTTTGTATGTCATAACAGAACCGGCGGGGATGCTGGCAACGACTGATCTAACGATGGTGGCAAACTCTGACATAGCGCTAAGTAGCCTACTTGGTGGTGTTGTGAATTTTAAGTAACTTTGTACCACAAGCTTGGCGGTAAGGACAAAATTCACACCCTTCTCCAGTTTTAGGGATAGTTTTTTGCTCGAGGCAGGCTTTGATTTCTATGAGGGTTGGTTCGATCCAGTCAGTAGCAGCTTCCACTGGAATTACCGTTGTTTCAAAGTTTAGGGTGTCTCCAAACTCAGGTAGTGATTTGTCTGCGTTGGCGTAGACCAGGTAGCCAGTATCCTCCACAGTAAAGCCGTTTTGCTCGAGAAGCCACTTGTAGACGCCAAGCTGTCTGGTGTACTGCTGTTCCCATGGGCTGTCGCCCAGTTTGTCGATCCGACCATCTTTGCTTGTCGATTTGTAGTCAACGATGATCAGGTTGCCGGCTGGATTCACCCAGATGTCGTCTACTCCCCCGCTGACCATCATGCCGGTTGGTTCGTGCTTATGCATAATCGCTACAAACGGGTCACGCCACGTGTCGAGGTCTGGATGCTGGAATGGTACAGCATCGATCCCGTATTGCTCCATCAGCGGGTGTGGTGTTTGTTCAGCCCGGTAACGGTCAAATTCGTTTTTGAATAGTTCATCCACCGCAATGTTGAGGTTGAAACTTGGAAATCCAGGTCGCTTGGTGCCTAGTACGTTGTCGACCCAAAAACAACGGGGACACTCAAAGAAAAAATCAATTTTACTGCGTGAAAGTTTCCACTTAGCTCCCCCATAATTCCATTCTGCGCTGCGGTTCGGGTTGTATTTGTACGTGTATCCTGCCATATAGAACCTAGTATAACAGAAAACAAAACTGCGCCGCATTAGCGACGCAGTTTTGTCATAATTGAATACTTATTGAGCTGTAAATGTAGCGAAGATTTGGTCGATCTGTACATCACCAGCTGGGTTAAATGCGTTGTCTCCGTTGTCACTAAATACAACGATTGCATATTGCTGTCCAGCTCGGGTTGAGTCCTGGAGAATGATATTTTCTGGCACTACTCCGGCTGCAGCACTAAATCGTACTACTCCCTTGATGAAGCCAAGCTGTCCGTTGTTGTAGTCACGAACTCCGATCCATCCTTCTTCGATTGGATAGGTTACTCGCTCTAGTGCTACCAGTGCACTCGCTGGCTGGTCATTTACTACCACTGATCCGTCACCAACCGGTAGAGTAGGCGCTGCTGCACTGTTTGAAGCTGTATCCTCGTCAGCCTCCACTTCATCTGCACCTCCCTCTTCTGGTGTCATTTCACCTGCTTCGTCACTATTTGTTTCGTCAGTAAGGTTTGTTTGGTCAGTTGGACCAGAGAATGCCCATACTAACATCCCACCGATAAGGAGACCTACTACGAAAGACACGAGTGTTTTTGATCCGTCTTGTTGAGTTTCTTCTGTTGCTGCCATACGAAATTTATGAATTGCTGTAATAAGTAATGAAGTGAGTATATCATATGCTGTTTTGAGCAAAAGTATTGACAGAATTGACTTTATGCAGTGGCCTGACACTTGCAGAGTTCCCGGGCTTCATTAATGATCTCCTCATACCGACGTTTGGGTAGGTGCAAGACTCTGAGGGTATCCGGTTTTGATACTAAGTCACTACATAAAATGATCTCTCGCTCAATCAAAATCCGAGCTTGCTTGGTTGATAGTCCCTGTAACACTGTAATTGGGTATACCCCAGCTCTCTGGATTCGGTCATGGAGGTTATTTTGCTTTGGATAGTCCCAAGAAAGTAGCTTTAATCCTACGCAGTTTCCGTAGTCACGGGCGGCCGAGGTGAATTTTGTGTTGGTGATTAGCCAAAATTCTCTGATACCGCAGATGTCCTCAAAGCAGATCTTTTGTTCCCGTAGATCCATCAATCGAGCGTAGGAATACATCGCAACCTGTAGGTCTGATTTGATTCCTGGTCGAGCGTGAAATTTGGCTTCACCTACAAAACTATGATCAGCTTTATAGGCAGCAATGTCGATTTCATGCTCAGCACATTTACCTTGGATGGTACTCCCAGTCGTAGTGGAATAGCCGTCGAGAGCAAACAGTCGACTGAGGAATTTCTCAAAGGGAAACCCGGTCGGCCCCAGGTTAAACAAGGCACGGCGGAGCGAGTATCTAGCAGCCACTGGTGAGTCGCTGCTGTGTAGGAGTTTGAAAGCGTTACGGTAGATTTCTTGGGTTGAAATCCCGTCACGCAAGGTGGGCGTAAGTTCAGCGATTACATGGTTGACTTCGTCAGGTTGCGCACCTGAACGTCGTAAAGAGCGACGGAGTTTTTCCAGCTTAAAAAATTCTACCGTTCCGTCGGCTTTGGTGATTTTAATCGGCACTTATTCAAGTATACCACCACCGATGCATAGCGACCCTTTATATAGTACACAGGACTGACCGGGTGCTGGTTTTTCCATTACTTGGGTCGGCTGTAGGACGATCGTCGCGTTGTCTACGTTCTGCACAGTTGCTGTAATCGGGACCTGCCGGTATCTAATTTGTAGCTCAATCGTTTCGCCTGGTTTGATAGCCGTCCGCAGTGTGGAGTTGTGTAGGATGAGTACCTCGGCGTTGGTCATTGACTCGAGCTGAGTCGCAACAGTTATCGTATTTGCCTGTGTGTCACGGCTAACTATAAACAGCGGCTTTCGGTTAGGGTCCTGGTTAGTGATGGTAAAACCATGTCGCTGACCAAGAGTGTACACCAGAGCCCCTTTATGGTGACCAACGACGTTGCCGTTAGTATCAAGCACGTCACCAGGGGTGAGATCGATGTAGTGTGAGAGAAATTCCGGAATATCAACGTGCCCAAGGAAACAAATTCCCTGACTGTCTTTTTTAGTAGCAACCGGAATCTCGGCTAGTTGCGCTTCTTGGCGAATTTTCTCTTTTGGAGTATCTCCGACAGGAAAGAGAGTGGCTTGTAGTTGCTGGTTTGAAAGCGTCCACAAGAAATACGTTTGATCCTTGTTTGTGTCGACTCCGCGGTGCAGTTCGGCCCCGCTCACTCCCTCAATCCGTTGAGCATAATGTCCTGTCGCAATAAAATCGGCGCCCTTTTCTTTCGCAAAATCAAGAAATCGTCCAAATTTTACGTGCTGGTTACACATCACGTCTGGATTAGGAGTCCTCCCGGCACGGTACTCGGCGATGAAAAAATCGGCCACGTCGTCCCGGTAGGCCTCCTCCGCATCACAGGTCAGAAAGGAGATCCCTAGATGAGCGGCTACTCGCATCGCATCAAGTCGCTCCTGCTCCCAGTTACACACCATAAAATCTGGGTGCCAGACCTTGATAAAGACACCAACTACGGTGTAGCCACGGTCAATAAGCCGCATGGCTGCGACCGAACTATCGACCCCGCCCGAGAGTCCGACAAAAACCGTTTTGTTCAAGTTATTCACGTCGCCAGGGTACCATTACCGCAGGTGTCTTTCAATATTAATCAGGTGCTGATCATACGTTTCTGCGTAATGGAATTCCCCATCATTGCCGGTAATGTAATAAAAGTAGTCTGATGGGATAGGGTTAACGACGGCTGCGATTGCGACTTCTCCCGGGTTACCAATTGGTGTTGGTGGCAAGCCTGGGTACAAGTAGGTGTTATATGGACTATCAAGCTCGCGGAGTTCGGTCGCTAATTGACCGGGTGGTAGTTCCCCTAATGGTGTTTCAAGAGCGTATTCAATGGTCGCGTCAGCCTGTAATGGCATACCAATTGCCAATCGATTAAAGAAAATCCCGGCGACGGTTCTCATTGATTCTGGTGTATTAGCTTCCCGCTCGAGAATAGAGGCGAGGATGGCCACTTCATTGTATGAGAGCGGGCTACTCGCAATTTGGTTTGAGTATTTCGCTACGACGTTATTGTGGGTCTCATGGAGTAGCTCCACTAGTTGTTTAGTGGAGAAATCCGGTGGTACTCGGTACGTATCTGGAAATAGTTCACCCTCCAGGTTACTAGTCAGTTTGTCGTACTCTGTTTGATCAAATGATTCCAGCATCTCAGCTGCTCGGCGACCAAACGATGCGACACTCTCGCCTTCAATAAACGTAACTGCAATCAGGTCGTTATTAAACTCACCTTCGATCAGCTTTTCAGCCACTGCAAAGGCATCAAGCGGTTCGTTAAATTGGTACGTACTAGCTTTGATTTGAGTCGGGTCGTACCAGTAACGTATAATCGCGAACAAGAGATGTTCTGACTGCACGACGTTTGCATCCGCCAGCTTTATTGCAATTGCCATCACACTTTCACCAGGTTCGATGACAATAACTCGAGGGGTAAAGTCACTAGGTGGGGTGTGCCAAAAGTAAAACAGAACTACCAGGACTAGAACTGGCGTAAACAGCAGCACATCAAACAGCACGAACCAGATCCAAAACTGTCTTTTGGGTGTAGGTTGAGCTGTTACTTCTTTGGTTTGGCTCTGGTTAGGGTCCACCGGTTCTATCGGTTGGTATTGCGCTGGTTCCATACTAAAAAGGTAACTCACCCACCGGCAAATTGCCAGGAGCGTTTTGTCGTTTTGAGGCAATACGTGACAAGCCTGGAGTCAGGACTGAGCTGCCTGGAATATGGTAAATCGTTGCTAGTTCTTCGACCGACATGGTCTTTGGTTGGTGAGCGTCATTGGCCCGACCGCTCCCGGCCCAGTACTTACGAAGTTTAAAGTCAGTCACCTCTTGCTCTTTGCGAGCTAACTTCTTTTTCCCGGTAACGTCTTCGTACCAACTATTGTCAAAATCTGTTTTCCAGCGAGGACCAAGACCATTACGACCAGTAACACTGTACTGGGTGAATGCACCAAAGGTAGGAGCGATCATACCAGGGTTGAACTGAGTTTTGTCGAGAGTGACGTACATAGTTCGGATGGCAACGTCATACGCTACCTTGCTCACATTGCGCTCAATCGCACTAATAGTGTCACGCTCTCCCCCGGTAAGCATCGGGCGACTTTCAGTCTCTTCAGCTGCACTTTGACCCTTTTGGTCTCGCATCATTTTTTTATTGATCGCTTCAGCCGCGTCTTTTTCCCAAGTCCCCTTCTCGTGTAGGTAACCATTAGAGAAGTTTTCTTTGGCGTGAGGCGTACACAAAATCTGGATATAGACTCGTTCGTGTGGTTTTGCTTTGGCCATGAATTCAATTAGGGCGGCCATTGGTTCAAATTTCTCCTCCTCTTTTGGTAGTCGGTCGTGTCCAAATTCGATGTAGGTTTTAATGGGATAAATACTAGCTTCCTTTTTAACCACATGGAACCCCATCATATCAATTTTCTCTGGATCCCACTGCAATTCAGACGCGTAGTCGAGTAGTTCTTCTTCCACTTCAATGCCCGGGTACTGTGAATACAGCTGCGACTCCATCATATCTTTGAGCTTGGTGGGTACGTTAATATAAAATCGAACCTCACCACCAATAGATGCTAGCTCGAGACTGATCGTTTGCTTTCCTTTCCCGTCCAAATAGGCTTGCGCTAAGTTGTCCGGGTTCATGGGTGCGTAGACGTAGGTAAAAACACTTTCCATTGCCTCTGGTGATTTTAGGACCTCTGGTGGTAGTTTGATCCGCAAGGTGGTACGTCCCATTTTGTAGTAGAACATGGTTCGGACAAATTCCATCCAGCGATCATACGTAAGATAAAACAGTACCACTGGGAGGAATAGCGGTAAGAGAAATAAGGCGAGTGAAATCGCTGGTAAAAATGCGATCTCGGAATCGCGGAGGAAAAACCAATACACCAATGCAATCACTCCAAAACAAAGTGGAATAGCAATAGCTGCAAAAGCTCCGGTAAAGACATCCTTCATGTCACCACATTATATCATTAGCTACACAAAAACGACGGAGACTGTGTCCCCGTCGTTTTTGTGTAGCTAATGCTACTTTACTCAGCAATGGTATAGGTACCGTTAGCAAGCTTCTTGAATAGATTCCCATCCTGCAGATTCACTAGGATAGTGTTGTCTTTTACGTACCGCTCCTTGCGTACTTTGTCGATGATTTCCTCTCGAGAAAGTGGACCTTCTGCCTCTAGGATTTCTCGCAGTACTTCTTTGACAACACCAGCGGTGTAGCCCCATTCAGAGAGCGCATACAGTCCTCGTCCAACTAGGACAAACCGTGCGTCTTTGATGAGTTCATTGTGAGTGGTTGCGATGTGTGCCTTGTGACTAAATAGCTCGTTGATCGTGTTAGCAACTTCTTTGAAGTGCATTGGTGATCCGTGACGCTTGACTGCTAGGTATGCATAGTCGCGAATTCCCTTAACGCGAATATTTGGACTATCAGCTGGTCCCCAGTCACCCAGTGGGTTTTGGCCAATTTGTTTAGAAATCTTGAGCCATCGCATCAACACTTCTTCGTTATGCTGTTCAGCCATTTCAGCTAGTTCGGTTTTGAACCGACTGATGATTTCCGATTCGCTGACCAGTTCGTCTCGTTTCAACGATTTTCGAACGGCGCGCAGGGCTTTTTCAACCTCTTCAACTTTTTTGTGTTCAGTGAACCATCGGTGTGTGTAGTGCGGGTTTTCCTTGCTTCGGTAGAAAGGATCACCAACTACGAGAAGGAAATAGAGATGATTTCGCACGAGTGGGTCAGATGATAGTTCATCAAGTAGTACGTGTTCCGAGATCAGTCCTCCACCTAACTCATCAATCAGCTTGTGCATTTCAACAAGCAGATCGTACTGCTTCTTGTACACATCTGACTTTTGGATTGATTGAATCCCGTAGTTTTCAATCTGTCGCACACGCTCCCGAGTGATCCCGTAGCTTTGCCCGATAGCTTCCAACGTGAAAGTCTCACCGTCTTTATTGAGACCGTAGCGTTTTTGCAGTACATCGCGAGCACGCTCTGGAAGAGCTTCAAGCAGTGTTGCCGTTACCTGTTCTGGTTTAAATGAAATCATATCTCTAAATCGTTGTAATTAGTTGTTTGTTTCCAAACAGAGCTCAATGCGTGGCTACATTTATAACATGTGTGTGCTAAAAGGTCAACACTTTCCTGTCCCTCGCTATTTCAGGATGAAATTGAGAATTCGACCCGGTACGTAGATCACTTTTGTAATTGTTCCGTCTGCCAATTTAGCCATAATTTGTTGGTTATTTTTAGCCAACTCTGTTGCTTCTGCCTCTGTTGCAGCTGGTGCGATAGTAATCTCTCCCCGCATTTTTCCGTTGATCTGAACGCCAATAGTCACAGTTGTGTCTCGGCCTAGCTCCGGATTGTGGGTAGGAAAATTTGCAACATGGATACTTTCTGTTTGACCATGATCGCGCCACAGCTCTTCACACAAGTGAGGTGCAAATGGTGCGAGTAGTCGTAAGAAAGCGCTGTAGCTAGCGTCGCTCAATCCCTCTTTTTCTGCCACGTTAATGAAAATCATCATGGCACTAATGGCGGTGTTAAACTTGAACCCTTCAATGTCCTCAGCCACTTTCTTAATGGTCTTGTGGAGCTGACGGATCGTTTCTGATGATTCATCAACGTCGCCATCGAGCACATGTTCGTTGAGTCCGTTGACTCGCTCAAGGAAGCGGCGTAGCCCAACCACTCCTCCCGGGTCCCATGGGTAGCTGTTGTCCTGGTATGGCCCCATAAACGCTAGGTACATTTTGACGGTGTCAGCCCCGACGTTCTGCACTTGCTCGTCTGGATCAACCACGTTGCCCTTACTCTTACTCATTTTGAGTCCATCCGGACCGAGGATCATACCGTGGTTGTAACGTCGTTTATACGGTTCGTTATGTGCAACTAGACCTAGTTTATGGAGTGCTTTCTGCCAGAACCGCGAGTATAACAAGTGCATGGTGGTATGTTCTGCCCCACCAAAGTACGTATCGATCGGCATCCAGTCGTTTTGCTTCTCGAAGCTAGCAAAAGAATCACTGTTGGTCGGGTCGATGTAGCGCAAGAAATACCATGAACTGTCGACAAAGGTGTCCATCGTCTCGACTTCTGGTTTCCACCCGACGCCAAAGACGTCTTCGGTGCGCTTTATTAGTTCGGCACTTTTCGCCAATGGCGGTTCACCGGTTGGTTTAAAATCAACGTCTTCCGGGAGTGTCCACGGCAGGTGTTTCTCTGGCACAATGTGCGCTTTGCCTGTCGGATCATATACAATCGGGATCGGCACACCCCAGTAACGCTGCCGCCCAATCGACCAGTCTCGCAGTCGGTAAGTATTGGTCATTCGTCCACCCACTTTTTCAACAATGGCTGCTTTGGCTGCTTCTGAGTCTATGCCATCGAATTCGCCAGACTGAATCAACTTTCCTGTCCTCGTTAGCTTTGGCTGACTGCTAAAGAAATTAGTGGCCAAATCAGATACTCCGTTTGACACGTTTCCAGCTGCAATTATTTCCTCAAAGCTTTTTGGTTCAATGATTGAACCCTCGTGCACAAGAAGAGTATTCTCATCGACGTCAGTTACGTGCGACACCAGTAGACAATACTCTGGAGTATCGGAATTAACTACGTACGTGTCGTATTGTTTGTCGGGGAGAGGAAATTCTAGTTCCTCATGTAATTCACGAGCAAGTGTTGCCCTCAGACTTTCATCTGTGGCTTCTACTCCTCCACCAAAAAAACCAACCATTCCTGGCTTGTAGGAAGCATCATCGTCTCTTTTTTGAAAAATGTATTTCCCTGATTCTTCTTTGCTTTCAAGTAAAGCAGCACAATGTGTTATTGGACGCTCAGAAAGCACAGATCGAATCTTGATTCCGAATTTCTTTGCAAAGGCAAAATCTCGCTCATCGTGGGCTGGTACAGCCATAATTGCTCCAGTTCCATAGCTGCCTAAGACGTAGTCGGCGATGTACACGGGGATCGCTTCCCCGCTGGCTGGATTAGTAGCGGTGATTCCTTCGAGTTGTACCCCCGTTTTTTCCTTGGTGTCGTCGAGACGATCCATGTCTTTTTTGCTGGCTGCTTCTTTTATATAAGCCTCTACGTCGCCCCAGTTCTTGATCGTTTCCTGGTGTTTGGTAACGAGCTCGTGTTCGGGCGCTAACACCAGGTACGTCGCACCGTAGAGCGTGTCAGGGCGGGTTGTGAAGACAGTCACTGTCTCGTCTACCGACAATTTAAAGTCAATTTCTGCACCTTTACTTCGACCGATCCACGCCCGTTGGGCGTCTTTGATGTGCTCAGGCCAGTCTAGTCCATCCAGGTCATCTACCAGTTGATCTGCATAGTCAGTAATCCGTAGCATCCACTGCGGCATCACGCGCTTTTCGATCGTATCACCACAGCGTTCGCAGGTGTCATCAGATAGCACTTGTTCGTTGGCGATCACAGTGTTGTCAGTCGGGCACCAATTCACCTTTCCTTCACCACGATACGCGATGCCTTCAGTGAAAAACTTGGTGAACATCCACTGTGTCCAACGGTAGTAGTCTGGGTCGATTGTGCTAGCGGTGTTGTTCCAGGAAAAAGCATTACCCATACTTACAAGCTGCCCCTTCATGTATTCGATGTTGGACTCAGTCCATTCTCGCGGTTTGACGTCACGCTTGATGGCGGCGTTTTCGGCGGGCAGTCCAAACGCATCAAACCCCATCGGATAGATTACCTGCTTGCCCACCATGCGTTTGTAGCGCACATAGATGTCGGGTACGCCAAACGCGTACCAGTGTCCGATGTGGAGGTTTCCTGATGGGTACGGCAGCTCCACTAGGACATATTCCTTGTCTTTATCTGCATCGCGGGCGCCAACCTCATAGATACCGGTATCTTTCCAGTCTTGCTGCCATTTTGCTTCTATCGCTTTGTGGTCAAATCGTCGATGCATATACGCCCAATAGTTACGGTTAATGAATCAACATTGTGCCATCTGAAGCGAGTTTTGTAAAAGAAATAAAAAAGGCTGCTGGGTTACCCAGCAGCCTCAATTGCAGCACACGCTCTGCAGTTTATATCACGAATCTTGAGTTCATGAATGTGTGGCCCTACCTCAGTCCTGGCCGGAATGATATAGCAGGTACAACGCATCTGTTCTAAAAATGAGTGTGTGTAACCACATGCTTTACACTGACAATTTTGGTCAGTCACCCGGCTCCCTTTATAGGTTCCACAGCGATCGCAGAAGAACCATACAGTCCAGACTGGACCAGTCAGGTTCTTCGCTGGCTTGAGGTATTTTTTCGCCAATGGTTGGTGTCGGTGTTCGTGTCCACTGCAAGCTCCTACGTGTTGTTCTTTGTCTAAAGATGAGTGTACCAAAGGAGGCGACTAGATACAATTTACAAAAAAGCGCCAGCCACTAATTATGTGGCTGGCGAATTCTTAGTGTGCTGTATGACTCGGGGACAGTCCTCGTTCAATTTGAGAATGATAGATCCATCTGGCAAGTTTATGGCCAGACAAATACAATCAAAGTCCGGCACTGGTTTCTGTGGAATCGCAGTTCGACAATTATGACAACAGTTACGAGCAACGGTTGGAATCCACTCACACGGACACTGCAAGGTGTCAGATGCTTTGTACATAGTACCCTCCTGATTTTGGTGACCTCTATTAGTATTATGTCAGGTTGAATGTAGAAATTATTATATTATTCCTATTGACCGTTTTTTCATGTAACTCTGCAGTTACTGCTTAGTCTCCTCCTCAATCACCCGATTAAAACACCATTCCCCGGCTTTGTAGTCCCAGTTGTAGTTGCTCCTGAGACCAGGGGCCAGTGCGACGCGCGGAGCGGTGTTGCCACGGCCAAAGTCATAAATGTCGTAGTTGAAGTCAGCACAGAGTTTGTAGGTAGTGTCGCCCGTGACTTCGTAGACATAAGCTGGTTTGTTTTCTGGTGCTGTCGGTACGTCAAACTCACCGTAGAGTGTCGGCAGGTCGGCAGGTAATGACTTATTGGTACGGTAGTAGTCTTCAATCCGCCACTGCATGTCTTGCAAAGTGTTAACCATTTCTTGGTCGACTTTCATAGCGCGGACCTTAGCTGGGTCTGGGATCTGTAACAATGCAGCCACCAGTGTGATAGTGATCAATCCTGCCGCCACAATACCGTAAATCAGCGATTGTCGTTCGTGCTTGATCCAGTACCCACGCGCGTCCAGTACGTAGTAGTAAAAGGCCGCTCCGGTGACAGTAAATACAGCCACCGCTTTAAGGATAAAGCGCGCGGTTAGTTCCCCTTCCAGAAAGCCCATAATTACAGCCACCAGGTCGCCAAGTAACACGAACCCACCGATTAAGAGCGACAGATAGATCAGCCACTTGGTCAGTCCGAGGTAGCTACTGCTGCTGGTGCGCCGGCCTTTGTTGACGATTCGAGTCAGAATTAGATATGTCGGCAAAAACACCAATACCATTGCAAACCCTAGTCGGATGCTACTGGCAGCGGATTCAACTTCCCAAATCCCATTTATTGGATCCGGAAATAAAATAGTAATAAATCCAAACACGAGTACCAGAAAAAATGAGAGCGACAGATACAGGCTCACCAGTGAGCCTAGTTGCAACACGAATTGTTTTGGGGTGTGATTATCCATACCAATATAATACTCCTCTGAATAAAAAAAGAAACAGCTTATGTTTCAAATAAGCTGTCTTTATATTGTAACGTGATCACTGTTCCATGAACTGGTTGCACCGGAATTACATAATCGATTAAGTAGTGGACGGTGCACAGGTCACTAGATTAACGTGAATGCAGGTGCAGTTTGATTTGTCCCAATCGATCTGTAACTGAGCTAGTGTGTCCAAGACTTCTGCGTGCACTCGAACTTTATCGGTTTGCGGTAACTGTGGTAATCCTGGTTGGGTACCAAGAATTCTAAGAACTTCTTCTTTTGTTATTGTCATATCATGTCCCCCTGTCCTGCATACTAGCAAAATTTGTTATACTAGCAATATATGAAAAAAGAAGATCTCAAAAAAGCGCCCAAAGTATTTTGCGAAAGTATCAATGTGGCCTTTACCCCGGAGTACTTTGTGTTAGCACCAGCGTCAGGCAACCAAGCAACGATTTATACGTTGACTCCTCAACATGCTAAACGACTGCAGCAGTATCTGACACACCAGATCAGTGAGTTTGAAGCCAAGAATGGCGTCATCGACGCCAAGTGGGACCCAAACATTGTGAGTCCTGTACAGCGAGCAAACCCGCCACGAGAGCTTAGTTAGTTTGCTCTGCAGCCTCTGAATCCTCGTCGGATATCATTTCTTCCTCAGTTGTGGTAGCACTGCTACTGGCTTGCGCTGCGGCCTCGGCAGCTAGGCGCGCAGCTTCTTCGGCTGCCACTTTTTCCTCTGGGGTCATGATACTAAACGTATTTGGTACCGCCTGCACAGCCGGACGAGGGATACTGTTTCCAGGGTCATTAGCTTGCAGGTCTGTACCGTTGTTAGTAGTTGTCAGGTTTAGTACAAAGACGACGACTGCACCGATAACAATCACACCAATCACTGCTCCAATAGCTGTTTTATTCATACTGATAAGTATAGCAGAAAAAGAAAAACGAGCACAAAGTTCCGGCCTTTCAGTTGGGTTGGTACGCTGTATTTTTATGAGTGTAGAAACTCGATCACATCCCCATCCTTCACGATGTATTCTTTTCCTTCCGTGCGCAGCTTCCCAGCCTCTTTTGCGACGGTCTTACTGCCAGAAGTAACTAGATCTTCAAATGCCACCACTTGCGCGCGGATGTATTTGGTTTGAAAGTCACTGTGGATCGCGGCTCCGGCTTCTGGCCCCGTACTTCCGATTGGTACGGTCCAAGCCCTGGTTTCTTCTGGCCCGGTAGTGAAGTAACTCATCAGTCCGAGTCCGTCGTAGCAGGCTCGGATCAGTCCTTCTACTCCACTACCTTGCGCTCCATACTCTCGCCGAAAATCGTCTTTTTCATCGACTGTCATATCCTTGAGCTCATGTTCCATACCAGCGTCCACCGTCACGTACTCAGACCCAGTTGACTCAAAAAACGCCACTAGTTCCTGCCACCGATCATCATTTTGTTCATCCAAGTTAAAGGCGTCCTGCTTTTTGTTACAAACGTAGAGGAATTTTTTGACAGTCAAGAGGTGTAAACCTTTGATCATTTTCTTTTCTTCAGCTGTCATTTCCAAGCTGTTGGCTAAGTGACCATTATCTAGGTGTACAAGCAGTCGCTCAAGTCGGGCCTTTTCGGCCACAGCCTCTTTGTCACCTTGCTTAATACCCCGCTCCAAGCCCCCTACGCGCTTACTGATCGTTTCAG
>Ga0075467_10000546_pt1 | contig 30110 bp, 26 predicted proteins | sample DEB08_DNA_9_FD_75067 | JGI IMG/M metagenome (GOLD analysis project Ga0075467, IMG submission 75067) | Aqueous microbial communities from the Delaware River and Bay under freshwater to marine salinity gradient to study organic matter... | ecosystem: Environmental > Aquatic > Marine > Coastal ... | reverse complement strand
TGGCTGATCCCGACCTCCAATTCGTGGATTTCGAGCGTATGATCGAAGACGCCGCCGCCCGCGACGACCGCGTTGTGGTGGCCCCGCGCGCGGACGCTGATCTGATGGCGCGTTCGCCGATGCTGGTTTGGCGCAACGCCACCCGCATCCGCCTGATACAGGCATTTCGGACGGTTCACGGAGCCAGCGAAACCCTGCTTTTGCCCGGCGAGCCATTGATCTGTGATGGTATCGAATTGCCGATGAAGCACCGCAAGAAACGCATCGACCTTGAAGCGCGCGGCCTGATCAAAGGGGCGCAGGTGGTGTATCTGGGGCCGGGCAGCAAACCCGGCTTCTCGCAATTGCATGTGGTCGGTGCGCTCAGCCCGCGGCTGTCGGCGGCATCGATCGTCAAGATCGAGAAGCCCGGAGAAGAAGAACCGTTCATTCCCTATGCCGCCCGCATGGGGGCGGCGTTCCTGCATGGCGCTGCCGTGACCATCCACAAGGCGCAAGGCAGTCAGTGGCACACCGTGCAGGTCTTCGCGCCCGATATCTATGCCGCGTCGCGTGCGGGGCGGATGGAGGCGGGGCAAGCCCTTTGGAAACGGCTGGCTTATGTCGCGATTACGCGGGCCGAGGAACGCCTGATGTGGGTAACCCGGTATATGTTGTCGAAACCCAAGGCCGAACTGGGGACCGATGATCTGGAAGCTCCAGTGGAGTCTCTGAAGCTTGAGCAGGAGGAGCCGACATGAAAACCGCAATCGTGACTGGCGCCAGCGCGGGAATTGGCCGGGCGGTGGCCGATGCGCTGTTGGGCGCGGGATGGACCGTTGGGTTGGTCGCGCGACGGGGGGATATTCTGGCCGATATGGCGCGTGGGCAGGCGCGCATGATCGCGCTGCCGTGTGATGTGACAGATGCGGATATGGTGCAGGTCGCGTTCCATGATTTCACGGCGCAGACCGGGCGTCTGGACCTGCTTTTCAACAACGCCGGCATCTTCACCCCTGCCGCACCGATTGATGAGATTGCGGTGGCCGATTGGCGGCGTGCCGTGGACGTCAACCTGACCGGCATGTTCTTGTGCGCGCGGATGGCATTTCGGATCATGCGGCACCAACAGCCACAGGGTGGGCGGATCATCAATAACGGCTCTGTGTCGGCGCACGTGCCCCGGCCCGGTGCCGCGCCCTATACCGCGACGAAGCATGCGGTGACGGGTCTGACCAAGCAGATTGCATTGGACGGGCGGGATATCGGCATTGCCTGCGGGCAGATCGACATTGGCAATGTGGAAACCGACCTGTTGCGCGACGTGGCCGCGCAGGCGGCGGCGCGTGGCGAACCCCCGCCGCCGATGATGGAGTTGGTCCATGTCGCCGAGGCGGTTTTGGCCATGGCCAGCCTGCCGCCGAGCGCCAATGTCCTGTTTCAGACGATCATGGCCACCACCATGCCCTATGTGGGGCGCGGCTAGCTCTGCGTCATCCGCCGTCCCCGCCGGGGCATCTGCCCGGGCAGGGCATCAGGCACACCGGGCGCGCCACCCTGCCGATCAAGAAACGTCCAAGGATGTCTGTCTGATGGATGATGCACAGATCTCTTGCCGCGATGGCGCTGGGAAATGCATCCGACGAGGTCAGGGGCGAATATATCGAAACACGGCAGAGGCAAGCCATCCCGCCACGATTGCGATGACCAGAGACAAGATGCCGTAAAGCAGCGGGCGATCATGGGCGAGGTTGTAGATGAAGCGTTCAAGGCCGACCTTGCGCACAGCGATATCGTGACTGAAGCTGCCCACGACCTCTCCGTTTCGGGTCAGGAATATCCGGGTGCGATAATCGCCTTCGACAAGGTTTGCCGGCAGGCGAAACGATGTGTCGAACAGCGTTGCATCGCGCAGGGTCACAGACCCCTCGTTCATCTGATAAAGATCGCTGTCTCCGCGGATACGGATCAGCGCATCGGTGAAGTTGTCAGTATCGCCAACATTGACCCCCACGGCGCGGATGGCGCGTGGCACCGATATCTGAAGACGCAAATCCTCGGTCTGGGTCAGCACTTCGTTCAGGGGGCCGGTGGTCGCGACCGCGTAGAAGGTCGGGGCGGCATCCACCTCCACCGCGTCGATGTTCATCCAGATGCCGAAGCGGCGTTCCTTGCGTCGCACGGTAACGGGCTGATCGGGGCCTTCCACGGTGATGATGACATGCAGGGGCGCGCCTTCCGGCGGCGGGCTGACACGGCCAACCGCCCCGAAGATCAGGATCTCCGACCCGTTGAAATTCGTGTTGATCTCGATCGCCGCGCGGCTCAGCCCCGCAACCACGGTTTCCTGCGCCATGGTTTCCTGCACCGGGATGGTCGTGAGCAGCAAAGTCAGGGCAAGCAAAAGCGTCCTCAATGTCCGGCCCCCGCAAAGCCGATGGAATACAGCTCGGCCGGTTCCAGCAGCAAGTCCATCGCAAGCCGCCCGCAGACGATCAGCACCATGATCGCCAGCAAGATGCGCAACTGTTCCGCTTTCATCCGCACACCGATACGCGTGCCGATCTGCGCGCCGACGACACCACCGACCAGCAGCAGGACAGCCAGCACCATATCGACGGTGAAATTGGTCGTGGCGTGCATCAACGTGGAAAAGCCGGTGACAAAGATGATCTGGAACAAAGATGTTCCCACCACGACCTTGGTCGGCATACCCAGCAGATAAATCATCGCGGGGACCATGATAAAGCCGCCACCGACGCCCATGATGGCCGCCAGAACGCCGACAAAGAGGCCGACAAGCAGGGGCGGAATAACCGAGATATAAAGGCCCGAGGTCCGGAACCGCATCTTGAACGGCAGCGCGTCGATCCAACCACGCTGGCGGCGTTTCGCAACCGGCGTATGCCCCGCGCGCCGTGCGCGGCGAATGGCGCGCAGGCTTTCAAAGAACATCAGGCCGCCAATCAGCCCCAGAAAGACAACGTAGCAAAGCCTGACCAACAGATCGACCTGCCCCAGCTTCGTGAGCAATGCAAAGACCTGTACGCCCGCCGCCGCCCCAATCAGGCCGCCGACCAGCAAGACAGTTCCCATTCGCAGGTCCACGGTCTTGCGTTTGAGATGCGCAAGAACACCCGAGAAGGACGAGGCCACGATCTGTGCGGCCTCCGTCGCGACAGCGACTGCGGGTGGTATGCCGATGAAAAACAGAAGTGGCGTCATCAGGAACCCGCCACCCACGCCGAACATGCCCGACAAGATCCCGACCAGGCCGCCAAGGCCCAAAAGCAGGAATGCGTTGACGCTGACCTCGGCGATGGGAAGGTAGACTTGCATGGTTTACGCAACAGTCCCTGAAGCTTTCAACCGGGTGTAACGCGCGGCCGCCCGCAGCGCCAGCAGATCGCGGGCCGGACTTGCTGCGACAGATCGGAACAGGTGTTCATCGCCGTGGTGTCTTGGGCCGTTCTGCAGCGGGCCGCGCGCATTAGCGTTCCTTGACGTAAGGTTCTCCGCCTGCGCGGGGTGGGATGGCCTTGCCCACGAACCCCGCCAAAATGACGACCGTCAGGATATAGGGAAGCGCCTGCATGAACTGCACCGGGATGGTGGCGGTGCCGGTCAATCCGACGCCGCCAAGCACCAATGCGATGACCCCGATCAGCAGGGCGGCAATGCCCCCCATCACGGCCATATCCAACCGTGATTTGCGCCCCGCCCACACCAGCCCCGCAGCGACGGCGCCCAGCAAGATAACCACCAGCATGGCCGAGGTCTCGATGTTCTGGAACCGGCTGCCGGCCGCATCAAGAAAGCCGAACAGCAGGCAGGCATATAGCGCATACCACGGACGCCATTTCGCAAAGATCAGGGCAGCCAGCGCGATGAACCCGCGCCCCGCGCTCATGTCCTTGACGAAGCCCGCCGACAAGCCCGTGGCCAGATAGGCCCCGGCCAAACCGCACAACACACCGCAAATCACCACCGCCGCATAGCGCATGCCCACGACCGATACACCCGCCGTATCCACCGCCGCCGGGTTTTCCCCCACAGCCCTCAGGCGTAGGCCGAATCGTGTGCGAAATAGTACCCACCATGTCAGCGGAACGATCGCCAGCGCCACATACACCAGAATGGAATGGCCCGAGATCAGTTCGGCATAGATCGGCCCCAGAACCGGGACGCCAGAGAGCGCCTCGGCCCCCGGCAAGGTGATCTCATAGAACCGGGCGCCGCCAGTCAGGGCCGGGGTCCGCCCCCCGATCGAGAACCATGTCTGCGCCACGACCACGGTAACCCCGGCGGCAAGAAAATTGATCGCGACGCCCGAAATCAGCTGATTGCCACGGTAGGTGATGGAGGCAAGGCCATGCAGCAGCGACAGCATCACCGATGCCGCGATACCCGCCAGCAGACCCAACCAGACCGAGCCCGTGGTATAGGCGATGGCCGCCGAAAAGAACGCTGCAGCCAGCATCTTTCCTTCCAGACCGATGTCGAAAATGCCGGCGCGTTCCGAATATAGCCCCGCAAGGCAGGCCAGAAGCAGCGGGGTCGCCAAGCGGACAGTGGAATCAAGAATTTGCAGGATGCCGAGGAAATCCATCGCGCTACTCTCCCGCGTCTGTGCGTTTTGGCACCGGACCCGCCGCCGCCGCCTCAGGCCGCCTGCGCAGACTGAGGAACAGGCTTTCCATCGGCATCCGCACCAGATTATCCAGCGCCCCGGTGAACAAGATCACCAGCGCCTGAATCACCACGATCATCTCGCGCGAAACGGCTGGCATTTCGAATTCCAACTCGGCTCCGCCCTGATAAAGCGCGCCGAACAGCAATGCCGCCAGAAACACGCCCACGGGATGCGACCGGCCCATCAGGGCCACGGCGATACCGACGAACCCGGCCCCCTGCACGTTGTCGATGACCAGACGCTCGGCCTCGCCCATGACGGCGTTGATTGCCATCAGCCCCGACAATCCGCCAGAAATCAGCATGGTGATCATGACGATGCGCACCGGGTTGATGCCCGCATAGACGGCGGCCGTCTGCGAATGGCCATAGGCGCGGATCTCGTAACCCAGACGGGTCCGCCAGATCAGCACCCAGACGCCGACGCAGGCGACCAACGCCAGCAAGAAAGCGATGTTGAGCGGGGTCGACGCTCGGAAACCAAGCCATGGCACGATGTCAAACGCGGACGGCAGGTGCATCTGTTCGGCAAAGCGCGCGGTTTCCGGCGCCATGGAGCCGGGCACGCGGAACACATTCACCAGCAGATAGACCAGCAGTGCGGATGCGATGTAGTTGAACATGATGGTCGTGATCACGATGTGGCTGTCACGGCGGGCCTGCAACCACGCCGGGATCAAGGCCCAAAGTGCCCCGAAAATAGCCGCTCCCCCGGTCGCCGCGATCAGGGCGATCGACCAATGCGGCCACGGGATTGTCAGGCACACGATCGCAACGCCCAAACCGCCAAGTGCGGCCTGTCCCTCACCGCCGATGTTGAACAGCTTGGCGTGGAACGCGACGGCCACGGCAAGTCCGGTAAAGATAAAGTTGGTCGCGTAATACAGCGTATAGCCCCAGCCATAGGCCGACCCCACAGCGCCGCGCACCATGATGGCCATCGCCTCCAGCGGGTTTTCCCCGATATACAGAACGACAAGCCCCGACACGATCAGCGCCAGCAGAACCGAGATCAGCGGGATCAAGATGATATCGGCCCATTTCGGCATCTTGCCCATTATGCGGCCCCCTTCGTTTCGCTCATCCCGGCCATCAGTAGGCCCAGTTCCTTTTCGTCGGTTTCATCCGGCAGCCGTTCGCCCATGATGTGACCATCGAACATGACGGCGACGCGGTCCGACAGACCAAGGATTTCATCCAGTTCGACCGACACCAGCAACACGGCTTTGCCTGCGTCGCGCAGGGCGATGATCTGTTCATGAATGAATTCGATTGCACCGATGTCGACACCGCGCGTCGGTTGGCCGACCAGAAGCAGGTCGGGGTTGCGGTCCATCTCGCGGGCCACGACGATCTTTTGCTGGTTCCCGCCCGAGAAATTCCGCGCAGGCAGGCGCGGGTTGGGTGGGCGCACGTCATAGCGGGCCATCTTGTCCGCGCAATCCGCCTTGATGGCCGCGTTGTTCATCAAGATGGCATTGATCTGGTATTTCGGGTCGTGGTGATAGCCGAAGGCGACGTTTTCCCACGCCTCATAGGGCATGATCAGGCCCTCGGCCTGTCTGTCTTCGGGCACATGGGCGATCCCTCGGGCGCGCCGCGATTGCCCGTCCGATGACTGCCCGGTCAGGTCGATGGGGTCGCCATGCAACGTCACGCGACCGCTGGTCGCGGCTCTCATTCCGCCCAAAACCTCCAGCAATTCGGACTGACCATTGCCCGCCACACCCGCGATGCCCAGAATCTCACCGGCCCGAATGGAAAAGCTGACACCCTTGAGCCGTTCGACACCCGCGTGGTCAACAACCTTGAGGTCAGATACCTCCAGCACCACGGGGCCGGGAGTTACGGGTTGCTTGTTCACCTCAAGCAGCACTTTGCGTCCGACCATCAGCTCAGCCAGCCCCGCCGGGCTGGTCTCGGATGTCTTGACGGTCGCAGTCATCTCGCCACGCCGCATGACGGATACGGTATCGGTCACGTCCATGATTTCACGCAATTTGTGGGTAATCAGAACGATGGTTTTGCCTTCGTCCTTCAGGCGGCCCAGGATCCGGAACAATTGATCGGCCTCGGCAGGGGTCAAAACGCCCGTCGGTTCATCAAGGATCAGAATGTCGGCTTGCCGATACAATTGTTTCAGGATCTCGACCCGCTGCTGATGGCCAACACTCAGGTCTTCCACGATCGCGTCGGGGTTCACATCCAGCCCGTATTCAGTCGCAAGTTCCGTCAGCAGTTTGCGCGCCTTGGCGATCGACGGCTGCAGCATCGCGCCATCTTCGGCACCCAGAATGACGTTTTCGACGACGGTGAAGTTTTCCACCAGTTTGAAGTGCTGGTGCACCATCCCGATACCGGCGCGAATGGCGGCCTGGCTATCGGGGATCGGGGTCAGGGTGCCGTTGATGAACACCTCGCCCGCGTCGGCCTTGTAGAACCCGTAAAGGATCGACATCAGCGTCGATTTCCCGGCCCCGTTCTCGCCCACGATACCATGGATCGTGCCGGGCTGGATCGACAACGAGATATCCTTGTTGGCCTGCACAGGGCCGAAGGATTTCGATATCCCCTTGAGTTCGATGGCTGGGGCGATTTGGGTCATGGGGCGGCACCGACCTGTGTGGGGCTTTGTCAAAAGGGCCGCTGCCGGGATCCGGCGCGGCCCTTTCAAAGTGTCTTGGGCCGGCACAGGCGGTTTGACACCGCCCGTGCCGATGGTTCGTTACTGCATCGTGACGGGGCAGGTGCCGTCTTCGGTGAAGTTGTGAACGGCGATTTCACCGGCAATGATCTGCGCCCGTGCGGCATCGACGGCGGCGATCATTTCGGCGGTGACCAGTTCGGCGTTGTTTTCATCCAGTGCGTAACCCACGCCTTCTTCGGCAAGCCCAAGCACCAGCAGGCCGGGCTCGATCGCATCGGCAGCGGTGAACGAGTTGTAGACCGCCACATCGACGCGCTTCATCATCGAGGTCAGTACCTGACCGGGGTGCATTCCGTTCTGGTTGCTGTCCACACCGATCGACAGGATGCCTTCGTCGGCTGCGGTCTGCAGGACGCCGATACCGGTGCCGCCAGCGGCCGCGTAAACGACGTCGGCGCCTTGGCTGATCTGGCTACGGGTCAGTTCGCCGCCACGGACTGGGTCGTTCCAAGCAGATGGGGTGGTGCCGGTCATGTTGGCGATGACGGTTGCATCGGGGTTTGCTGCGACCACGCCTTGCGCATATCCGCAGGCAAAGCGCGAGATCAGCGGAATATCCATGCCGCCGATGAAGCCGACCGTGCCGGATTCGGACGCCATGCCAGCCAGCATGCCGACCAGATAAGAGCCTTCGTGCTCTTGGAAGATGATGGATTGGACGTTGGGTTGATCAACCACGCTGTCGATGATCACGAAGGTCGTGTCGGGGTAATCGGGTGCAACCACTTCCAGCGTGGAACCGAACGCAAAGCCCGCCATCACGATGGGGTTGGAGCCAGCTTCGGCCAGACGGCGCAGGGCCTGTTCACGCTGAGCGTCGGACTGCAGTTCGATTTCGCGGTATGATCCGCCGGTTTCTTCGGCCCAACGCTCCGCGCCGTTGAAGGCGGCTTCGTTGAAAGAGCGGTCGAATTTGCCGCCAAGGTCAAAGACCAACGCCGGATCGGCAAGCGCGCCGGTTGCGGAAATGGCAAGCGTGGCGGCTGCGCCAAGCAGTTTTTTCATCAATGTCATTCTGGTCTTCTCCCGGTTGGTGGAAGGGCCGCCGCCTTGGCTGGGGCGTGCCCGCAAGCAAAGATCGCTCTGATCGCAGGAATAAGGGCAATTTGCGCCCCCGTGGTCAACCGGATTCTGCTATGCGGCGTAGGTCATCCGTCGGACGCGACGTCAGCTATCGTGCAGATGCCTCAATCGCGGGCAGGGATCGAACGGGTCATGACGATCGCATCGGCGGTCGTGCCATCGGCGTTGCGATAGTACGCGCGGCGCAGTCCGGTTTCCGCAAATTCCGCGCGGGCATACAGTCCGCGGGCGGCCAGATTGTCGCGATGCACCTCCAGAAACATCAGCGTCGCGCCAAGGTCCTGCGCAAGATCGATGGCGTTGGACAAAATCTGCGCACCGTGGCCGCATCCCATATGGTCCGGATGGACCGCGATGGTCAGCAATTCCACCTCGGGCGCAATTACCTGTATTAGGGCAAAACCGGCATCGTCGCTGATCACATGGGTCAAGGGAGTGCTCAGCAACTGCCCGAACTCCACCGCGCTCCACGGGCGGCCATGGGTAAAGGCAGCGGCGTGTATCTTGGCCATCCGATCCGGTGTCATGGCAAGATCAGGGGGCCGGTTTCGCGTGACGGGGCGGCATCTGCAAGCCGCAGATAAAGCGGGGCGGGGCGGGGATTATCATCGTTCAAACGGCTCGCCGCAATCCGCGCGATCGCCGGCGCAATCGGTTTTGCTGGCAGGGGCGATGCAGCCAATGCATCGGCAATGGCATCTGCGGAATGCCCCGTCACATGCAGCCCGGGAACAGCCCAGTCCGCCAGCATCGACAGGGGCACCAATTCAGGGCCGCGCGGCTGTGTTCCGAAACGCTGCAGGTAGACGTGGTCGCGGCGGGCATCGATGCTGACCAGTATCTGGGCCGGCTGCGCATACGCCAAAGCCTCCAGCCCGGTCACGCCGATGGCTGGCACCCCAAGCGCAAGCGCCAACCCCCGCGCCGCCGAAACGGAAATGCGGATGCCGGTGAAGTTGCCGGGCCCGATGCCAACGGCAATCGCGTCAAGTGCCGACAGCGCCAAGCCGTTGTCGGCCATCACATCTTGAATGAAGGGCATCAGATGCTCGGCCTGACCTTTGGCCATATCGTCATGCCGAACGGCCAACACCTCCGTGCCACGGGTCAGCGCAACGGTGACCCACGGGCCAGATGTATCAAAGGACAGGATCAGGCTTGATATCATAAAGGCGACTAGCCCTTGGTGCGGGCCATTTGCAAGCCGTCAAAGACAGGCGGGGGCCCGCACTTGCATCGGCCCGACGCCGGGCCGTTATACCGCAACGGGCCTGACCTCGACCACCTCGGGGATATAGTGGCGCAGCAGGTTCTCGATTCCCATCTTCAGCGTCAGGGTCGAAGATGGGCAACCGGCACAGGCACCTTGCATGTGCAGATACACAATTCCCCGGTCAAAGCCATGGAACGTGATGTCACCGCCGTCTTGCGCCACGGCGGGCCGCACGCGGGTATCAAGCAGCTCCTTGATTTGACCCACGATCTCGGCGTCCTCGCCGTCATGCTCGGCATGGCCACCGTTGCCACGGCCTTCGCCTTCCATCACCGGTGCGCCAGATTGGAAATGCTCCATGATCGCACCCAGAATCGCGGGTTTCACATGGTCCCAGTCAATCGCCTCGGCCTTGGTAACGGTGATGAAATCGATCCCGAAAAATACACCGGTCACGCCGTCAACGGCGAAGATGCGGGTCGCCAGCGGCGACTTTTGCGCCGCGTCGGAATTCGGAAAATCGGCGGTGCCCACCTCCAGCACGTTCATTCCCGGAAGGAACTTCAGCGTGGCGGGATTTGGGGTGGATTCGGTCTGGATGAACATGGCGGCAGATCCTTAGCGGTTTTGTCAGATATGCGCGCGGCACGGGCATAAGTCAAGTTTTGGAACCGTTCTAAACTAGGTAATCAGCTCAAGCTGCTCCTTGCTCAACTCTCCGGGTACGATGGTGATGGGGACAGGCAAGGTGCCGGCCGTCTTGGTCAGTTGCGTGACAAGCGGCCCCGGCCCGCTCTTGCCGCTGCCCGCCCCAAGGACAAGCACACCGATGTCGGGGTTGTCGCGGACCTGTGCCAGGATCTCGGTCACGGGTTCGCCTTCACGGATCACAAGCGTTGGGTCCACGCCCTGCCTGTCGCGCATCCACTTGGCAAAGACGTTGTAATGCGCCTCGATCCGTTCGCGTGCTTCGGCGCGCATGATGTCGCCCACGCCGATCCAATGGTTGAATTCATCGGGAGGAATGACTGACAGGATCTCGACGCCGCCGCCCGTATTCGCGGCACGCATCGCCGCGAAACGCATGGCGTTCAGGCATTCGCGGGTGTCGTCAAGCACGACCAGAAACTTACGCATGACAGGGCTCCCCTCAGGTGCGTCAGCATGGCTAAGACGCGCGATAGTTGCAACGGAATTGGGCCTGGCCCGCTTTGCGGCATGATCGGGCCGTTCAAGATGCCCGGTGCGACCGGGATGGGGGTGCCGCCACGGCTATTCGGGTAGACAAGATGCCGGACCCGTCAAGCTGTCGTGCGCGCCCAGTCCCAATACAGCTGTCGTGCCCGCTTGGTGATGGGTCCATGCTGGTAATGAGTGCCCTCGAATTCGGTCACCGGCGTGACCTTGTTCAGGTTGCCGGACAAGAACACCTCGTCAGCCGCGCGAAAATCATCGAACGTAAGAACGGTTTCCACGACTTCGACCCCGTCGGCGCGCAGGTTTGCCATGTGGCGTGCGCGCGTGATCCCCTTGAGGAAGGTGCCGTTGGGAATGGGCGTGAACACAACCCCATCGCGCGCCATGAAGACGTTTGCGGTGGCGGCCTCGGCCACGTTGCCCATGGCATCGCGCACCAATGCGTTATTGTAGCCCTTGGCCTTCGCCTCGGCCAGCATGCGGGCGTTGTTGGGGTAAAGGCAGCCCGCCTTGGCGTTGGTTACATTGTCAGTCAGTAGCGGGCGGTGAAATTGCGTGGAGGCAAGCCGCGCACCCGCATCTGCGGGCGCCATCGGAACCTCTTCCAGACAGACACAGAAACCCGCCTCGGTTTCACCGGGCAAGATACCGAAATCGCCGCCGTCGATACCCCACATCATGGGACGGACATAGACGGCCGCGTCTTTGGGCGCACGTTTCAGCCCGTCCCACACGATGTCGAAAATTTCGGCGCCCGTCTGTTTTGGGTGCAGCATCAAGGCGCGGGCCGAGGCGACGACCCGTTCGCAATGCGCCATCAGGTCAGGTGCCATCCCGTCCACATAGCGCGCGCCGTCGAAGACGGTCGTGCCCTGCCACGCGCCATGGTCGGCCGCCGACATGATCGGCACATCGCCATCATGCCATGTGCCTTGAAAATAGGTTCTGATGTTCTTGCCAATTGCCATTGCGGATCCTCCAACACGGGCAATTCTAGGCGCGGGCCGATCTAGACGCCAGACGCAAAACCCTGCTGGTAATCCATGGTCGCGGGCGTGCCGTCGGCTGCCGCGCGTTGCGCTGTGGCTTTGGCCGATTGTTCCGGGATCCCGGCTTGCGCCTGACCCTTGGGCTGATTCGTCGAATGAGCCGCAGCCGGAAGACCCGACCGGGCGGTTTTGAGATCAATCATATTGGATACTCCAGCGGATCTATGATCGGTGGATGGAAAGCACTTGTAGACGACCCGGCCTAGGAAAGTCGAGTTTAAGATTGATGAACGGGGCGCCGAAACGGCCCCGGAACGTTACGTAAACGCTATTGACCTTTCGCGGCGATGAAGGCGTCGGTGTCGAACCTGTCGTTCACGAACACCAGATCTCCGTTTTCATCGGTGGGCCATACGTCTTGGGGCAGGTCATAATACAGCTCCACCCCGTTGCCGTCCGGATCGCGCAGGTAGACCGCCGTGCTGACGCCATGATGGGCCGCGCCGTCAAAGGGAATGCCAGCGTTGCGAACCTGCTGCATCACGGCCACCAATGCGGCGCGGTCGGGGTAAAGAAACGCAACATGATAAAGGCCGCTGTGACCGGGCGGCGGTGGCAATCCGCCCTCGCTTTCCCATGTGTTCAGGCCGATATGGTGGTGATATTCGCCTGCCGCCAAGAACGCGGCGCCGTCGCCATAGCGCAGTTTCAGCGTAAAGCCGAGCACATCACGGTAAAACGCAATGGCGCGATCAAGATCGGATACCTTCAGGTGAATATGTCCCACACAGGTGGTCTTTGGTGCTGTATAGGCCATGGTGGGCTTCCAATCTTCTTGCTCGACATTCGGTCCAAAACATCAAGCATCATCCATTGCCGCCACGCAATGCCCGGCATCTGCACGCGGGGCTTGCATCGGGCGATGGGTGCGGCATGATCCGCCCCAAAGCAGAGGGTTACATGACACGCAGTGCATTTGGGTTGGGAATGGCAGCGGCGATGATCAGCCTGCCTTTGGCTGCGGTCGGGCCTGACGTGAACTTGCCCGCGCCGATTGACCCGAGCGAATACCGCGCCGTCGATCCCGCGCTGGCAAGCCTCGGTCAGTTGCTGTTCTATGACCCCATCCTGTCCGGTAACCGCAACATCTCTTGTGGCACGTGCCACCATCCGAATTTCGGAACCGGCGACGGGGTGTCGCTGTCTCTGGGTGAAGGCGGTGTGGGTCTTGGCCCCGACCGCGTGGCCAGCACCGATAACCGCCCCGAAGAACGTATTCCGCGCCATGCGCCTGCCTTGTTCAATCTGGGGCACGCCGATTTCACCACCCTGTTCCACGATGGCCGGATCGAGGTGGACCCAACGCGCCCCTCGGGCCTGCGCACGCCGATGGGGACCGAGATGGAGGCCGGGTTTGCGTCGCTCTTGTCGGCGCAGACCATGTTCCCCGTCCTCAGCCCCGATGAGATGGCCGGGCATTATTCCGAGAACGAGATTTCACGAGCCGTCAGGATGGGTTTGATCACCGGCGACGATGGCGCATGGGACCTGCTGACCGACCGGTTGGAGGTGATCCCCGCGTATCGTGCGGCCTTTGTGCAGGCGTTCGATCTGGCCCCCGACGATCATATCCGTTTCACGCAGGTGTCTGATGCGATCGCTGCTTTCATGGAGCTTGAATGGCGGGCCGACAACAGCCCGTTCGACCGTTATCTGCGGGGCGAATTGCCTTTGGACGCGGCGGCGATGACGGGAATGACGCTGTTCTATGGCGCGGCCGGGTGCAGCGCCTGCCACAGTGGCGCGTTCCAGACCGACCATGATTTTCACGCCACCGGGCTGGTGCAATTCGGCCCCGGCAAACGCGCCCGGTTTCAGGACCATCGCGAGGATCGCGGCAGGTTCGGCGTGACCGGCGCCCCAGAGGACCTGTATGCATTCCGCACCCCGTCGCTGCGCAACGTGATAGAAACGGCCCCCTATGGCCATACCGGTGCCTATGCCGAGTTGCGCGATTTTCTTCAGGCGCACAGAACGCCGCGTGCGGCATGGGACATGTATGACCCCGCCCTGACAACGACGCCGGTGCTGGAGGAAGACACCTTTGCCCCGCTTGCCGATCTTGCTGCGCGCGACGCGATCCTTGCGCAGGTGCCCTTTCCCGACCAGCCATTGACCGAGGCCGAATTGGCCGCGCTCACGGCGTTTCTGGCGGCGTTGACGGACCCGCAGTCCATTACCGGTCGGCTCGGTGTCCCCGAAGACGTGCCAAGCGGACTGCCGGTTGATCGGTAAATATCGCCTCTCCGCGCTTCCCGCTGCATGGCGGGCGCGGCTGGTGTGACCTCATTCAAGGACGGTGATGTCGTCGCCGGAAACATCCCGGATCAGGCGGGCCTGATATGACCCGCCCGCTGCGACGCCAAACCATTCCGACGGTTGATGTGCATCTGGCCAGATGATCCGCAACTGCACCGCCTCCGCATTGCCAAGGCCGATGTGCAACGGGAGCAACGAGCCGGACCCATGGCCGCCGCCAACCGTCCGCTCGCGTGTCTCGATCACGCCATCGCGCGCGATCTCGATAACCGCACCGATGGCTGCGGGGTTCGGCCCGTCCCGATGCAGGTCCAGCGTTATCGCTTGCCCCGCATCATCCGACACGTTGCGCCACAGTTCCATTGGCGCGCGGCGGTTGATCACGACCAGATCCAGCAATCCGTCGCCGTCGAAATCGGCCAAGGCAGCGCCTCGTGATCGGTCCAATGTCGCGATCCCGGCCTCTGCTGCGGCCTCTCGGAACGTGCCGTCGGGCTGCTGCATCAGCAGGTTGTTGGGATCCTCCATCGCCATGCCGGGCATCTGGTCCACGTTGCCTTTCGCGATGAACAGGTCCATTCGCCCGTCATTGTCCACGTCGGCGAATTCGGCGTGCCAGCCGGTGGTGGGCCGCCCATCGCCGCCGGTATGGGGCAACGTGGCATATGTGCCGATGGTGACGGGCGCGCGGGCATAGCCGCCGCTGTCCGCAATCATCATCTGCTGATCACCCATCGAGGTCAGCATCACTTCGGGCAGGCCATCGCCCGTGATGTCCTGGGATGCGATCCCCATGCCCCACAGCGATACTTCCTCCCATTCGCCCGCCGCGACCATTTCGTGCAGCGGCTCCAATTCCCACATCTGCTCGTATCCGTCGCGCACGTAATAGTGCCGATCGTTCGAAACGCGCAATTCCGGGGCGCGGTCACGGTCATAATCGGAAAACAGCATGGACAGCGCGCAAAACCCCGGCTCAAGCGGGGTCACGGCATAGCCCGCAGCACCATAACGATGCAATTCGTTGCTGTCGCACGCGAAGAACGGGCCTTCGGGGTCATCCCTGTCCACATAGTTACCGATGGCCAGCGCCGGCAGGGTTGCGTCGCGCTCCCACGTGGCACTGAACGCTGTGGACCAGCGGTCGCCGCCGTCAAACCCAAGCGCCTCATTGGCGCGGGTGAACGTGCAGTCGCCGTTGCCGCGCAGGATCAGGTTTTCCCCCACGCGCAATACCACCAGATCAACGTCGTGATCGGCGTCCAGCATCAGCGGCCAGATGCCGGTAACGCCGGTCATTTCGGGCAATGCACCTTCAACAAACCACAATGCGGTGTCGGTGGCATTGACGAACAGGCGCGCCCGCACCTCGCCACCGGCAACGGCCATGTCAGGCCGGGCATCGCCGTTGCAATCCATCACGGCAACGCCGCCGCCGACAAAATGCTCCCATCCGCCCTCATAGCTGTGTTCTGGCCCCGGCAACGCGCCGCTTGCGTCCTCGAAACGGGGCTGGGCCAGCGCGGGACTGGCAAGCAGGCAGCCCAGCAGCAGGGGACGGATCACGCCAGTACCTCGGGTATGCACAATGTCGCGGTCGCCTCGGTCAGCGCCAGAACCGCCGCCCCACGCGACCATCCGGTTTCTCCCCATGCGTTGATTTCGAACCGGGGCGGCGGACGGTTTGTCTGGATGATCTGGGTCGCCATTTCGGCCAACACTTCGTCGGCATAAAGGTAATCATACCGCATGCGCCCGCCCGACAGGATGATCAGCGACGGATCGAACAGATTATAGACATTGGCAAGCCCAAGCGCCATGTAGCGCCCCGCGCGGCGGAAGATGGACCGCGCGGCCTCATTGCCGGCCTTGGCCTGATCGTGCAGCGCATCAAGGATGATCTGCGCAGGTTGCGCCTCGCGCACGCTCAGGTCCAGCGCGGTGGAGGCTTCGCGCACCAACGCATAATCGCTGATGTACGCTTCCAAACATCCGCGTTGCCCGCAGCGGCACAGCGCGCCGTCCAGCTGCACCTTGGTGTGCCCCAACTCCATCCCGAACGCATTTTCCCCGCGATACAGGCCGTGACCCAGCGCCAATCCCATGCCGATACCCTGCTCGATCGTCACCACCACGAAGTCCGAATGGGCGCGCCCGTGCCCGAACCAAAGCTCGGCCAGCGTCAGCAGGTTGGCATCGTTGTCGATGGTGGTCGGGACACCAAGTGCCGTGGACAGCCGCGCCGCCAACGCCACTTCGCCGTCCGGCAACAAAGGCGACCAATGCACCGTCCCGGTCCGATGATCGATAAAGCCGGGCAGGCCGACACCAGCACGCAGCACCAACGAGCAAGGAATGCCTGCCTGCGTCAGCAGTCTGTCGACCAACTGCCGCGCTTCGGTTGCCAGTTGTCCGATATCGCGTTGCGGGTTCGCGCGGTCCCATGCCGCTTCCGCCACCGTGCCGCCTGCAAAATCCATCAACACGGCCGTGTGCCGAAACTCGGCCAGCTTGAGGCCAACGACGTATGCCGCCTGTGGGACAAGGCGCAACGCGGTGGGGGGGCGACCGCGTTGCCCCTGCCGTACGGGCGCAAGATCTTCGGCCAGCAATCCATTGCCGATCAATTCCGGAACAAGCGACGTTATGGTGGCCGGGCTGACATCCAGTTGTTTGGCCAGATCGACCCGCGCAATCGCTCCTGCCGCGCGCACTGATTCGACGATCTGCTGGCGCAGTGGCGCGGGAATCGCTGCCGCGCCGCTGCGAATGGGTCCGCAACCTTGAGGAGCAATAGTGGCGAGATCAGGCAGCATTATTTTAGTTACTCAAAGAAATATGCATCAGATGATTGCATTTTGGGCATGAATTTGGCTGAGATGGCAAGAATAATATCCATATGCTGCAGTGCAGAGTGAAAAATTGCGTATGAGGCGCATATTTTTTTTGACAGCCGAACTAATATGCGCAAGTCTCTGGCACGCTCTGCATTCATGTGCCGGGCCAATAATCCTTGGGAGGACTCCATGCGTAAGATTTTCATGGCTGCCGCGCTGTCGTCGGTCGCCTTTACCTCAACCGCCTTTGCTGATGCCCATGGCATCACCGTCGGCGTCAGCTGGTCGAATTTTCAGGAAGAGCGTTGGCAGACCGATGAGGCCGCGATTGTCGCAGCCCTTGACGCCGCCGGCGCCTCCTACCTCAGCGCCGATGCGCAAAGCTCGGCCGCCACACAGCTTTCGGACATCGAGGCGCTGATCGCGCAGGGCGTTGATGCCCTGATCATCTTGGCGCAAGATGCACAAGCCATTGGTCCCGCCGTGCAGCTGGCTGCCGACGAAGGCATTCCTGTTGTAGCATACGACCGTCTGATCGAAGATGACCGCGCCTTTTACCTGACCTTCGACAATGTCGAAGTGGGCCGGATGCAGGCGCGCGCCGTTCTGGAAGCGATGCCCGAAGGCAACTACGTCATGATCAAGGGCTCGCCGACTGACCCGAACGCGGATTTTCTGCGCGCTGGTCAGCAGGAAGTGCTGCAAGCCGCAGTCGATAGCGGCGCGATCACGATCGTGGCCGAAGCCTATACCGATGGCTGGCTGCCCGCCAACGCACAGCGCAACATGGAGCAGATCCTGACCGCGCAAAACAACGAAGTCGATGCAGTTGTGGCGTCCAACGACGGCACCGCCGGTGGCGCGATTGCGGCGCTGACTGCACAGGGCATGGAAGGTATCCCGGTCTCGGGTCAGGACGGCGACCATGCCGCACTGAACCGTGTCGCAATGGGCACCCAGACCGTTACCGTCTGGAAAGACTCGCGCGATCTGGGCACAGCTGCCGCTGAAATCGCCGTGGCAATGGCCGGCGGAACCGCGATGGCCGACATCGAAGGTGCGCAGGAATGGACCTCCCCCGGTGGCACCACGATGAACGCCATGTTCCTTGCGCCGGTTCCGATCACTGCGGACAACCTGCCCGTCGTGACCGATGCAGGTTGGATCTCCGTCGAGGCCCTGTGCCAAGGCGTGACCAACGGCCCCGCGCCCTGCAACTGATCGTTGTCTGATAGTGCGCCCGGATCATCGCGTCCGGGCGCGTCTTCACCACAATACGTGACATCCACGCTTATGGCCCTTGTGGCCATGTGGCTCTTCATCACCTGCGGCGACGGGGATTTCCAGATATGACCGACACAACCACAACTCAGACCGCGCCCAAGCGCAGCTTTCTGGGCCAAATGGAACTGGACCTGCGCCTTCTGGGCATGATCGGCGCGTTCATTGCCATCTGCCTGATCTTTCAATTCCTGACGGGTAGCGGCGGATTTTTCGAACGGCTGGCTGACGGCCGGTTTCTGACCCCGCGCAATATCTTCAACCTGACGATTCAGACGGTCAGCGTGGGCATCATGGCCACCGGGATGGTCTTTGTCATCGTGACCCGCCACATCGACCTCAGCGTCGGGTCCATTCTTGCCACCTGCTCGGCGTTGATGGCGATGACCCAAACCATGTACCTGCCGGATTGGCTCAACCTTGGTCTGGGCCATGCTGCCACGCCTTGGGTCGCCATTCTGGTTGGCCTTGTGGCGGGCACGCTGATTGGTGCGTTTCATGGCTGGTTGATCGGCTACCTGACGATCCCGGCCTTCATCGTCACCCTCGGCGGCCTTCTGATCTGGCGCAACGTTGGGTGGTTCATCACCAACGGCCAGACGATCGGCCCGCTGGACAGCACATTTCAGAGCTTTGGGGGCATCAACGGCACCTTGGGCGAAACATGGTCATGGGTGGTTGGTGTCCTCGCGACGGCGATTGCGGTCGGCGCGATCTGGTCGGCACGACGCTCCAAATTGCACCACGGCTTCCCTGTGAAACCAGTATGGGCGGAAACGGCCGTTTCCGCCATCGTGGCAGGCGGCATCCTTGGGCTGGTTGCTATGGTCAACGCCTATCAGATCCCGACCCCCCGACTGGAACGAATGTTCGACGCACGTGGTGAGGTGATGCCCGAAGGGTTTTCCGCCGGCTATGGCCTGCCATTTTCGGTGCTGTTGCTGATCGCGGTTGCGGTTGTCATGACCATCATCGCGCAACGGACGCGGTTGGGCCGATATATCTTCGCAACCGGTGGCAACCCGGATGCGGCGGAACTGTCGGGCATCAATACCCGGCTGCTCACAGTCAAGATATTCGCCATCATGGGCGCGCTTTGCGCGCTGGCGGCGGTCGTGGCTTCGGCCCGCTTGACGAACCATTCCAACGATATCGGCACGCTGGATGAATTGCGGGTGATCGCCGCCGCCGTGATCGGGGGCACCGCGCTTTCGGGTGGGCTTGGAACGATCTACGGCGCGATACTTGGCGCGCTGATCATGCAGTCGCTGCAGTCAGGCATGGCGATGGTTGGGGTGGATTCGCCGCTGCAGAACATCGTTGTGGGGGCGGTTCTGGTCGCCGCAGTGCTGATCGATATCATTTACCGTAAACGCTTGGGGGTACGCTGATGGACCGGACAGGAACACCATTGGTTGAACTGCGCGACATTTCCATCGCGTTTGGTGGGGTGAAGGCGGTCGACCACGTATCGATCGACCTGTATCCCGGTGAAGTCGTGGGCCTTCTGGGCCATAACGGGGCAGGCAAATCCACCCTGATCAAGATCCTGTCCGGCGCCTATCACAAGGACAGTGGCCAGATTCTGATCGAGGGGAAAGAAGCCCACATCAGCAGCCCGCGCGACGCACGCCGCTACAATATCGAAACCATCTACCAGACGCTGGCGCTGGCCGATAACCTGAATGCACCCGCCAACCTCTTTCTTGGCCGCGAACTGACCACGCCGTTGGGCTTCGTGGACGACAGCCGGATGGAGGCCGAGACCCGCAAGATCATGGCGCGGCTGAACCCGAACTTCCAGAAGATCAAGGAACCCGTCAGCGCGCTTTCGGGCGGGCAGCGGCAGTCGGTCGCCATTGCACGCGCCGTCTATTTCAACGCCAAGATCCTGATCATGGACGAACCGACCGCAGCGCTCGGGGTCCACGAAACCAAGATGGTTGCAGACCTGATTCAAGAGCTGAAGAAACAGGGGCTCGGTATCTTCCTGATCAGCCATGACACCCGCGAGATGTTGGAATTGTGCGATCGGGTGTCGGTGATGAAGAACGGACAGCTTGTCGGCACCGAACGGGTCGAGGACGTGACCGAGGATGATATCCTGAGCATGATCATCCTTGGCAAGAACCCCAAGGCGGCTGCGTGAAATTGCAGGGGTCGGAAGACGGGGCGACGCCCCCCGACCCCCGTTGGACGTGCGTGTCGTTTTGGCTGTTTCCCTTGAGTATTTTTGAAGCAGAGAAACAGGGGTACCCCTGATGTATATCGGGCTGGATCTGGGAACATCGGGCGTGAAGGCCCTTCTTATCCATGCGGATCAAACGGTCCTGTCCGAGGCGACAGCCCCCTTGAGCGTGCAGCGCCCCCATGCGGGATGGTCCGAACAGCGGCCCGCCGACTGGGTGGCGGCAACAAGTGCCGCACTTGACCAGATCGCGGCGGGGCGCGACCTGTCCGCCGTGCGGGCGATCGGGCTGTCAGGACAGATGCATGGCGCGGTTTGCGTGGACAAGAACGGCGAGGTGTTGCGCCCCGCCATCTTGTGGAACGACACGCGCGCCCATCAGGAGGCTGCCCGAATGGACGCTGATCCGCGGTTCCGCGCGATCACCGGTAATATCGTCTTTCCCGGCTTTACCGCCCCAAAGATCGCGTGGATGCAGGCCCACGAGCCCGATCTGGCGGCCCGGATTGCCACCGTGCTTCTGCCCAAGGATTACCTGCGTTTTTGGTTGAGCGGCGAGGCCGTCTCGGAGATGTCCGATGCGGCGGGCACCGCGTGGCTGGACGTGTCGGCGCGCGATTGGTCCGATGACCTGCTGGCAGCCACCGGGTTGCGCCGGTCGCAGATGCCGCGCTTAGTGGAAGGTGCGGCCGTATCAGCTACCCTTCGGGACGATCTGGCCAGACGGTGGGGGCTACGCAAGGGCGTGGTGATTGCAGGCGGTGCCGGGGACAACGCAGCCTCTGCCATCGGCATGGGCGTCGTGGCCGAGGGGCAGGCCTTCGTCTCGCTCGGCACCTCGGGCGTGTTGTTCGTGGCCAACAATGGGTATCGGCCAGCGCCCGAAACGGCCGTGCACACGTTTTGCCATGCCTTGCCCGATCGCTGGCACCAGATGGGCGTGATCTTGTCGGCGACAGATGCGTTGAACTGGTTCGCCGGGCTTGTCGGCGAAACCGCCGTAACGCTCACCATGGGCCTTGGGCCTCTGCAGGCCCCGGGCGCCACGCGGTTCTTGCCCTATCTCGGTGGCGAACGTACGCCCCTGAACAGCGCGTCCATTCGTGGCGCATTTCTGGGGTTGGAGCATGCCACCGACCGTGCCGCCGCGACCCGTGCGGTGCTGGAAGGCGTCACCTTTGCCCTTGCCGATTGCCGTGATGCCATTCGCGCCACGGGAACCGGTTTTGACCAGTTGATCGCGGTGGGGGGCGGCAGTCAGTCGGATTACTGGCTTTCGACGATTGCGACCGCGCTGAACGTGCCGGTCGCGCGTCCCAGCGATGGAGATTTCGGCGCGGCCTTCGGTGCCGCGCGTCTTGCGCTGATCGCGGATACTGGCGCGCAAGACGCGTTGACGACGCCTCCCATTGCGCAGGTTTTCGCGCCTGATCCCGCCCTCAGTGCGGCATTTGACGATGCGCACGCCCTGTACAACCAAGCGACCCAAGCCATTCTGGAGCTATCATGAGCTATTTCGCCGGTATTCATCCCATCACCTATGAAGGCCCGGAAACCGACAACCCGCTGGCCTTTCGCCACTACAACCCGTCCGAGGTCATCGGTGGCAAGACGATGGCGGAACACCTGCGCTTTGCCGTCGCGTGGTGGCACAGCTTCGCGTGGGAAGGCGGTGATCCGTTTGGCGGACAGACCTTCCAGCGCCCATGGTTTGGTCCCACGGTTGACCACGCCCGCGCCAAGGCCGACGCGGCGTTCGATCTGTTTGCGATTCTGGGGCAGCCGTATTTCTGTTTCCACGATGCGGACATCCGCCCCGAAGGCGCGGATTTCGCCGAAACCACCCGCAACCTTGAAACCATCGTGGATTACATCGCAGAGAAGATGGCCGCTGGTGGTCCGCGCCTTTTGTGGGGCACCGCGAACCTGTTTTCCCACCGCCGCTACATGGCCGGTGCCGCGACCAACCCCGATCCCGATGTGTTTGCCTATGCCGGCGCGACGATCAAGACCTGTATCGATGCGACGCATCGGCTGGGTGGTGAAAACTATGTGCTCTGGGGGGGGCGCGAGGGGTATGAGACGCTGCTGAACACCGATCTGGCCCGCGAACGGCAGCAGGCCGGCCGGATGCTTTGCATGGCGGTGGATTATGCGCGCAAGATCGGTTTCAAAGGCGCCATCCTGATCGAGCCGAAACCGCAGGAACCGACCAAGCACCAATATGATTACGACGTTGCCACCGTCTATGGATTCCTCAAGGATTTCGGGCTTGAGGGCGAGGTGAAGGTGAACATCGAACAAGGGCACGCCATTCTTGCGGGCCATTCGTTCGAACACGAGATCGCGCTGGCGGCGGCGTTGGGCATTTTCGGCTCCATCGACATGAACCGGAACGATTATCAGTCGGGCTGGGATACGGACCAATTCCCGAACAACACCCCCGAGGTCACGCTGGCCTATTACGAGATTCTGAAGGCGGGCGGGCTGAGAACCGGCGGCACGAATTTCGATGCCAAGCTGCGGCGCCAATCGCTGGATGCCGAAGATCTGGTTGCGGCCCATATCGGCGGCATGGACGTCTGCGCGGCCGGATTCAAACGCGCCTACGCAATGTTGCAGGATGGCGCGCTGGAGGCGGCGCGCCACGCCCGCTATGCCAAGTGGGGCGAAGGTGACGCGCCCGCGCTGCTGACGCACGCGACGCTGGACACCATCCATGACCGCGTCGTCCGCGAAGGGCTTGATCCACAGCCGGTGTCGGGCCGTCAGGAACGGCTGGAAAATCTGGTCAATCGCTTCACGGGCTAGCTGCGGATCATGCCCACGATGTCATAGGCCTGTTCCAGAATCGGGACCGTGATTTCGCGGGCACGCTCTGCTCCGCGCCCCAAGATGCGGTCGATCTCGGCCGGGTCGTCCATCAGGCGGGCCATTTCCCCCGCAATCGGCGCCATCTTGTCCACTGCCAGATCCGCCAAGGCCACCTTGAAATGGCCAAACAAGGATCCGGCGTGTTGGTCCAGAACCGCCTGTGGCGTGATCCCGGCCAATGCCGCATAGATGTTGACCAGATTGCGCGCATCGGGCCGTGCCTCCAGCGCGTCGGCCGCGTCGGGCAGGGGGTCTGGATCGGTCTTGGCCTTGCGGATTTTCTTTGCGATCGTGTCGGCATCATCGGTCATGTTGATCCGGCTGGCATCGGCAGGGTCGGACTTCGACATCTTCTTGGTGCCGTCACGCAGGGACATCACGCGCGTGGCGGCCCCTTCGATCACGGGTTCCGTCAGGGGAAAGAAATCGACCCCGAAATCATGGTTGAACTTGGCCGCAATGTCGCGCGTCAGTTCCAGATGCTGCTTCTGATCCTCGCCCACTGGCACATGGGTGGCGTGATACACCAGAATATCGGCCGCCATCAGCGCGGGATAAGCGAACAGCCCCAGCGATGCAGCCTCGGCATTCTTGCCTGCCTTGTCCTTCCACTGGGTCATGCGGCCCATCCAGCCCATGCGCGCCACGCAGTTGAAGACCCACCCCAGTTGCGCGTGTTCGGGCACTTGGCTTTGGTTGATCAAGATGGATTTCTCCGGGTCGATCCCCGATGCGATGAACCCCGCGCACAACTCCCGCGTGCTGCGACGCAACTTGGCAGGGTCTTGCCACACGGTGATCGCGTGCAAATCCACCATGCAATAGACGGTTTCATGGGTGCCTGCGTCCTGCATCTCCACGAAACGCTTGATCGCGCCCAGATAGTTGCCAAGGTGCAGGTCGCCCGATGGCTGAATCCCCGAGAATACGCGCGGGGTGAATTTGGTCTCGGCCATGGGGTGTGGGTCTCCGGGTCTGGTCAACGGCTGCTGCATCGCTTACCCACGGGGCGCGCACCCGTCAACCAAGGGCCATGACCGATGGAAAGCCATTCGACCTCTCCGTTCCTATCGATACCGCCGATCGTGATCGCCCTGGCTGCCGTGATCGGCGGGCTGGAACTGTTGTTTCAGGCGGCGACGGCCGGATTTCTGGGCGGGCAGGCGGGACTTGGCTGGCGGCTGGCCGCGATTGAGGATTACGGCGTCCTGACCGCGGTGGTCGATTGGATGCTGGCCAACAACACCTATCCGACCGAGCATCTGCTTCGCTTTGTGACGTATCCCCTGATCCATGGCAGCTTTGTTCACGCGGCCTTCGTAGTGGTGTTCGTTCTTGCCATCGGCAAGATGGTGGCCGAGGTGTTTTCGCCTTGGGCGTTCGTGGCGGTGTTCCTGATGTCCGCCGTCGTCGGGGCCTTGGCCTTTACCTTGATCATGCACAGCCAATACCCCCTGATCGGCGGCTATCCGGGGGTCTATGGCCTGATCGGGGCCTTCACGTTCCTGCTTTGGGCAAGGCTTGCCGGGACGGGTGAAAATCAGTACCGCGCCTTCAGCATGATCGGCATTCTGCTGGCTATTCAGGTTCTTTTCGGCTTGATCCAAGGCGATTTCGGCAATGTCGTGTCCGAACTTGCGGGCTTCCTCACCGGGTTCTTGCTGTCGTTCATCGTCAGCCCGGGGGGCTGGTCCCGCGTTGTCGCGCGCATGCGCCAACGCTAGGGCGCGCCACCGCCTTCCATCTTCATGGATGACCGGGGGACAGGGCCACCGCTTCCGGCGTCATCGCCGGACGGCGCGCCCGAACTCGCGCAGGCGGAAGGCCCCCAGCAACTGACCGATCCCGAAGTAGCTGCTGATCCCGCCCGCCACCAGCAGACCCAAGGCCAGGTAGCGCCAGGTCGGTGTGCCAAGCAACGGACCCAGCAATAGCGATAGCGCCCAAAGCACCACCCCCATCAAGATCGCCGCAAGCAAGATACGCCAGATCCGGCGGCGGAACCTGTCGTCCAACGCCGCCACCTCGCCCATGCCGCGTTTTCCGCGCACCAGAAGCCACACCATGATCCATGCGGCAACGGTCGTGCCGATGGCCGCCCCGATGAACCCGATGGCATAGGCCAGTCCGACAGCCACGACCGCATTGACCAGCATGGCGATCAGCGCAAAGCGGAACGGGCTGCGGGTGTCTTCGCGTGCGAAGTACAGCGGCTGCAGCACTTTTTGCAGAACGAACGCCGGCAGGCCCAACCCGTAGACCGTCAGGGCAAGCGCGGTGGCCGCCACATCGTCGCTATCAAAGGCGCCACGTTCGAACAGGACCGATACCAGCGGCAGCGGGATCACCATCAACGCGACGGCAGATGGAATGGTCAGTGCCATGGAAATCTCGGCAGCCCGGCTCAGGGCGTCGCGCCCGCCCGCGGTGTCGTCCGCACGTAGCCGCCGGGCCAGATCGGGCAGCAACACGATGCCAATGGCAATGCCCACCACCCCAAGCGGAAGTTGATACAGCCGGTCCGCATAGCTGAGCCATGCAATCGCACCGTCATAGAAACTGGCGACTTGGCGCCCCACCAACAGGTTGATCTGTACGACACCGCCCGCCAACATGGCCGGTGCCGCGATGATCGCCAACCGCCGGATATCAGGCGATATCCGTGGCATCCGCAGGGTCAGCCGGAAACCGGCTCGCGCCGCCGCCCACCAAACCAGCCCCATCTGCGCCACGCCCGCCACCAGAACACCCCAGACCAGCAGCGCGCCATACTGCAGCCCCGTCACACCTGGACCCGGCTCGATGCTGAGAAGAACAAGGCTTTCCAGACGCCCCGTTCCCGCAAAGACCAGCGCCGCAACCAGAATGAGGTTCAACAGCACCGGGGCCGCCGCCGCTGCCATGAACCGTCCCGTCGCGTTCAACAGACCTGACAGCAACGCCGCCAGCGAGATGAAGATGATATAACCGAACGCGATCCGGCCAAAGGCAACCGCCAGATCGAAACGCGCGTCGTTGACGAACCCCGATGCCATCGCAAACACCAGCGCAGGCATGAACACCTGCGCCAGCAGCGTCAGCACGATCAACACGCTGGCCAGTCCGGAAAACGCGTCTTGCGCAAAGCCCTTGGCGTCTTCCCCGGCCTCCAGCTTCTTGGCGAACAGCGGCACGAACGCCGTGTTCATCGCGCCCTCGGCAAAGAAACGGCGGAACATGTTCGGCAACGAGAATGCCACCAAGAACGCCTCGGCCACGGGACCGGCACCCAGAAACCCGGCAATCAGGATATCGCGCACAAAGCCCATCACGCGGCTTGCCAGTGTCCACATCCCTACGGTCATGAAACCCGATACCAGTCGGATGGGGCGCGCCGCAGCCATCAGGCTCCCGCCCGTTCGGCGACGCGGACGATCGCGGCGCGCAGCTTGCGCTCCAGCGCTTCTTGCTTGGCCGCCGTGTGCAGCTTCAGGCCGAACATGTCCTTGACGTAGAACACATCGACCACCTGCGCCCCATAGGTGGCGATAACGGCGCTTGCGATATAGATGTTGCTCGCGGCCAGTGTCTTGGTCAGGTCATAAAGCAGGCCGGGCCGGTCGCGAGTGTCCACCTCGATGATGGTGTAGATCTCTGACCCTTCGTTGTCGAAGGTGATGTTCGTCGGCACGTTGAACGGCCGCTCGCGCTTCTTGATCTTGTCGCGCCCCTCCAACGCGGTCGATGCCACGACTTCGCCCATCAGGGTTTTCTGAATCATCGCCTCCAGCCGGGGAAGGCGGCTGGAGGCATAGGGCGCGCCCTCGGCATCTTGCACCCAGAACACCGCCGTCGCGAACCCGTCCTTGCTGGTGTAGGTCCGGGCGTCCACGACGTTCGCGCCGACCAGACTCAGCGCGCCGGCCAGACGCGAGAAGATACCGGGATGATCCGATAGGGCAAAGCAGACCCGCGTGGCGTCCCGGTCCTCGTCCGGCTGTGTGTCGATGCGTATTTCATCGGCTCCCAGATCGCGCAGCATGTTGGCAAACGTAACCTGACTTGCCAGATCCAGACCTTGCCAATAGGGGCCATAATGGCGGCCCATCTCGATCTTCAGGTCGGCCTTGTCCCACCCATCCAGCGCCTCCCGCAGGGCGCGTTTGGCCTCGTTTTCCAGTTTGTCGCGGTTCAGATCTTCCAGACCGGTATCCAGCGCGGTGGCAGTGGCGCGGAAAAGCCCGCGGAGCAACGTGGCCTTCCAGTTGTTCCATGTGTTAGGCCCGACGCCGCGGATATCGCATACCGTCAGCACCGTCAGCAGTTCCAGCCGTTCGCGCGTTTTCACCGCCTTGGCAAAATCGCGCACTGTGCGCGGGTCGGCGATATCGCGTTTTTGCGCCATGTCCGACATCAGCAGATGGTATCTGACCAGCCATTCAACCGTTTCGCATTCCGCCGGCTTCAGCCCAAGGCGCGGGGCGACCGTGCGGGCAATCCGCGCGCCAAGGATGGAATGGTCCTCTTTCCGGCCCTTGCCGATATCGTGCAGCAAGCACGCCACATACAGAACCCTGCGGTTCACACCTTTTTTCAAGATGCGCGAGGCGACGGGCAGTTCCTCGATCAGTTCCTCCCGCTCGATCTGCGCCAGCGTCGAGATCACCTGAATGATATGCTCGTCCACGGTATAGCTGTGGTACATGTTGAACTGCATCATCGCCACGATCGGCGCGAATTCGGGTATGAACGCCGCCAGCACGCCAAGTTCGTTCATCCGGCGCAACGCACGCTCCGGGTTGCCCTTTTTCAACAGCAGATCAAGAAAGATCCGCTGCGCTTCCGGTTCGGCCCGCAGGCTTTCGTCAATCAGGTCCAGCCTTGCGGAAATTGCGCGCATCGCGTCCGGGTGCAGCAGGTATCCCGTGCGCAACGCCTCCTCGAAGATGCGCAGGATGTTCAGCTTGTCGCTGAAGAAATCGGCCTCGTTCTCGACCGTCAGACGGTTTTGTTTGACCGCATAACCGGGTTTCAGCTTCTTGCGGCGCGACCGCCCCCGCAGAAACCCCAGAATCGCAGGCTCGGGTTTGACGAACCGGCTCTCCAGCGCAGTCAGAAAGATGCGGGTCAATTCACCCACATGGGTCGCGTGGCGGAAATAGTCCTGCATGAAATGCTCGACCGCCCGGCGTCCCGAATGATCGGCATAGCCCATCCGCGCGGCCACCTCGACCTGCATGTCGAAGGTCAGCGCGTCCATCGCCCGCCCTGCAATCAGGTGCAGGTGGCAGCGCACCGTCCACAAGAACCGCTCGGCCGCATCGAAGACCTCGAATTCGTCGCGGGTGAATACACCCATCCCCACGAGGTCTTCGGCCCGGTCCACGCCATGTTCGTATTTCGCGATCCAATACAGGGTTTGCAGGTCGCGCAGCCCGCCCTTGCCTTCCTTGACGTTGGGTTCCAGCATATACCGCTGGCCGCCTTGCTTTCGATGGCGGGTGGCCCGCTCGTCCAGCTTTGCCTCAATGAACTCGCTGATCGTGTTTGCAAACAACTGGTTGCGGAGGGCCGTTTGCAGTTCCACGCCCAGTGTTGCATCGCCAATCAGGAACCGCGTTTCCAACAGGCTGGTGCGAATGGTGTAATCCTGTTTGCCCAGCCGCAGGCAATCCTTGATCGTCCGGCTCGCATGGCCAACCTTCAGGCGCAGATCCCACAGCATGTATAGGCTGCTTTCGATGACGCTCTCTTGCCAACCCGTGATCTTCCACGGGCTGATGAACAGCAAATCGACGTCGGAATATGGCGCCATTTCGCCCCGGCCATACCCCCCCACGGCGATGATCGCCATGCGCGTGCCGCTGGTCAGATTGGGGTTGGGATGCAGACGGGTGGTGGCAACGCCGATGACCGTCTTCACCAAACCATCCGTCAGATGGGTGTAGGACCGCGTGACCATGCGCGCCGACAATGGCGCGGCGGCGAATGCGGCCGCGATGGCGGCGCGCCCTGCATCTTGGGCCACCTGCAGTTCGGCTACGACAATCGCGCGGATTTGGGCGGCGTCTTGCTCCCCTTCCAGCCGCGCATCGATCCGCGCATTGACGGCGGCTTCATCGAAAATCTCATCCGCCGGGCAGATCAATGTGCCCGGGTCGGATGGTTTGGGGGATTGGCGCGGGTTCGCGTCAGAAACCGGGAAAGCCGAGGAGTCTTGGAGCGGGGTCAATCACGGCCACCTGGTTGTCAATTACCTGTGCGATCGCCATGGCGCGCTCATTCGTGCCGTCGGATCTCAGGCGGAATACCCCGCCCGCGCCGTTAAAGCCAGAGGACGCTGTCAGTTCCGCAGCGCCCAACCGACCTTGGGTTGTCGTGGTCTCGGCGATGGCCACGACCGCGTCATATGCCAAGGCCGCCAGAACATGCGGGTTTTCGCCATAAGCGGCCTGATAGTTGGCATTGAACCGGGCCGTCGCATGGGGGTCCGGCATCGCGAACCAACCGCCTTGCAGGCCCGATAATTCCAGCGTCTGGGGCGGGGTGTCCCAGCGGGAAAGGCCAATCATCTGCACCGCCGTCGTATCCAGACCGTTCTCCGGCAGCAATTGCGCGAAAAGCGGCAGGGCGCCCGCCGCATCCGATGTCAGCACGACGCCGTTTGCATCCGTCGCGCGAATCTCACTGGTGACGCTTTGAACAACGTTCACCACCCCGGTCTGCGAAAATTCATACCCGATGTTGGCCACGACCGTCGCGCCGGCATTTG
>Ga0075467_10000545_pt1 | contig 30112 bp, 23 predicted proteins | sample DEB08_DNA_9_FD_75067 | JGI IMG/M metagenome (GOLD analysis project Ga0075467, IMG submission 75067) | Aqueous microbial communities from the Delaware River and Bay under freshwater to marine salinity gradient to study organic matter... | ecosystem: Environmental > Aquatic > Marine > Coastal ... | reverse complement strand
TTACCATTCCGAACAGAGAAGTTAAGCCCATTTGCGCCGATGGTACTACTATTGTGGAAGAGTAGGTCACCGCCTTTTTTGAAAACCCTTACTATGTATTTAGTAAGGGTTTTTTGTTTAATAATTGGATTATGGAATAATTTCTAATCAATGCTTTTTTGCTTAGTCTATGTAGGCATTTAGCTTACTCTAAAATCCAAAAGAATTATTAACTTGGCTTTTCTAATATTTGTTGTAACATAGAATCTGCATTGAAAACAGTTATTTAGCTATTTGTTAAATGGAAAATAAAGAATTAGACTTAGCATGGAGTTTTGTAGATAATACCAATAGAAATATTTTTCTAACTGGAAAAGCTGGTACTGGTAAAACCACATTCTTGCATAGATTGAAAATGCGATCTAATAAGCGTATGGTAATAGTAGCACCTACCGGTGTTGCTGCAATTAATGCAAAAGGTGTAACTATTCACTCTTTCTTTCAATTACCTTTTGGGCCGATTTTGCCTGATGATGATTTGGGGTCTTCTTCAAATATTAACAGACGGTTTAGTAAAACTAAAATCAATATAATTAAATCTTTAGATATTTTAATTATAGACGAGATTAGCATGGTTAGGGCAGATTTGTTAGATGGTATAGATAAAACCTTAAGACGTTATAATAATAAAAATCTAGTTTTTGGAGGCGTGCAATTATTAATGATAGGTGATTTACAACAATTGTCTCCAGTAATTAAAGAGAATGAATGGCAATTATTGAAACCTTTTTATAAAAATGCATTTTTCTTCAGTAGTCAAGCTTATCAGAATTGCAATCCGCTGAATATAGAACTCAAACATATTTATAGACAAGAGAATCCCTTATTCATAAACATACTAAATGAAATAAGAAATAATAACTTAAGTATATCTTCGGCTGAGGAATTGAATACAAGATACCTGCCGGATTTTAAACCAAACAAGGAAGATGGTTATATTTCATTAACAACACATAATAATAAAGCGCGACTGGCAAATAGCCAAGAATTGGAAAAATTAGAAGGAAAGGTACATGTGTATAAAGCAAGTATAGAAGGCAATTTTCCTGAACATTCTTATCCAAATAAGGAAGAATTAAAATTAAAAGTTGGCGCTCAAGTCATGTTTATTAAAAATGACAGTTCTTCAGAAAAACGATACTTCAATGGAAAGATAGGTAAGGTGATTCATTTAGATAATGATGAAGTTATTGTGAATAGTCCAGAAGACGACTTCAACATTGTAACTACATTTGAAACATGGGAGAATATAAAATATACTGTAGACTCTGAGACCAAAGCAATTACTGAAGATAAAATAGGGAGTTATTCTCAAATACCATTGCGCTTAGCTTGGTCTATTACTATTCATAAAAGTCAAGGGTTAACCTTTGAAAGAGCCATTATTGATGCGCAAGGAGCCTTTGCTCATGGACAAACTTATGTGGCCCTAAGCCGCTGCAAGTCAATAGAAGGGTTAGTTTTAAAAAGTAAAATCGAACCAAATCAAATTATAAGTGATCAACAAGTTATTAACTTCAATAAAAATGCAGAAGCTAATCAACCCAATGAAGTTATATTACAACAATCTAAACGTGAATTTCAACTTAGTTTAATTTCAGAAGTTTTTGATTTTTATAAGTTTCTTTATCCTATTGGGCGAATTTTAGACATCTACTATAAAAATAGAGGAAGTATAGAGGGTTCTATAGAGCAGCCTATGAATACAATCAAGGAGAATACCACAAATCTGCTTAAAGTTAGTAATAGTTTCAAATCTCAATTACAAACACTAATTGGGAATATGGAAATTCCTGAAGCTAATAACGCTCTTCAAGAACGGTTTAAAAAAGCCATTACTTATTTTAATGAACAGATAAAATCAACCATCGAAATTTCATTAAAAGATTTTAGTTTTTCTACAGACAATAGAGCGATTCAAAAAGACATTGAGAAGCAATTAGATTCGTTAGAAGAATTATTAGAGGCTAAACTATCTTATTTTGAAGGTTTAAAAGATGGCTTCAAAACTGATAAGTTTTTATCTTTAAGAGCAAAGTCGGTTTTCTTAGGAAAGGAAAAACCAAAAAAACAGCGCAAAATTGTTATTGATGGGACAACAAATATTGAACTTTTTGAATTACTCAGGGAGCTAAGAAATCAAATAGCAAAGCGAGAAGATTTAATTCATTTTCAAATTTTCACACAAAAAGCTCTTTATACAATGTGCGAAACCTTACCAACTAACCTAAAAGAATTAGGACAAGTTAATGGTATGGGAAAAGTACGTGTAAAGAAATATGGAAAAAAAATTTTAGCTGTTATTCATGAATATTGTGATGAAAACGGTATTGAAACTTCAAAAGAAGTTGAGATTTTTGATTCTCCAAAATCTAAAAAAATAAAAGTAGATACAAAAACAACTTCTTTGGAGTTGTTTAAATCAGGAAAAGCTATTGATGAAATTGCTTTAGAAAGAGAATTAAATTCAAATACTATTTTTGGACATTTAGCTAGCTTTATTTCTTCTGGAGATATAAAGATTACAGATTTAATTTCTGAAAGTCACTACCAAGAATTAAACTCAATTATTCCTAAACAGAAATTTGAAAACCTTTCAGATTTAAAACATCAATTAGACGAGAAGTACACTTATGGTGAATTGCGTTTAGTGCTTGATGAATTAAATAACAAATAAAAAAGACTTTAAAAGGTTGTTGCTAATAAAGTCTTTTTCAATATTTTTTCAGGAAGTTTAACCTTTAATGATACCTCTAGAAATTACAATTTTCTGAATCTCAGAAGTACCTTCATAGATTTGTGTAATTTTTGCATCACGCATTAAACGTTCTACATGATAATCTTTAACAAATCCATTTCCACCATGAATTTGAACAGCTTCAACAGTATGCGTCATTGCAACTTGTGAAGCATAAAGTTTCGCCATTGCACTAGACATATCGTAATTATTTCCTTGGTCTTTATCCCAAGCAGCTTTCATAACAAGCATACGAGCCGCTTCAATTTCAGTAGCCATATCTGCTAATTTAAAGGCAATTGCTTGATGATTACAAATTTCTGTTCCAAAAGCTTTGCGCTCTTTAGAATATTTAAGAGCTAATTCATAAGCTCCTGAAGCAATACCTAAGGCTTGAGATGCAATTCCAATTCTTCCACCAGAAAGGGTTTTCATAGCGAATTTAAATCCAAAACCATCTTCGCCTATTCTATTTTCTTTAGGAACTTTTACATCATTAAATTGAAGTGTATGAGTGTCACTTCCTCTAATTCCTAATTTATCTTCTTTCGGTCCAATATCAAATCCAGCCATACCTTTTTCAACAATAAAAGCATTGATACCTTTATGGCCTTTGTCTTTGTCTGTTTGAGCAATAACTAAATAAACATCACTTCTTCCACCATTTGTAATCCAGTTTTTTGTTCCGTTTAAAACATAATGATCACCTTTATCAATAGCTGTTGTTTTTTGAGACGTTGCATCACTTCCAGCTTCAGGTTCACTCAAACAAAAAGCACCAATAAATTCGCCAGTAGCTAATTTTGTTAAGTATTTTTGTTTTTGTGCGTCATTACCATAAGCTTCTAGTCCATAACAAACTAACGAGTTGTTTACAGATACAATTACTGAAGCAGATGCATCAATTTTTGATAATTCTTCCATAATTAATACGTAAGAAATAGCATCCATGCCACTTCCTCCATATTTTGGATCCACCATGATCCCTAAGAATCCAAGCTCTCCCATTTTTTTAACTAGTTCATCTGGAAAAACTTGCTTGTTATCGCGTTCTATAACTCCGGGAAGTAATTCTGTTTGAGCAAAATCTCTTGCTGCATCACGAACCATTAAATGTTCTTCTGAAAGGCTAAAATTCATTTTTAAGGTATTATTGCTTGATTGATAAAAAATGTATGCAAAGATAAAGCTTTATTGCTTTTTTTTCAATTTGAATACATATTTTTACAATATATGATAAAATCGAAATACAAGGTTATAGGTGTAATGTCGGGAACATCACTTGATGGCATAGATGTGGCATATCTTGAGTTTTGCTTTGATATATCTTGGTCTTTTAAAATAATTAAGGCAGAAACTATTAGCTATTCGAGCGAATGGTATAACACGCTGCTAAATCTTGTCTCAAATTCTTTAGACGAATTACTAGAGATTGATAAAGAATATACAGTATATGTTGCATCGAAAGTTAAAGATTTTATTGATAGGAATAACATAGATGATATTGATGCTATTTGTTCTCATGGCCATACTGCATTGCATCAGCCTGAAAATGGTGTAACATGCCAAATTGGTAATTTAAAAGAAATTAGTGAATTGATTGGGGAAATTGTTGTTTGCGATTTTCGAGTTCAAGATGTAAAACTTGGAGGTCAAGGAGCTCCTCTGGTACCAATAGGAGATGCTCTTTTGTTCTCAGGCTATGATTATTGTTTAAATCTTGGTGGATTTGCAAATATTTCAACCAAAATAGATTCTGAAAGAATTGCCTTTGATATATGCCCTTTAAATATTGTTTTAAATCATTATGTTTCTAAAATTGATTTACTATTTGATGATAAAGGAGAAATAGCATCATCTGGAAATGTAAACTTAACATTGCTTAAAGATTTGAATGATTTAGAGTTTTATAATTTACATCCACCAAAATCCTTAGGCTTCGAGTGGGTTAGAGAACAGATATTTCCGTTAATAGATAATTTTAATTTAGAGATTAAAGATATATTAAGAACATTTGTGGAGCATTCGGCTTCTCAGATAGCTAATGAACTAAACAAAAAACAAAACACTACAATTCTAATAACTGGAGGAGGTGCTTATAATTCGTTTTTTATTAGTCGATTAAAAGATTTAACCCATAATAAAATTGTAATACCTTCTCAAAATCTTATTGAATATAAGGAGGCTTTAATTTTTGGCTTATTAGGTGTTCTTAAGTTAAGAGGAGAGAACAATTGTTTAGCTAGCGTGACAGGAGCAAAAAGAGATCATTGCTCAGGAAAAATCTATTATCCTTAAATTTATTGATATTTTAAAGTAAAACATATTTAGTTTTTTATATTTGTTTATAAACATCTTCCAATCAATATTAATGAAAGAATTACTTCAGAAGTACGAAAATAAAGAACCAGAAATAGTATTTAATTGGAAAGATCCTGAAACGGAAGCTGAAGGCTGGACTGTAATTAACTCTTTAAGAGGAGGTGCTGCAGGTGGAGGGACAAGAATGCGCAAAGGTTTAGATATGAATGAGGTTTTGTCTTTGGCAAAAACCATGGAAATTAAGTTTACAGTTTCTGGGCCAGCTATAGGAGGCGCAAAATCTGGAATTAATTTTGACCCAAAAGATCCTCGAAAAAAAGGCGTTTTAGAGCGTTGGTATAAAGCTGTTTCGCCATTATTAAAAAGCTATTACGGAACAGGAGGCGATTTAAATGTTGATGAAATTCATGAAGTTATTCCAATTACTGAAGAATCTGGTGTTTGGCATCCACAAGAAGGCGTTTTCAATGGACATTTTAAGCCGACTGAAGCTGATAAAATTAATCGCATTGGTCAATTACGGCATGGTGTTATAAAAGTGATAGAAAATCCAGACTATTCTCCAAATGTTTCAAAAAAATTCACAATAGCGGATATGATTACTGGCTATGGAGTTGCCATTGCTGTAAAGCATTATTATAATATTTATGGAGGTTCTATTATAGGGAAAAGAGCAGTAGTGCAAGGGTTTGGAAATGTTGGAGCAGCTGCAGCTTTCTATTTGTCACAAATGGGAGCGAAAGTTGTTGGGATTATTGATATTACTGGAGGTCTTATAAAAGAAAGTGGATTTTCTTTTGAAGAAATTACTAACTTGTTTCTTGAAAAAACTGGTAATACACTAGAAAGTGATAATCTGATACCTTTTGAAGAAATCAATCAAAAAATATGGTCGCTCCAAGCTGAAATATTTGCGCCTTGTGCGGCATCTCGTTTAATCACAAAGGCTCAAATTGATACTTTGATAGATAGTGGATTAGAAGTGATTTCTTGTGGAGCTAATGTGCCATTTGCCGATAAAGAAATTTTCTTTGGACCAATAATGGAATTCACAGATAGTAAGGTAAGCCTTATTCCAGATTTTATTTCAAATTGTGGAATGGCTAGAGTTTTTGCGTATTTTATGGAACGACGTGTTGAAATGACTGATAATGCTATCTTTGAAGATACGTCTAATATTATAAAATCAGCAATTCAAAATATTTACGATCGTAACCATCATAAAACCGAATTAAGTAAAACCGCTTTCACTTTAGCATTAAGTGAACTTGTATAATTAAAAACTAACAACACATGGAAGCAACAATTATAATTGTATTTGTAGTAGGCTATTTAGCCATCACATTAGAACATAATATAAAAATAGACAAACTTATTCCTGCGTTGGTCATGATGGCCATTAGTTGGGCTCTTATTTCCTTGGGAATAGATGCCTTTCCACAATGGTTTGATTCTGCAAATCACGGTTTGGTTGAAGGTTATGCAGCTAAGGGTCATGAGGACAGGATGCATTTAATGGAAGAAACCTTATTGCACCATTTAGGGAAAACAGCTGAAATTTTAGTGTTTTTACTAGGAGCAATGACAATAGTTGAAATCATTGATTACTTTGACGGTTTCGCAACAATAAAAGGTTTTATTAAAACTAAAAAGAAAACAAAAATCCTTTGGATATTTGCCATTCTAGCTTTCATATTATCAGCAATTATAGACAACCTAACTGCAACAATTGTTCTAATCTCAATTTTACAAAAAATAGTAAAAGATAGAAGTGTTCGTATTTGGTATGCAGGTTTAATAATTATTGCCGCCAATGCAGGTGGAGCATGGTCACCAATTGGAGACGTAACAACAACGATGCTTTGGATTGGTAATAAAGTAAGCACAGGTCATTTAATTGGCTATTTACTGCTTCCTTCATTTGTTTGTATGGCAGTACCAACATTTATTGCCTCATTTTTACCAGCTTTCAAAGGTCATTTAGAAATTGATGAAAGCGATAATGATGTTCCTAAAAGTAAATTTAGTTCGACAATGTTATTTTTAGGTTTAGGAGCGATTGTTTCTGTGCCAATTTTCAAAGTAGTTACGCATTTACCGCCTTATGTTGGGATGATGCTTGGGCTGGGAGTGGTTGCTATTTTTGCTGAAATATATAGTAATTCCAAGTTTAGTTTGACAGTTGTTGATAATACCGAAAGTGAAGAGCATGCTCATCACAGTCCAGTTCATCATTCATTATCAAAAATTGAATTGCCAAGTATTTTATTTTTCTTAGGAATATTAATGGCTGTTGCAGCTTTAGAATCATTAGGTATTTTATTTGATTTTGCAACAATTTTAAAAGAAAGCACACCAATGATGGGAACAGAGTTACATGGTGAAGGCGTTTCAGATTTGGTAATATTATTGCTTGGTGTAGGATCTGCAGTGATTGATAACGTTCCCCTAGTAGCGGCAAGTTTAGGGATGTTTTCAGAGCCATTAGATAATGAGTTATGGCATTTTATAGCTTATTCTGCTGGGACAGGGGGAAGTATGCTAATTATAGGTTCTGCAGCTGGAGTTGTAGCTATGGGCATGGAGAAAATTGATTTCTTTTGGTATTTAAAGAAGATAGCTTGGTTGGCAATGATTGGCTTTTTAGCAGGAGCAGCAGTATTCTTTTTTACAAGAACACTCTTTTAAATACTTTAATTAGAAATCAACCGTTATTATTCAAAATCTAACAATACAATTATATGCTATATTCAGCAATGCTAAAAACTGTACAAGATGGTGCAGAGCTAATTACTGATGGAGAATCTGTGGAAAAAACCCTTTCCATTATTGAACTTATTTCAAGTGGTGGACTTGCAGGACAAGTTATTATTCTAATCCTGTTTTTGCTTTTAATGGTGGCATCTTATATTTATTTTGAACGCATATTTGCTATCAAAGCAGCATCCAAAATAGATGCTAATTTTATGAATCAAATTAAAGACCATGTTACAAATGGTAAAATTGATTCGGCACAGGTACTGTGTGCACAAATTAATACACCAGTATCAAGATTAATAAGTAAGGGGATTTCTAGAATTGGAAAACCACTTGAAGATATTAATACAGCTATTGAAAACGCTGGAAAGTTAGAAGTTTACGGACTTGAAAAAAATGTGAGTGTTCTTGCAACTATTTCTGGTGCTGCACCAATGATAGGGTTTCTTGGAACAGTTATTGGAATGATAATAGCAATATTTGAGCTTGCGAATGCAGGTGGAACAATACAAATGGATGTATTGGCTAGCGGATTATATACAGCAATGACAACAACGGTTGCTGGTTTAATAGTTGGTATTATTAGTTACATCGCATATAACCATTTAGTGGTTAGAACTAATAAGGTAATACATCAAATGGAATACAATTCAGTTGAGTTTCTAGACTTACTAAACGAACCAATTTAATATGGATTTAAGAGGAAGAAATAAAGTAACACCAGAATTCAATATGTCGTCAATGACAGATATTGTATTCTTGTTGTTGATATTTTTTATGCTTGCATCCACTTTGGTAACTACGAGTGCTATTGATATTTTACTGCCGACTGCAAACGGGAAAACTGAAAACAAGAAATCTATTGCAGTAAGCATTAAAAAGGATTTAACCTTTTACATCGATGAGAAAAGAGTTGGAGAAAGTGTATTGGAAAGTGAATTAATTAGTGCATTATCTGGAGAAGAAAAGCCAACAATTGTCTTACGAGCTGAAGAATCAGTGCCTGTACAACATGTGGTGACTGTGATGGATATTGCCAATAGAAACAAATTCAAAGTTATTTTGGCTGTAAAACCTAATTAGGGATAAATGAAATATTTTGAAACCAAACATGAAAAAGATTCAGCTAGAATTACGACGCTATTAGCAGTAATTCTCATTTTGCTGATTTTTATAGTTGGCCCAAAATATTTGGATCCACCAGAGGAATATGGAGTAGCTGTTAATTTCGGAACAACCGATTTTGGAAGTGGAGACGTTCAACCTAAAGAACCTATAAAATCTGAGACTAAAGAAGTTATTGAAGAACCAAAAGTTCAAGAAGAAGTAACTAAACCTGATACGTCTAAACCTGAAGAAACCAAAGAAGAAGTTTTAACAGAAGACAATGCCGAAAGCATTGCTATGAAGAAGCAAAAAGAAGTTGAACGCAAAAAGGCTATTGAAGATGCTAAAGCTAAAGCCGAGGCAGAGCGCGTAGAAAAAGAGCGAAAAGCACAGGAAGAGAAGAAGAAAAAATTGGACGACCTTATTGGAGGCATAGGTAAAACTGATGGAAAAGAAACAGGTGGCGAAGGCGATGATAATAAAGCAGGAGATAAAGGGCAATTAGATGGTGACCCTTATGCGCCATCCTATTTTGGAGAGCCTGGTTCAGGTGGAGGTGGAAGTGGCTATGGATTAAGAGGTAGAGGCAAACCAACAAAATCTAAGGTAGTTCCTGAATGTGATGAAGAAGGGAGTGTTGTTGTAGAAATTCACGTTAATAGAAATGGAAGTGTTGTGAATGCAGTTCCAGGAAGAAAAGGAACAACAGGCGCGCTTTGTTTATATGACGCTGCAAAAAAAACAGCAATGACTTATAAGTGGCCAGCCGATTCTAAAGCTCCAACAAAGCAAGTAGGTTTTGTAGTTATTAATTTTAGCGTTACTCAATAACATGAATTATAGTGATACTGTAAATTGGATGTTTTCCCAATTACCAATGTATCAAAACAAAGGTAAGGAGGCGTTTAAAAAAGATCTTACCAATACACTTTCATTAAGTAATCACCTTAAACATCCAGAAAAAAAATTCAAGTCCATTCATGTGGCTGGTACTAACGGAAAGGGTTCCACAAGTCATATGTTGGCTTCTATACTCCAAGAAGCTGGTTATAAAGTAGGGCTTTATACATCACCACACTTAAAAGATTTTCGTGAACGCATTAAAATTAATGGAAAGTGCGTGAGTAAACAATTCGTAATAGGTTTTATAAAATGCAATCAAGCATTTTTAAATCAACATTCATTGTCGTTTTTTGAAATGACTGTGGGAATGGCGTTTGATTATTTTGCGAAACAAAAAATTGATATAGCAATTATAGAAGTTGGGCTTGGAGGTCGCTTAGATTCAACAAATATTATTATACCAGAAATATCAGTTATAACAAATATCGGCCTAGATCATACACAGTTTTTAGGTGAAACGTTAGAATTAATAGCATTTGAAAAAGCAGGTATTATAAAGCATAATATTCCTGTTGTTGTTGGTGAAACTCAAAAAGAAACAACATCAGTTTTTAAAAATATTGCTAAAGAAAAAAAAGCACCAATTTACTTTGCTGACAACTCTGAAATTAGACTTTATGAATCTGATTTAAAAGGAACATATCAACAGCACAATATTAAAACTGTTGTTAAAACCATTTTAGAACTTAATAAAAAAGGATTTAAAATATCTGAAACTCATATTAATAGCGGTCTTAATAAAGTTATTGAAAATACAGGCTTACAAGGGCGATGGCAAGTATTACAGCAACAGCCTAAAATAATTGCTGATACTGCTCATAATAAGGAAGGATTATTATATACCATGAATCAAATTAAATCAGAATCTTTTAATAAGCTACACTTGGTAATTGGAGTAGTTAATGATAAAAACTTAGATTCAATTATTAATTTGTTTCCTAAAGAGGCACAGTATTATTTTTGTAAGCCAGATATACCAAGAGGTTTAGATGTGTCAATTTTAAAACAATACTTTTTAGAAAAAGGATTTAAAGGTGAAGCATACCAATCAGTTGCTGAAGCGTTTGATTTCGCTAAAAAGCAGGCGAATAAAGATGATCTTATTTACGTTGGAGGCAGCACGTTTGTGGTTGCTGAAATTATTTAGAAAATTATATAAAAATATTTGTTAGATTAAATAACTAACTTATATTTGCAGTCCTATATTTAGGGCGACTAGCTCAGTTGGTTCAGAGCACTTGGTTTACACCCAAGGGGTCAGGGGTTCGAATCCCTTGTCGCCCACAAAAGTTCACTTTTTTAAGTGGACTTTTTTTATTTCGAAGGGTCATTAACTCAGTTGGTTCAGAGTGTCACGTCGACAACGTGGAAGTCACTGGTTCGAATCCAGTATGACCCACTATTAAAAAACTCAACATAAAGATGTTGAGTTTTTTGTTTTATATAGATTCAATTTTTTGAATTTCGTTTAACGGTCTCGTATAACCGTCAGTTACGGGTTTATATGCGTTAATTTTCGGTTTAGCACAGATGTTAGCAATTCCGAGTGGATTCGGAGGTAGTTGAATCTGCCGTCGTTGCGGTTATACATTGTTGGCAAATCGTTTTTTAGTTTTCTTCATAAATCAATAAAAAATGTTTTAAACTTTTTCAACCCAATTACGTATTCTATTTGAACCATCAAATCTTGTTAAACCATCTCAAAATTTATCAATTCATTCCTAGTTTAAAAGATTAAGAGAATTAAATAATATCAAATACATCCCAAATAGTATCATAATTATATTAGTTACTTTACTCAGTGTTTTTTGACGTTTTTCGTTTAAAAAGACTCGAAGTTTTCTCGCCATAAAAAATTTAAAGGTATCTATAACGAGAATTATACTAAACACAGAAACAAAAAATACGATTAACTGATGTTTATCATTATTTAGAGATTGCATGGCAAACGCAATTGTAGCTATCCAAAAAAGAGCAACAGATGGGTTAACTAAATTGAGTAAGAATCCTTTAGTAAATATTAATCTTCTGTCTTTCATGACTGATATCTTCTTAGCCTTCTTTTTTATATAAAAGAGACCTCCTACACCAAAAAGAATAAACATAAGACCTGCAATAACTTTTGAGCTGGTACTATGAAAAAACGACTCTAGATAAGAGTCTATTCCGAAGTAGATAAGAATAATCCATAAGACATCACTAAGTATGACGCCTGCATTCATTATAAATGCATCGCGAACTCCTTTTTTTATACTTGTTTCTACAAGAAGAAAAAACACAGGACCTATGTTTATACTTAAAATAAAACCAAATAAAAGTCCTTCAAATATTGCTGAATTCATACTTGTTTTATGTGTTTTTGTTTAATAAAACTTAGCCAACTTGCTTTTTGTTCTTTCGATAAAACCCTAGGGAATTTATGAGAGCCTCCTGCTTTATTATTAGCTTCCATCCACTTGTAAAACATCGCATTAGGAATTACATTAACAATAACCTCTTTTAACGCATAATCACGTTCTGTATTATAGTCGTCATTAAGCGTTCGTAATATTGAATCTAATTTATTACTTAAAACCAAGTTATCCATGTCTTTATCTAGTCCGAGCCACCAAGTATGGGAGAAATAATTACCTGCTTTACCTCCGAACACGGTAAACTCAGTAATATTAAGGTTCAATTCTTTGTTTAATCGCGAAATGGCATCACTCATATTTCCAACCGATAAATGTTCTCCACAAAGACTCAAAAAATGTTTAATTCTGCCTGTAATCACAATTTCGTTTTTGCATGTATTTGTAAATTTAATCGTGTCACCAATTAAATACCTCCAAGCGCCAGCGTTGGTTGAAAGAATAATGGCATACTCTTCATTTTCTTCAACCTCACTAATATTAAGGGTTTTCGCATGGTCTAGTAATTTCCCTTCATTAGTGAAGTTCTCTGAATTAAAGAGTATGAATTCATAAAAAATGCCATTTTGCAAAATCATTCTCATTCCTTCTGAATACTTAGAGTTTTGAAACGCAATAAATCCTTCAGAGGCCGTATAGGTATCAAGGTAGAGCATGTTATCGCCCAATAATGTATTGAAATAGCTGTAATAAGGTTCCATGGAAACTCCACCATGAATGTATAATTTTAAATTTGGCCAGATTTCATAAATATTATCCACTTTATAATGGGCTATTAAGCGTTCAATTAAAATTTGAACCCAAGCAGGAACTCCTGTAATAACTCCAATATTCCACTTATAAGCTTCTTTAATTACTTGGTCTAGTTTTTTATCCCAGTCACTCTCTCTAGTTATTTGTAAGGAGGGTTCATAGAGTAGATTCATCCAAAGCGGCATATCTCCTGTTAGAATTCCACTTAAGTCTCCCATTAATAAATCATCAACTTGCTTTAATTGTGTTGACCCTCCTAACATTAATATTTTACCATTATAAAAGTCTGGCGGTAAGTCTAACTCATTTAGATAAGCACAAATACCTTTAAAACTAGCTCTTCCCATGGAGCTTTGCATTTGAGAACTTATAGGAATATATTTACTAGAGCTTTCTGTAGTTCCAGAAGTCAAAGCGAATATTTTTATTTTACCTGGCCACGTTACATCTCGATCTCCTTTTAATAATCTATACCACCATTTATTGTAGATTTCATCATAATCATATATTGGAACTGTATCTTGAAAGGCATTAATAATACTAGATGACTTTAGAATAGAGTTGAATTTATAATGCTTTCCAAAATCGGTTTTAGAAGCAGAATTCAATAATTTACGCAATGTTATTTCTTGAAGCTTTTGTGGACTTTTAATTGAGCTACTAAGCTTGCTATATAGCTTAACTACATTTTTTAGTATGCTCCCTTTTAAAGTCATATTATTTTTTTTTAAGTATCAGATTACAATATGTATTAGCTGAATTTATCTTAGTTCATCTAAACGTTTCATTTATTGAAATGTATAATCTTCTACCACTTTTTTCATTAGCCATTCAGCCTTATGAGGTGCTAACACTTGATTTATAGTGAGAATAATACTTAGATTAGTATCTATATTATAAAACATCATTCCTCCATAAGCACTATTATGCCCTAAAAATTTAAGTCCTCCGATTTCTTTCTGTTGTAATCCCATGCCATAGGATATATTATTTTTCAAAGTGTCTGTTGTAAAATCTATCATAAGTTGCAACGTATTTTTGTCACTAAACAATTTACCCTCTAAAAGTGATCTTAGGAAAACATCTAAGTCCTTAGCTGTAGATAGCAAACCTCCTCCTCCCCAGTCAAATGATGTATTAAAATCTTTTAGTGAATGTGTTCCATGATACGGATAAACAATTGGAGCTAAACCTTTCTTGTCGTGATAAAACTCAAGATACGTGTCATTAAGAGAAAGCCGATTTAATAATCTATTTTCTAGTACTGTATGATATGATAAACTTGTTATTTCTTCAATTAACACAGCTAATAACAAATAATTAGTATCGGAATAATAAAAGCCTTCATTCGGTTTAAATACTCCCTTTTCGTTTAGATTGTATATAAAATATGTATTCATGACTTTCTTCCAATCCCATTGATGATTAGGAATATTCCTGATGTCATCAACAAACCTTTCATTATCTGCATAATAATCTCTTAATCCGCTTTTATGCTGTAATAAGGATTTTACAGTTATTTGATTGGAGTAATTAATTCCATTAAAAAACAATAACTCAGTAAAATATGTCTTTGTTTTCGGGTTTAATAAACAACTTAAAAAGGTGTCGTTTAAATCTAGTGACCCTTCTTCCATTAATTGTAAAACAAGAGTGGCTGTAAACGTTTTAGTTATACTTCCAGTTCGAAAACTAGAATTAATATCAACTGCTTTATCGGAAGCCTCAATATTGCCAAAAGCCTTACTGTAGTTGATGTTGTTTATTTTATCATTCAAATACAATAGGCAAATGTGGATAGGTGTAGATCCTTTAGGGTTAATGAGCAACTTTGCCAGATCATCAAATTGTTTCATAGCAAACTATTAAATATAATCAAAGGCTGAAGCATATATTGGCTTCGATTTTAGATGTTCAATTTCAGTGTTATCGATGTTTTCAAAAGATGCCAATACTTCAACATCAGAATCCTTTAAAAAGGTGTGAATCAGTCCTAGTTTTCCTTTTGCAAGAATGCTCTTTCTAATCGGACTTGTTTTACCAAGCCAGAACATCGAAGATTTTAGTTTTTCTTTAGCAAGAAGTCCTTCAAATAACGAATACAATTGTTTTTCGTGACCAGGTTTAAAATAAATGCCTTCAAAGGCCAAAAACTCAAATCGTTTTGGATTAAAGAACTTATTTAGAATAGGAATAATAGGAACTATATTCATGACTATTTTTCCCATAAAACCTTTCATATTATTAATAACCCAATGTGCTCTATGATATTGACAACCAGCTACAATTTGATCATTTTCAATAATTGCATAATAATTGTCATTAAGAAATATGGAATCGTATTGTGCTAAAGCATGATTTTCATAGGTATTTTTGAGTAAATTCAGCACATTTTCTTTTTCCTCTTTTGTAGAAATTTGCTTAATATTTTTGTTGTTCCTAGGAAAATATCTGCTAAATCCTAATGTCTTTACTGTACCTATGGAACTATATCCAGCGCTTTCTACCACTACATAAGAGCTCTTATTGGCTCTTTCGATACAGGCAAAATAAATGGTTTTTTCTTTTTCGTTGCCACGAATCAATTCCATTACTTTTATAGAAAACTTTTTCATTACTCCCTTTCCTCGTATTTCTTTTGAGGAGGCGAAATATCTAATATAGTTGCAATTGTATTGTTTCTGGTTCGTTGCTACGGTTGTTATCGAAAATACAGCTGTTGCTCGAATTTGATCTCCTTCAAAAATTGCAAGAAGCATTGGGTTCTTTATCAACTTAATATGCTCTTCTGTATTCTTATGCTCGTATATCGCACCTTCGTTTCCCCAAGCAATACTTTCTAAAAAACGCATCGCCTCCTTAGGAATTCCATGATGCCTTTGAATGGTATATTTCCCATCAGTAAATAGTATTTCTTTTTTCATAATTACTTATTGTTTAGGCTTTACTATATCAAGTTCAATTAATTGATTACAACTCAACTTTATCTTTTCTTCTAGTGCTTCAATAACTTCAAGAGAGTGTGCAAGCGATAAAAAACAGTTACGCCCTTCCCAGATATAAACACCATTTAAGAGTAACAGACTGTAGAGTTCTTTATATTTACCAGGAGTCACAAATCTAAACAAGGATCCGAAATGAACTATTGATATTTTCGGAACGTTTTCTTTAAAAAACGTATTCATTCTCTCGCAGAAATCTGCGGTTCTTTTATTTAATTCTTGAAGAAGTTCTCCTTTTGAGGTGTCTAGTATTTCTAATGTTTTTAAAGACGCAATCATGGCTAATGGATGATGGCAAAATGTACCAGCTACAAAAGTAGACTTCACTTCTGGAATCGACTGATCTCCAAATTGCCAGAATCCACCATCTATAGCATCCAAATATTTCGATGATCCAGCAACAACACCAATGGGTAAGCCACCTCCTATCACTTTACCATAAGTTACAATGTCTGCTTTAATATCAAATAGCTTTTGGCAACCGCCTAAATTAATTCTAAAACCTGTTATGATTTCATCAAAAATAAGTGCGATATCACTTTGTTGAGTTACATCTCTTAATTGCTTCAAAAAGGATTTAGGCTGAAAGCTAGGGTTTCTGCTCTGGACTGGTTCAACGAGGACCGCTGCAATATGATCTTTGTTCTCTTTAATGAATTCTAAAGATTCTTCCGATCCATAATTAAATAGATAAGATTCGTTTAGTACAGATTGTGTAATGCCAGGAATTGACTCTCTGGCGACATTTGTTTGATGATTAGACTTTAAGGTTAGTAATGAGTCGAATGTGCCATGATAAGCGCCTTTAAAAAAAACAATGTATTTTTTCTTGGTAACTGCTTTAGCAATTCTTATGGCAACCATAACAGCTTCTGTGCCAGAATTAAAAAAAGCAACACGTTCTGTATCTGTAACTTTGGTTATGTTTTCTGCCAGTTCACCTGCCAATGGTGAGATTGGGCCGACAGACCAACTCTTAGTAAGTTGTGCTTCAATTTCTTCACGAATGGGACTATAATTATGTCCAAAAAGAATGGAGCCAAATCCCATTGTGAGGTCTATATATTTATTTCCATCAATATCCCAAATAAATGCACCATCCGTTTTATCAGCAACTAAAGTATAGATTAGTTCTTTTTTCTGGGTACTAAAACCTGCCACATTTCTATTTAAAGCAAAATATGGTCTATAACTTTGGGTATGTTTTTTGGAAAGTGAATTCTTTTGAGATAATTTTCGAATCATATAGTTTTAGATGAGGTATGAAAATACAATTTAAATATGTACTTGATGCTAAATTAAAATTATCAGGTAATGTTTGCCAACTTTATGTGTATGAAATCGTTTTAATGTTTTATACACGACGTTAATCGAAGTTTGACTTTTTTTCTGACAAAGTCAAATTATAACATTTCCAAAACGCGCTCTAAAGCCATACCTCTTGAGCCTTTAATTAGTAAAGTGGCTTTGTCAAGTTGTGACACATCAAAGTTAGTTTTAAAATCTTGAAATGATTTAAACACTGAAACTTTAGGAGAAACAATTTTGGTGTTATTGAAGTTTTCTCCAATTAAAATAAGGTGATTAAAAGCCATGGTTGATGCCAAATCGGCTATGTATTGATGTTCTTTTGAAGCATCTGTACCTAATTCAAACATATCTCCTAGAATAGCAATTTTGAAGTTGTCTTTTTGTTTTTCAAAACTTTCCAAAGCTGCTTTCATACTAGTTGGGTTGGCATTGTAAGCGTCAAGAATAATTTTATTAGAGCCTTTTTGTATGACTTGAGAACGATTGTTTGATGGTGTATAATTCTCTATAGCGCTTTTAATAGCGTTAATACTAACATCAAAATAGTTGCCAATGGCAATAGCTGCGCTTATGTTACTAAAGTTATAAGAACCAATTAATTTGCTGGATATAGTTAGATTTTGAAATTCAGAAATCACAAATGGATTAGCTTCTTTAAAATGAATTTCAGAATCGTTAGTGGTTGCATTACCAAAACTATAAAGGTTCTTATAACTTTTTAAAATTTCAACCTGTTTCTTATCATCAGCATTAAGAAATATAAGTTTGTTATGTGTTTTCAAATAGTCATAAAGTTCGCTTTTACCTTTTATAACGCCTTCTATGCTTCCAAAACCTTCTAAATGTGCTTTTCCAAAGTTTGTAATATATCCATAGTCAGGTTGGGCGATTGAACACAAAAATTCAATTTCTTTTTGATGATTAGCACCCATTTCTACAATCCCAATTTCCGTTGCCGCATTCATAGATAGCAATGTTAGCGGCACACCAATATGATTGTTTAAATTACCAACTGTTGCTGAAGTTGTATATTTTTTTGATAGTATAGCATTTATAAGCTCTTTGGTAGTCGTTTTTCCATTGCTTCCTGTTAGTGCTATTATTTTTAAGCCAAGATAGTTTCTATGAAATTGCGCAAGCTTTTGCAATGTTTCTAAAGCGCTATCAACTAAAATATATTGGTCGTTAAGTTTATAGTTGACTTCATCAATAATAGCATAACTAGCTCCTTTTTCAATGGCATCTTTTGCAAATTTATTTCCATTGAAATTATCGCCTTTAAGTGCAAAAAATAAGTCATTTGATTTAACTTTTCTGGTGTCTGTTGACACCGAGTTTAAAGTGAGATAAATGTTGTGGAGCTGTGCTATATTCATAGAATAAATGTAATAAAAAAAGTCCTAACGATTTCGTTAGGACTTTATATTTTATAATCTAAATATGATTAGTTTTTCGTTTTATTCTTTTGCTTAGATTTTGAACCAACTCTAGACATTGCACATCTAAAACCAATATAGTCGGTAGCCATATCTTGCGGATAATAACGTCTTTGAGCAGGATCTAACCAATATTCTCTATCTTTCCAAGAACCTCCTTTGTAAACACGAACTTCGTCGTTAATTAGAGATGTTCTATTGTTCTCTTTGTCATACTCTTTAAGAAGTTTTCCAGTAGAATCTCGTTCTACATTGTGCTTTGGAGAATTGTACATTTTTCTTGTTGCTGTTTCTTCAGTTGACTCATCAGCATCATTAAAATCTTCAAAGTAACGGGATGATCTTTTATCACCATCTCTAAAGTTTCTGTTGTCACTTCTATCAAAGTTATTTCTTAAATAGGTTTCATTATCATCTACAGATACTTGTTTGATTTCACCTGGTAAGTTTCTAGCAACCAATTTTCCGTTAGATAACGTGTCAAATTCAACTTCATTAGGCATAACTATTTTCACAGTTCCATCATCATTAATTGCATTCTTAGTATATACATTACCTCTGTAATAATTGAAATCATTAAATTCATCATCTACAATAGGTCTGTAAACATCAGCAACCCATTCGGCAACATTACCAGCCATATCATATAAACCATAATCATTAGGTTCATATTTCTTTACTTGACCTGTAATATCAGCGCCATCGTCAGACCATCCTGCAATTCCGCCATAATCACCTTTACCTTGTTTAAAGTTAGCCATTTGATCTCCTCTTACTTTACGGCTTCCAGAACGTGTGTATTGTCCATCCCAAGGGTATTTTTTACGTCCTCTGTAAACATTATAACTCCTAAGCTCACTCATTCCAAGTGCAGCATATTCCCATTCAGCCTCAGAAGGTAAACGGTATTTAGGAGAAATAATTCCTGTTTCTCTTGATGCATATACATTTATGGTATCACCAGAAGCGGTAGTTGTCACTCGTCTTCTAGATTTAGCAGGATTTATAATACTGTCATTTCCGCCATAAGATTGTGTTGGAGCAGCCAAATATGTGTCTGTGCTAAAATTAGACTCAGAACTTGCTGCAATTTTGGCATCACGCTCAATATAACCAGCGTCTTCTAAATATAGCTCATTAACTCTATCTGATCTCCAATTTGCAAATTCAACAGCTTGAATCCAGCTAACACCTACTACAGGATATTCTGCATAAGCAGGATGTCGTAAATAGTTGTCAACCATTACTTCGCTATAACCTAAACGATTTCTCCAAACTAATGTGTCTGGTAAAGCACCTTGATAAATAGCTTTGTATTGCGGTTCACTTGGAGGGTAAACAGCTTTGATCCAATCTAGAAATTCTAGATACATCACGTTTGTTACCTCAGTTTCATCCATGTAAAAAGATTGTACGTGTTGCTGATTTGGAGTATTATTCCAATCATGCATAACATCGTCACCTACTTTTCCCATAGTAAATGTACCACCTTCAATAAATACTAATCCAGGGGCTGTGGCTTGTTCTTTAAAGTCAGTATTGTATTGAAATCCTCCTTCTTTAGCGTTGATTTTCCAACCAGTTGCTCTAGAACTGTTCTTAGAACTTGAAGATTTCTTACAACCAAACATAGATGCAGACAGTACTATAACTGCGAGTATCCTTAGTGTTGCGGTGTTTTTCATATCCATACTTTTTCGTAAGTCGATTAAATTTTGGTGTTGCAATATAATGATTAAAGCGAATACTGCAATGTTTTTTTAAGAAAATTCACATTAAATTGTGTATTTCATCCTATTTTTCATGCAGAACATCGGACTTTTGAGCCAATTTTGGCGCATTTTTATCTTAATTAAACGCAGATCTTACTGATTTATTATTGTAAATTTGCATAAATTTTTAGTTATAATACTAACCTATACTTTTCGGCGTTTATTGTGTATGAAAAAAATTATTTTTCTTTTTATTTTATTTTTAAGCTTTGCTGCGTTTTCACAAACCAAAAATTTTATAATTAAATGGGATGGTACTAAAGTAATGTCTTCTGAAACTTCTAAAGTGGAAGTTCCTTTTTTTAATAAAGAAAATTTTAATTATTCTATTGATAATGGATTGATGTTTTTTTCGCAATGGAAATCTAATGATTATATCGATGAGAATTCCGCAAAACTTGTTAATGTAAACTATTCAATAATATCTGAGTCGGAATTAAAAGATGTTAGACTAAATACAATTCCAAGTACAATTAAGTTTTCACTTAATAATTCAATTGCTAGAAACGAAAGAACAATACATTTAGAAATCTCTCCTATAATTAAAGAAAATGGTGTTTTTAAAAAAGTAGTGTCATTTTCAATTCAATATAATAGTTCTAGAGGTACTGAAGCTACTTTTAATTCTCAGGTAATTACAAATTCAGTGTTAGATACAGGTGAATGGTATAAGTTCTATATAGATACGACAGGTGTTTTTAGATTGTCTAGAAGTTTTTTATCTAACCTAGGTGTTAATGCCAATTCTGTTGATCCAAGATCTATTAAAATATTTGGGCAAGGAGGTAAGTCATTGCCGTTGGAAAATAATGTTTACTATCCTTTTGATTTAACTGAAAATGCAATTCACGTAGAAGGTCAAGAAGATGGAAGTTTTGACAATAATGATTATATTTTGTTTTATGGCGAAGGACCCAAAGGGTTTAATGCCGAGAATAATTCTAATATAAATCCATATTCTGATAAAGCTTATTATTTTATTAATGTCGGAAATGGTTTAGGAAAGCGTATTCAAACAATGTCTGAACCTTCTACCAATCCAGATATTCAAATTGATGTGTTTCAAGATTACAAGTTTTATGAAAGGGATGAATTTAATTTGGCTAAATTAGGTAGACGTTGGTTTGGAGATAGATTTGATTTTGAAAACGAAAAAACTTTTGAGTTCGAATTCGAAAATTTAATTACAACGCAACCGATTAATTTAAAAGTTTTTACAGCAGCAGTTGGTGAAGTTGCAACGTCAATGCAACTATCAGTAAATGGAGCAAGTATTGATAATTTCACATTTGCTGGAATAGATGATCCTATTTTGGCGACCGAAGATTCCTATAATGGGAATATTAATGTGAGCTCATCACAAATTTCAGTAAACCTTAATTATAATAATAATGGTAACCCATCATCAGTAGGTTATTTGGATTACATTTCTATTGAAGCTACACGAAGTTTAATACATACGGGAAATCAATTTATTTTTAAAAACTATAGCGCAGCATCTCAAAGTGGAGTTGGACAATATACTATTTCTAATGCTTCAGATGTTAGTCAAGTTTGGGATATTACAGATAAGTATAATGTTACTAATAAGATTAACACAGATGAGAACTCAACGTTTAACTTCAAAGCTCAACTGGGAGAATTAAGAACTTATCTAGCAGTTGACCCTTCCGACTACTTTGAGCCAAAACGTGATTCAAACTCAGGTGTTTCAAATCAAAACATAAAAGGAACAGTTTTTAAAAATAATTCAGGGAGTTTTCAAGATATTGATTATATCATAGTTGCTAGAAATGATATGTTTTCACAAGCTGAACGTTTGGCTCAGATAAATAGAGATCAGTATAACTTAAATGTGAAAGTGTACCGTTTGCGAGATATTTATAATGAGTTTAGTTCTGGAAATCAAGACGTTTCAGGAATTAGAAATTTTATGCGATATGTATATGATAACGCAAGCACATCTGATAAGAGGATAAAGTATTTGTGTCTTTTTGGCGATGCATCGTATGACTATAAAGATCGAATTTCTAATAACACGAATGTAGTGCCTTCTTGGAATACACAGAATAGTTTTAGTTTGTCTGGTTCATTTGTGTCGGATGATTTTTATGGTATGATGGATGATAATGAAGGCTCAATGCAAACTTCAGACAGATTAGATATTGCTGTTGGAAGAATTTTAGCAGATACACCACAACGAGCCAAAGAGCTTGTTGATAAAATACAATCCTATTATGTAGAAGAAGCTTATGGGAGCTGGAGAAATAATTTCATTACAATTTCTGATGATGTAGACCTGTCTTGGGAAAAAGTATTACAAAATACAACCGATGAAATTGGAGAAACAGTAACCCAAAACAAGCCATTTGTTAATGTTACCAAAATTCATTCGGATGCTTTTACACAAGAATCTACAGCAGGAGGAGAACGTTATCCATCAGTAAATAAAGCAATTTTTGATGCTATTGAAGTTGGCGCACTAGTAGTTAACTATTTTGGACATGGAGGAGAAGATGGTATTGCAAGAGAGCGAATTTTCGATAAAATAAATGCTCAAGAATTAAAAAATGCTTGTAAATTAAATTGTTTCGTAACTGTAACTTGTGAATACACAAAATTTGATAACCCATCAAGAACTACTGCTGGCGAATTTTTATATTGGAATAAAGAAGGAGGAGCCATAGGCTTAATAACTACAACCAGACAGATATTTGTGAGTGTTGGTGTTGCTTTTAACGTCGTGCTAGAAAAATATTTATTTGCTTTCGGCTCTAGTGATTATCCATCAATGGCTGAGGCTTTAAGGCTTACAAAAAACGATCCAACTATTTCTGGAATTTCACAAAGACGTCTAGTCTTTTTTATTGGAGATCCAGCTATGAAACTTGCATTTCCAAAACCAAATATTATTTTAAAAGAAATTAATGATGTCCCAGTTACAGGTGATACAGATGTGTTACAAGCCTTAAGTAGGGCGAAAATTGAAGGAGAAGTGGTTGATGAATTTGGTAGTCCATTATCAAATTATAATGGTGTGCTTACTGCAACTATTTATGACAAAGCAATCCAACGATCAACCTTAGGTAATGATGGTACAACTGAAAATGGACAATTAATCATTCTTGATTTTAATTCACTTGGTGAAACTATTTTTAGAGGACAAGCAACTATCACAAACGGAAAATTTGAATTTGACTTTGTAGTGCCAAGAGATATTGGTATTCCAGTCGGAACAGGTAAAGTAAGTTTTTATGCTAAATCTTCATCATCATTAGAAGATCAAGGAGGTGCTAATTTTAGTATTAAAATTGGAGGACTCAATGAAAATGCACCTGAAGATAATGAAGGACCAACAATTTCGTTATTTATGAATGACGAAAATTTTATTTCAGGTGGAATTACAAATGAAGCACCAACGCTATTGGCGAAATTACAAGATGAAAATGGTATCAATACAGCAAGTGGTATTGGTCATGATATAATCGCAATTTTAGATGGAGATGAAGCAAACCCGTTTAAATTGAATGATTATTATCAAAGTGATGTAGATAATTATCAAGCAGGAAAAGTGAGCTATCCATTTCGTGATTTGGAACCTGGTTTACATACATTAACTTTCAAAGCGTGGGATGTTTACAACAACTCATCGACTTCTGAACTACAATTTGTGGTATATAACCAGAATGAATCACTTGTCATCGAAAATGTATTGAATTATCCAAATCCTTTTGTTAATTACACAGAATTTTGGTTCAACCACAATAGTTCTGATGCTTTAGACGTTTCAGTACAGATATTCACTGTGTCAGGAAAGTTGGTAAAAACAATTAATGGCCAAACGCTTGGTGGAAGTAAAAACACAAGCTCGGTCTCCAGAGATATTATTTGGGATGGAAAAGATGATTTTGGAGATAGAATCGGAAAAGGGGTTTATGTGTATAAGCTCACAGTGCGTTCAAATCAATTAAATAAGCAAGTAGAAAAATATCAAAAACTTGTAATACTATAATAATAAATTATATTTGTGAACGATTAAGGCTAGTAATAGCAGTAATTAAATTAAAAAATCAACATGAGAAACTACATCTTAGCTTTAATAACCTTAGGAATGTTTGCCCAAGTTAAAGCTCAAACCTTAACCGAAATTATTCCCTATTCAAATGATAGTAGAGTAATAACAACTGGAGTTCCGTTTTTGTTAATTTCATCAGATGCAAGAGCAGCAGGAATGGGAGACCTTGGAGTTGCAACATCTCCGGATGCTTATTCGCAGCAATGGAATCCTGCAAAATATGGATTTTCTGAAGCTAAATCTGGATTAGGAATTAGTTATACGCCATACTTAAGTAAACTTGTAAATGATATATTTCTTGGAAATGTAACATACTTTAATAGGCTTAGTGAAGGAAGTGCTTTTGGTGTAAGCTTTAAGTATTTTAGTCTTGGTGAAATAGAAATTGTACAAGATGAATTTTCAGAAGCGCTTATTGAAAAACCAAATGAGCTTACAATTGATGCATCTTATGCGCTGCGTTTAGCAGACCAATTTTCATTGGCAGTAGGTATGCGTTATTTGCGTTCTGATTTAAAAATTCAAGCTGTTGATGATAATGCAAGTGCAGCTAGTACCTTTGGTGTTGATATTGCTGGTTATTATCAAGGTGAGGAAGATGCTTACAATAGTTTTAATGGTCGTTGGAGAGCAGGATTTGCAATTCAAAATTTAGGACCAAAGATTAAGTATGATGATGCTGGTCGTGAAAACTTCTTACCAACGATGTTAAGATTAGGTGCTGGTTTTGATTTTATATTTGATGATTATAATAGACTTAATGTAACTGCAGAGGTTGCTAAATTAATGGTTCCAACACCACCAATTTTAGGTGTAAAAATTGAGTACGAAGATACCAATAGTAGTGGAAGCTATGAGGAAGATGAAGATGTGGAAATTGAAACAACAGAAGATTACATCATTTCAGGACAATCGCAAGACGTTAGCTTTATTTCTGGCGTATTTCAATCGTTTGGAGATGCACCAGGAGGATTTAGCGAAGAGATAAAAGAGTTTACATATGCTTTAGGAGCAGAATACCAATATCAAGATTCTTTTGCTTTACGTGCTGGATATTTCAATGAAAGCGAAGAAAAAGGAGCTAGAAAATTCTTTGCCCTTGGCGCAGGATTTAAGTACACAACTATTAATATTGACTTGTCATATTTATTCTCAGCATCTAAAGTTCAAAGTCCATTAGAAAATACATTGCGTTTTTCTCTAACCTTTAATTTTGGTGATGGCGAATACACTGAATATTAGAAAAGCATAAATAATATTTGAATGAAAAAACTATTGTATTTTGCAATAGTTTTTTTGTCTAAAATAGTTTCATATGAAGGAAGTAAAGGTAGAATCCACTTTTTATGTTTATGATGATTTAAAGGAAATTCCATTAAATGTCCAACAATTAATGCAAAAAGCCTCAGAAGCACGAGACAATGCTTACGCGCCTTATTCTAAATTTCACGTTGGTGCTGCAATTCTATTAGAAAATGGCGAAGTTATAACTGGAAGCAATCAAGAAAATGCTTCTTATCCTTCTGGATTATGCGCAGAACGTACAGCTATTTATTACGCTGGAGCACGATACCCTAAAGCTAAAATCTTAACAATGGTCATTATTGCAGGTTCTACAAAAAATGAAACCTCAAAGCCAATTCCTCCTTGTGGAGCTTGTAGACAAGCTATTGCAGAATATGAAGTAAAACAAGAAACTCAAATTGAAATTTATTTTATGGGAGAAACAGGGAAGGTTGTAAAGTCAAATTCTTTAGCAAATCTATTGCCTCTATTGTTTGACAAATCAGTGCTATAACGTTATAGTTTTCTTCAATTTATCAATCATGTAATTTTTACAATTTTCAGTTTTTTTTATTCCTAACTAAAGTGTTACTTTTGTAGTTCTACTAATTAAAACGGAATTGTAGTCGATGCAAAAAATCACTAATAAAACATATCTAAAATGGTATGAAGATATGTTGTTCTGGAGAAAGTTTGAGGACAAACTTGCAGCAGTATATATACAACAAAAAGTAAGAGGATTTCTTCATTTATATAATGGTCAGGAAGCAGTTTTGGCTGGAGCGTTACATGCAATGGATTTATCTAAAGACAAAATGATAACCGCTTACCGAAATCACGTGCAGCCAATTGGAATGGGAGTTGATCCTAAACGGGTTATGGCAGAGTTGTATGGGAAAGCAACAGGAACTTCGCAAGGTTTGGGAGGTTCAATGCATATTTTCTCTAAAGAAAAAGGATTTTATGGTGGTCATGGTATTGTTGGAGGACAAATTCCCTTAGGAGCAGGAATGGCATTTGGCGACAAGTATCACGATAGAGGTGCTGTGACGTTGTGTTATATGGGAGATGGTGCAGTAAGACAAGGATCGTTACACGAAACCTTTAACATGGCAATGAATTGGAAACTTCCAGTTGTATTTATTTGTGAAAATAATGGTTATGCAATGGGAACTTCAGTAGAAAGAACAGCAAATCATACAGATATTTGGAAGTTAGGTTTAGGTTATGAAATGCCTTGTGGTCCTGTTGATGGCATGAACCCTGTAAAAGTTGCAGAAGCTATGAACGAAGCTATTGAAAGAGCTCGTCGTGGTGATGGTCCAACATTCCTTGAAATGAAAACTTATAGATATCGTGGACATTCCATGAGTGATGCGCAACATTATAGAACAAAAGACGAAGTTGAAGAATACAAAAAAATAGATCCTATTACGCAAGTAAAAGATATTATTTTAGAAAAGAAATATGCTACAGAAGCCGATTTAAAAGCAATTGATAAACGCGTTAAGAGTTTGGTAAGCGAATGTGAAAAATTTGCTGAAGAATCACCTTATCCTGAGAAAAGCGTTATGTATGACGTTGTTTATGAGCAAAAAGATTATCCATTTTTACCACATAAATTATAAGCTATGGCAGAAATTATAAATATGCCTCGATTGAGTGACACAATGGAAGAAGGGACTGTTGCTACTTGGCTTAAAAAAGTAGGTGATAAAATTACAGAAGGAGATATTCTTGCTGAAATTGAAACAGATAAAGCCACCATGGAGTTTGAGTCTTTTCATGAAGGCATACTATTATATATTGGAGTTAAAGAAGGTGAAACCACTAAGGTTGATGAGTTGTTAGCAATTATTGGAGATAAAGGAGAAGATATTTCTGGATTAATTTCAAGTTCCAAGGTTACAAAACCTGATGATATTCTTGAAGAGGAAGATAAAAATCAGGATATTTCTGATGTAAGTTTTGATAATGCTGTAGAAATTCCAGAAGGTGTAACTGTAGTAACCATGCCGCGTTTGAGTGACACTATGGAAGAAGGAACAGTTGCTTCATGGCTTAAAAAAGTTGGTGATGCAGTTGAAGAAGGAGATATCCTAGCTGAGATTGAAACCGACAAAGCTACTATGGAGTTTGAGTCTTTTCAATCAGGAACGTTATTATATATTGGATTAAAAAATGGAGAATCTGCAAAAGTAGATGCATTATTGGCTATAATTGGTCCAAAAGGAACAGATGTTACCAATATTGCTCAAAACTTTAAAACAGATAGCACTTCTGATAAAGTGACTAATGCTCCAAAAGTTGAAGCTAAAAAAGAAGAAGTTGTGATTTCAACAGAGAGAAGCGATAAGCGCTCTCATAATGCTCCTCAACAAGTTGCGTCTGCAAACGGAAGATTATTTATCTCTCCTTTAGCCAAAAAAATGGCTGATGAAAAAGGCATTAACTTATCTCAAGTTAATGGGTCTGGTGAAAACGGGAGAATTGTAAAACGCGATATTGAAAACTTCACACCTTCAACAGCAAGTTCAGCATCAGTAGGTAAATTTGTGCCTTCTGGACAAGAGGATTTTGATGAAGTAGTTAACTCAAACATGCGTAAGGCTATCGCTAAAAACTTGGCAAAATCTAAGTTTACTGCACCACATTACTATTTAAATGTGGAATTTGATATGGACAATGCTATTGCTTTTCGTGAGCAATATAATTCATTACCTGATACCAAAATATCATTTAACGATATGGTTGTAAAAGCTTGTGCTTTGTCATTAAAACAGCATCCTCAAGTTAATTCACAGTGGTTTGATGATAAAATGAGAATGAACAATCATGTACATATTGGTGTAGCTGTTGCAGTACCAGATGGTTTAGTTGTTCCAGTTGTAAGATTTGCGAATGAGCAATCCTTACCTCAAATTAATGTAGCTATAAAAGATTATGCAGGAAGGGCAAGAAATAAAAAGTTAACGCTTGACGAAATGGAAGGGAGTACTTTTACCATTTCTAATCTCGGTATGTTTGGTATTGAAAGTTTTACTTCAATTATCAACCAACCAAATTCAGCTATTCTTTCCGTTGGAGCAATTATTCAAAAACCAGTAGTAAAAAATGGACAAGTAGCTGTAGGCAACACTATGAAATTATCAATGGCTTGCGATCATAGAACAGTTGATGGTGCAACAGGATCTTTATTCTTACAAACACTAAAAGGATATATTGAAAATCCTGTGACGATGCTCTTGTAAGGTAATCCTGATTCAGAATCTCTATAAAAAAGACTAAATCCTGTTTCATTAATTTGAAACAGGATTTTTTTTAGTTTAATTGAAATATTTACTTAGCAATTATCATTCCTTTTAAAGACCATAAGATAGATAAAACATCTTTTTTAGAATCTTCGTCAATACCATTTTTATCTAATGCCATAAAAATATCATCAACAACATGCATATACTCAGCAGGACTAATATTCATTCCTGTATGGGCAGTTACCATATCTTTTCCGCTATATTTATTTGGGCCACCACTTCCTGCTTGAAAAAAATCAACCGTATGATTTTTTATTGTGGCTAATTGTTCTGGTTTGTCCTTAAAAGGAAGGAATCTGGCATTTACATTGGTATTATTCATGTGATTTTCAACAGTATCATCAACAATTTTTGATATACCATTTCTTCCACCTAATCGGTCAAAAAGTGAGTTACTCATATTTTATAGTTTTTGGTTAGTTTTTATTCTGAAGTCGTTGGATCAATAATGGTTGATACTTCGCTAATCAAATTGGCAGGGAAACCGCCTTGCTTTGCATGTTCTAGAACCATTTCTTTGTTTGGAGCTATATAAACACAATAAATTTTATCAGTAGTAACATAGCTATGTAGCCAATTAATTTGTGTGCCAAGGTTAGCTAATACACCACATGAAGTTTGTGATATACCTTTTAGCTGTTCTGCGGTTAATTTACCTGCACCTAGGATTTCGCGTTCAATAACATATTTTGGCATGACTTTTAGTTTAGTTCTCAATAAAAGTATTGCATTAGAAGTCAAATGAATGTTATAAATGATTCAAAAAAGTAGAAATTTGAACCATTATAAGTTTTACGAATTTAAGGAGATTAAATTATGTGTTGCTGAATATATTTTGAAGGTAATATTCCGTATTTATTAAAAAAACACTTTGAAAAATAGGCAGCAC
>Ga0075467_10000544_pt1 | contig 30169 bp, 17 predicted proteins | sample DEB08_DNA_9_FD_75067 | JGI IMG/M metagenome (GOLD analysis project Ga0075467, IMG submission 75067) | Aqueous microbial communities from the Delaware River and Bay under freshwater to marine salinity gradient to study organic matter... | ecosystem: Environmental > Aquatic > Marine > Coastal ... | reverse complement strand
CGCCACCAAAAAAACCAACGTCTTCACCAAATACAACAACTCGCTCATCGCGCTCCATAGCCACATCATGGGCGTCACGAATTGCTTGAATCATGGTCATTTGTGTCATTATTAATACCCCGCTTGCTGACGCTGACGCACTAGATGCGGCGGCATTTCTTCATAGACACCTTCAAACATATCTCTTGGTGACGGCATTTCTCCGGCACCCAAGGTTCCGATTGCCTCCGCTTCTTTTTGTGCTGCGGTAACCGACTTTAATACTTCGGCTTGAGTGTCGGCATGTTCCTCCTCGCTCCAGACACCGCTGGCGATGAGGTGTGTTTTCAAGCGTTCAATTGGATCACCAAGTGGCCAAGCGGCACTTTCTTCTTTAGCGCGGTAGGCCGAAGGGTCGTCCGATGAGGAATGCCCGCCTGCACGATAGGTTACGTATTCTACCAAGGTTGGTCCAAAGCCAGAGCGAGCCCGCTCGATGGCCCATTTTGCAACTGCATGAACGGCTAGATAATCATTGCCATCAACTCGCAATGCTGGAATATCAAAACCATGGCCACGTGCGGCAAATGTAGCGACGCCACCGCGAGCAATTCCTTGAAATGTCGAGATTGCCCACTGGTTGTTGACGATGTTAAGAACAACCGGTGCGTCATAAGTTGAGGCGAATACCAGCGCTGCGTGAAAATCGCTTTCGGCGGTTGAACCGTCACCAATCCAGCCGGTTGCTATACGCGTATCACCGGAGATAGCCGACGCCATTGCCCAGCCCACCGCTTGTATGAATTGGGTTCCCAAATTACCAGAAATACTAAAAAAGCCATGCTCTTTTGATGAATACATGATCGGTAACTGGCGGCCATGTAGTGGGTCTTTAAAGTTGGAGTAAATTTGGTTCATCATCTGCGTCATTGGATAGCCGCCGGCAATTAATAAGCCCGCTTGACGATAGGTGGGGAAGTTCATATCGCCATCTTGCAATGCTTTTCGATACGCACAACTGACCGCTTCTTCTCCTAAATGTTGAATATAGAAACTGGTCTTACCTTGCCGCTGGGCAAGCAACATTCGCTCATCAAAGGTACGCAGCAACATCATGTGACGTAAACCTTCTTTCAACTCATCGTTTGTAAGTGTTCCAGCCCAAGGGCCAACGGCCTCGCCCTCGGCGTTAAGTATACGGATGATGGAAAAAGCCATCTCACGAATTTCTTTCGCCTCAATATCAATCGGTGGTCGTTCGACTTCACCGGCTTTAGGAATGACAAAATCAGAAAAGTCAGGTTCATCGCCTGGACGGCAACTCGGTTCTGGCACATTAAGACTTAATGGTAATTCTTTATTCATATATCTTCCTTGGAGAGTTCCGCAGACTACGCCATATGAGCGTCGTTATTGTTCTCTCAAATTTGCAAACGTTAGCACTTCAATTACTGCTGCATCAACGATTTTAATAAGCAAGAGTATCAATGATAAAACTTCCCCACGCAAGTTGCCGATATGAGACGCTATAGGCAATGCCTGCCTAGCGTATTAATCTGCCAAAATTTTAAATGCGGGTGATATCTTGAAGTATGAATTTATGTTTGTCAGACGCGATTAAAGGCGAAGCAACGATGTTGTCTTGAAGTATCTGAACGTTGCAATCCGAGAGCCAATATCATGCGACTGGGTGGTAGGCCTAGTAATATAATTTTTGATAAACAAGGTTTATACGGACGGTACTAATATTGGCGGCTCATAGTAAGCGCTTCTCTAGTGTGGAAAATAAATGCTTTATTGCTTCTGGATCAGGTTTATAAAAAACCCAATTTTTAATCTTTTTTGAAGTCACTAATTTGGCTTCTTCGAGCACCTTCATATGGCTAGTTACTGTCGGCTGGCTTAATTTTACCTTGTCGACAATTCGGCCGATACATACACCATCAGTAACTAAGTGGCCATCGAGCTGAGCTTCAAAATGGTTTAAAGGATCAATTATCCATTCCATAATTTGGAGGCGTTTTGTATTGGACAACGCTTTAAGCTGTTTTGATTGAAAGTCGTGATCAGGCATAACGCAATAGTACTCTATATGGCATAAAAACCTATGCACATTGATTAACGTGAGATATGATCTATATAGATAATATTAAATATAGATGGCAATTGAAGTGTTATGAAATTAAGCCCGTTGTTAGAATCAAAGCGTGTACTTGAACAAGCTGCCGAATTTTCCAAAGACTATTTGCAAAATATTTCGGCAAGGCGAGTACAGCCGAACGCCGATGACAAGGCGGGCCTTATAACGCTATCTACCGCTCTTCCAGAGTTTGGCTGCGACCCAATGGACACGCTTCAACTTCTGCACGATATAGGGTCAAAAGCAACTGTTGCGACCACTGGAGGGCGATACCATGGATTGGTGGTTGGAGGGTCACTGCCAGCGACGGTAGGTGCTCGCGTGTTAAATGCGGCGTGGGACCAACTTGTTCTCAGTGAAGATACCAGCCCTATCGCCGTGCACTTAGAGAGGGTTGTGGCTAATTGGCTTCGCGAGCTATTTATGCTCTCGCCAACGTCTTCGGTCGGCTTTGTAACGGGCACCACTATGGGCAATTTCACCTGCTTAGCCGCGGCCCGGCACCGTATTTTATCGAGGCATGGATGGGATGTTGAAAAGCAGGGGCTTAACGGCGCGCCTCGTATAAGAATCGTCGCCTCCGAAGAGATTCATGTCACTGTCAAAAAAGTAATAGCGATGCTGGGATTAGGTATTGAGAATATGGAGTTGGTGCCTTGTGACAACAATGGAGTAATGAAGGTAGAGGAAATACCGAGCTTGGATGCCGATACAATTATCCTAGCACAAGCCGGTAATGTTAATTCTGGTGCGGTCGACCGAATAGCCGAAATCGCAGAGATCTCAGCTGCATCTGGTGCGTGGTTTCACCTCGATGGTGCCTTCGGATTGTGGGCGGCAGCGAGCAAATCCAAGCGGCATCTTTTGGCTGGCCTTGAGCAGGTTAATAGTTGCGTTACCGATGGGCATAAGTGGTTGAATACGCCTTACGACTGTGGTGTTGCAATGTGTGCTGATGCTGAAGCGATGCACAGCGCTATGTCTACCGTGGCACCCTATTTTTCGAAAGATTCTGATATACCCCCTAAAGATATGGTTCCCGAATTATCACGCTCTGCGCGCTCGCTTGATATGTGGGCGGCGATGCATTCTTTGGGTCGAAACGGAATAGAGGCACTAATTGATCGATGCTGTCGACATGCCGTTCTTGCAGGAAAACTGCTTGAAGAACACGGTTTCGAAGTGCTTAATGATGTTGTGTTGAATCAGCTTGTGGTTACCCACCAGCAAAATGAGCACCGTTTACAGGAGATGACGAATCGAGTTTGCGCAACTGGTGAGACTTGGTTTGGGGCCACTCATTGGCAAGGTCGTAGCGGGTTTAGAATGAGTTTTTCATCGTGGGTGACCAGCGACGATGATGTGAAGCGTTCAGTCAAGGCTATAATAAAGGAAGCTAAAAAAATGGGAATCATTGACTGAGCTATGAATCAACTGAGCTCTGAATAGAAAGGACTATTCAGAGTCGATGACGAAATAGGGCGAGCGACTGGTTAAACTATCAGCACATTACAATCGCAAAATGTTGATAGGTATCGATGGCTATTTATTGACAAGCAAATTGCTTTCACGGACAATAGATATCGATCGCTATATAAGCGTCGTTAATTTAAATCGAATTTGATAAGAACCTAATCGGGAGCATCGTAATCTTGCTTTTCATCCGAACTTTAAGTTTCTCTTCGTCAAGTAACCCACGTTCAGCATAGGGAATAGGCCTAACGGCTGGAAACGAACGTATTTCCAATGGTAGTCATTATGGCTTTGCATTCTTAGATTAAACAAAATATTCGATTACCTAACATTTGGTTTAAACGGCGAGACAATTGTTACTCTCGAAAACCTTAGTGCCGTAACCATGATCTACACGCTGTGTTGAGGCTCCTAATTAGGGGCTTACATGCTGGCAAATTGCCGGTGCTGATTGTCGATGAGCTTGTTAGCTAAGATGAGAAGCGACTGGCATTGAGGTTTAGCTTTTTTCCTTTTGTGTAGGTTGGATTCACAAAGCGTCGCGTCCTCCCTCTTTCACGCACAAACTTTCGTATTCAAAAAAAATCGTTGATATTTTACAAAAATATCGGCTTGTCTAATATTCAATGGAGAAACATAAAATGGATAATTCGTTCTATTTAAATCAACAAGATATCGAGCAGCAATCTTGTTCTGAAGACGGCAAATACGAAAATCGACATACAACATTCAATATCAGAACGTCAGCCGGACACCTTCCACTGCAACGGTTTTTAACTTGGCTAAGTGGCTGTCCCTTGCCCGGGCAAGTAGCTGTATTTAAGCGGCCCCCGGTTACCCAGATTGCAGATACCATCGGGCTTTTTCTAGTATTAATGGCGGTTGGCGTTATATTGATAATGTCAGCTAAGCCGATGACCTTTATCGGATTGCCCTTGATATGGTTAGTTGCCACTGGTCGCGCAAGAAAGGCCTTTATTACCATTGCTCACCAAGCCGTGCATGCGCAGCTAATAACCGTAAAACGAAAACGTGCCCGTGAGTTTCTCAATCTGGCTGTCGGTGAAGTGATTGGTGTTTTATTTTGGGTGCCAAGCCCGGATAAATATTTTCAATCTCATGTTCGCTCTCATCACAAATTACGGGAACTCGCTACACCGCTGGATAAAGATGGTATTTCCCTTTTTCGACTCGGTTTTTTACCAGGGAAAAGTAAGCGAGAGTATTGGGTATTGTTAGCGACACATTTGGCCAACCCACTATTTTATATAAAAGAAACGTTTGTAAGAATGCGACTGCGGTTGCTTTCGTCTGGTCCACTGCAGAGATTGGCATCATGGTTATTTTTAACCAGTCTTTTGGGCACCGCTTATATCTGCAACGGTTGGCAAGCACTAATACTCGTCTATTGTGTTCCAGTTTTTATTGGCTTTAGTTTATCGGGCCTAATGCAAGGCTTAGGGGAGCATGGCTGGGGTGTGAAAATGGAGTCTGTTGGTAAAAACGAGAGAGTACTAAAGGTGTCACAAGGTCGATTCTTATTTGATGCATTCCCGGAAGCAAGTAATCGGTTAGCACAGCTAAAATGGTGGAGTAGATTGTTCGCTTATCATCTACCGGCTCGTATCGCGATTCTCAACGGCGATGTACAACATCATGACTGGCACCACTGTGACCCACGATCTTTGCGTTGGACCGAAAGTGCATACGCCAGAGCTGACAACATAGAGCAGTTTGCCGCAGATCAGAACGCTATTGCTACGCATTCATGGTCGCTAGTAGAGTCACTGGAGCGCTCTTTTGATGCAATGTCAAAGGCGCCATCATTGACCAAACACTGGAAGGGTCTATTAGATAAAAACAATCAAGTGTACGTTATCTAGGTCTTAGTTAAAGCGGATGCAGGCTAAGCAAGCAACAACGAAAAGCATCTTGCTTTAGTTATACATATTACCGACTAGGTACTAATAGATGAATAGCACTGAAGATCGCTGTCCAACTAGTGTCTTCGCTGCACACCAAGTGTCGTCGCTGTCCAACCAGTGTCGGTCCATTGAGTGTCGCCGAGGTTGATATTTCCTAAGCCTCGGAATTTTACCTATATTTTTATTTTAGGAAAAATTAGATCAAACTTTGAATTTATAGCTCACACTACCGTAAGCGGTTTGAAGGAAGATACGGGAATTATCTATGCTTTTTACAGCAACGGATTAAAGGAGAAACACTATGAAAAATACCAACAAAACGATAATAGCAATATTAATTGGTTTGAGCCCACTGCTTACTGGCCAAGTATATGCATCTGACAATCATGCGGCCGCACAATTTAGCGATCCAGCTGCATGGCAAGATGCCACTGAGTTTGTGCAAGCGAATGACTATATCTCGACGCATAACGCCGATAAACTGAGGTTAAAAGGTCGCCCGGTTACAGGTTGGAATAAAATTTACGGCGACAATGTTAGTAACCTACGGTTTGTAGGTGATCTGAGCTTTGATGTCGGTGGCGTTTTTAATCCCAATGGTCAGGCCTTACCGATCGGGGCCGATACCTCGCCGTCGGCACAGATGGCTTCCTACGCGGCTCCCGATGTTTATCTGGCTTTTTTTGGTGTCCCCAACGCGCAGAATGTACCCAACCAGAATATACCTTACGCCGATTACCCTCAGTTGTTCACACACGACGAGCGTGATGGAACGCGCACGTTACCGCAACTCAGTGAAAACCCCGATTGGTTTGGTATAAGCAACGGCTCAAAAAGCAGAGGCCTGACGGTTGCCGATTGGGTCAGTGCCAAGGGTTCAATGAAATTCGTCTGTGACGACGAAGGTGCCTACTATAAAGTGACTGCCTCCAACCTGATTCCTGGTGGTCTCTACACTGTATGGGGCTTCTATTTCGATCAGAACTTCGGTAGTTTGATGCCCGACTTTGCTTTTGGTGGAACATCGGCCAATGTGTTTTCTGCGGATCGGCATGGTAAAATTAAAAGCTCCAAAGACCTAAGCTTTTGCCCTCAAAAGGTCACAATTGATGACCCTCAGGTACCGGTGGCGATGTTCCTTGTCTATCATCCAGATGGTCGTGTGCATGCGTCTGTTGGCCACCCCGTGAATACTCCGCCGTTTATCGGCCCTGGCATGGTGGCAACACCACAATTAATGTTCCCAATGCCAAAAGCGGGCTTTTAGTCGCAGGATGTGACAGTTTTAAAATCTTATTAAGAGCCTCACCTGAGGCTCTTTTTTTTGGGGACCTATGGCATGCAGTAGCAAGTAAAAATATGGGTTTCACTGAATTTGACGTTATTGGCAATAGTTTACCCCGCATTGCCGAATCTTAGAATTAGGTTGATAATTGTCAATCTGAAGGCCGGAATAAATTTTTAGTCAATGATTTGTAAGCCAAGGAAACCACCCAATAAGACAATCCTAGCTAGGGATAGTTGGAACCATAACGGCATGACTCGGCAATCTTTATAGCGAATGAAATTTATTTTTCACAGCAGTGAGTGTTTTTTCGGCTTACGCATTTGACCGTCTTTATCAGCGATGACGGCTGACCAATCGACTATGACACGCTAGCGTACTATTTGGCCCAATCTCACGTTTGCTGAAGCTTCGTGAGAGCTTGCGCAGCCAATAAATAGGCGGACTCGAGTGATAGAAAATTAAGCGTTGTAATGCTGAGGTCTCATATTAGTCAATGCAATGACTCCCGGCTGGGTAAAGAACCTATCTTGGGGGAATAAACGCAGAGCGAACTGTTAATGAGGGTACAGAGACTATTATTTGGCTGTGTTTTGCCGATGTTGATGGACCCAGAGGGCAGCTATTAAAGATAGGAAACGGTTGCCTTGGTAGTCGAGTCTGCGCCGCGGTGATAGTGATTAGCTTTGAGGAATTTAATCGATACTAGAATGTCGGACGTTGTGCGTTGCACTAGCCATGACGGGGTAAGTATTAGAGTGTGTGAGTTCTAAATTGTTTAGTGCCTGTTTCGTTAAAACCAAATAAAGTATATATTTGGTGCCGCTAGAGAGTGCGACACTAACAACAGCGGAAGACTAAATTGAATCAAGAAGTAAGCCAGCATTGGCAACACGCGGCTGAGTTAGCTAAGTTTCTATTACTGGCACACGACGGGCATCTAACGGTTGCCATGCCATTGGGGCTAGGCAAGGCCAATCACCTGATTAACGCCCTTTACCAACAGGTTAGTGATAACCCATCGTATTCGTTAAAAATTCTAACGGCGCTGAGTCTGCAAACCCCGCAACCAAAATCTGCGTTGGAGCGAAATTTCTTTGCACCTATTGGCGAACGGTTATATTCAGGCTACTCCGACCTACTTTATGCGCGCGACTTGCTTGCCAATAAATTGCCTAGCAACGTACAGGTTAGTGAGTTCTTTTTGCAGGCGGGCGCCTATCTGAATAATCCCCATGCTCAGGGCAATTATATTTCCGCTAATTACTCGCAAGTAAGTTCTTATCTACTTGATAAAAAGATCGACATAGTAGTTCAGATGGTCGCTCATAATAGTCACCTAGAAGACGACGGCGGTGACCTGAGTTTGTCATGTAATCCAGATATTACACTGGAATTATTGGCCGCCCGCGATGCCGGCAAGGCTGACTTTATGTTAATCGCCGAGCTGAACGATGCATTGCCATTCATGCCTAATAACGCGCAACTAAAAGAATCTGAATTTGCCCACATTCTGGCAGGAGAAAGTGCTCGAGCAAGTTTGTTTAATGTACCAAAATCGGCAGTCGATCTGAGCGAATACGCGGCCGGTTTTCATGCGTCAAGCCTAGTTAAAGATGGAGGTACGCTGCAAATTGGAATTGGTTCGACTGGTGATGCGGTGGCCTATGCCTTGATTATGCGTCATCAAGACAACGCTCACTACAGGCAGATTATCTCAGCACTCAATGGCGATAAAGATCTTAGTCATCTTCATCTCGAACCATTTGATGTCGGGCTATATGGTGTCAGCGAGATGTTAGTCGATGTGTTTCTTGACCTTATGCAAGCAGGCGTTATAAAACGCGAAGTAAACGGCATTTTAATTCATGGTGGTTTTTTCCTCGGCCCTAACTCAATGTATCATCGCTTGCGGGACATGCCGCTGTCCCAGCGTAAAAAAATAAACATGACTGATATCGGCTACATAAATGGAGCTCACATTGATTTCAGAAAAAAGCAGCAAAATCGTCAGCATGCGCGGTTTATTAACAATGCGATGAAAGCCACTCTGTTAGGAGCGGTGGTGTCAGACGGGCTCGATAGCGGGCAGGTGGTCTCAGGCGTCGGCGGTCAGTACGACTTTGTACGGCAGTCTTTTGCCCTCGAGAATGCTCGTTCGATCATCATCTTAAAAGCCTTGCGACACAGCGACCGCAAACAGAGCAGTAATATCGTATGGTCGTATGGTCACACCACTATCCCAAGGCATTTGCGAGATATTGTGGTCAGTGAATATGGCATTGCCGATTTACGTGGGGCCTGTGATCAGGACGTGGTGGCGGCTATGTTGTCGATCACCGATAGTCAGTTTCAGGGTGATTTATTGAAAACGGCAAAAGCCAACTTTAAGATTGAGCCGACATTTGAATTGAAGAAGGCATGGCGAGATAATTCTAAACGTGCGCTACTGATGAAACTGCAAACATTCAAACAGCAAGGCTTACTACCCGACTACCCTTTCGGTACCGATTTTACCGAGCTTGAGCAGCGATTGATCCCGGTGCTGCAGAGACTGAAAAGTGCCGGAAAATCTAAAACCGCCATATTTAAATTAGCGCTCAAGGGTTTGCTTGCGAAACGTGATCAGGATGATAGCGCCGCTCTGAAAAGATTGGGCTTGCAGCACCCCACTTCAATCACCGATAGGCTCACCCAGTTAGTACTATTGGGCGCGTTTCGCCAATAAGAGGGTATCGATAAGTCCATCGCAAATATTGGTGATTCAGTGATGAAATCTTATTAAATAGCATCATCTCAGCCTAGAGTAATCTGCTAGCAAACACGTTGATTTTGGTGTATCAGATTGTAAGGTAATGTCGTTATTGTGGATATCTTGGGCACAAGATGAGGCACACCTGCATTGCCCAGAATACTAAGCTAGCTTAACCCCACGCTGTGACAACAAACCCTCGATAAATCGGAGGCCTAGATTAAAATCACCAGAAAACCAAACTGTTTTTTTGTCGGGCGCTCTATATTGTATCTGTTCACAAGGGGTACGTAAGCCAAGACCATACACACGGAACGTTAAGCAAATACAATTCACAGAAAATTAAATATTGGTAATCTGAGGGAGCATGTAGCCTACAAAAATAGGGTTTTTTATGGCTAAAACCCTGTGAACATGGACGTTTGTTTGAAAACTGTCGACCACAAACTTGTGCATGAGCACACAGTCAATACCAAATGTCAGACTCTAGACAGTCTAACTTCTTGTATTGTATACTTTTTGACAACGTTGTCATTTCTGTCATGCAAGACCTAACCATCTTTCTAAAAGAGTGAAACGCCAAAGGCGTACTTTTATTTCGGCTGTGTAGAGAGGCCGCCATCTAATCAAAATAGGGCTCAAGAAGAGCTTAAAAACTACTGAGGAGTTTCACATGTACAAGTTAGTAAGAATCGTCATATTTATCAGTTTAAGCGCTTGGGGTTCATCCGCCAGTGCTGAAAACTGTGCGGTATTAAATAACTGGGTAGCAAGCCAAGCCTATACCGGTGGCAACAAGGTCCAGCTCAATGGAAACGCTTATCAAGCTAATTGGTGGACACAAGGTAATAGCCCCGCAACTGAAAGTGGCCCTCAGGGGTCAGGCAAGCCTTGGACATCACTCGGAAATTGCGATGGCGGCCAGGGAAATTTGCCACCAGTTGCGGTTGCTAACGGGCCATACACCGCAGTCTTAGGCAGTAGTATCTCTTTTAATAGTTCAGGTTCTAATGACCCTGATGGACAAAATTTATCCTATGCTTGGACATTTGGCGACGGGGCATCGTCTACCCAAGCGAACCCCTCGCACACCTATGCAGCTGTAGGTGGCTATAGTGTTGTATTGACAGTCACCGACAACGATGGTGCAACCGCTAGCGCAAATGCCGCAGTCACTATTGATGAAGAACAAGTTGGTGGAAACTGTAATGGACTGCCCAACTACGTTGCTGGCCAAACCTATAGTAAAGATCAGCGAGTTGCTAGGGCGGGTAAAGAGTATCGCTGTGATGTTGCTGGTTGGTGCTCATCAAGCGCGGCCTGGGCGTATGCGCCCGGCACTGGCACTTATTGGAGCGATGCCTGGACAGAAATTGGTCTGTGCGGCGACACCAACGAAAACACTCCTCCAGTAGCAAATGCCAACGGAGCCTATACAGGAAAAATCAATACCTCGATTAGTTTTAGTAGCACTGGATCTTCCGATTCAGACGGTTCGATCGTCAGTTACGCCTGGGACTTCGGTGATGGTGGTTCATCTACCGATCAAAACCCCAGCCACACCTACGGCGCAATAGGTAATTTCACTGTGAGCTTAACGGTTGTCGATAATAACGGCGCGTCGACCTCAGACACCACATCGGCGTCTGTGACCAATGACGTAACCCCACCTCCGCCATCAAGTGGTAAGAAGGTAATTGGTTATTTTGCTGAGTGGGGTGTTTATGGACGCAACTATCATGTTAAAAATTTAGTAACCAGCGGTTCGGCTGAAAAGCTCACACACATCATGTATGCCTTCGGTAACGTCACCAATGGTCAATGTGTTATTGGAGATTCCTATGCCGATTATGACAAATTTTACGACGCAAACGGCAGTGTTGATGGTGTTGCCGATACTTGGGATGCTGGCGCATTACGTGGCAGTTTTAATCAATTGCGTAAACTCAAGGCGATGTATCCTAATATCAAGGTCGTCTGGTCGTTTGGTGGCTGGACATGGTCTGGCGGATTTGGCGCTGCGGCGGCAAACCCAGCTGCTTTTGCAGAGTCGTGCTACAACTTGGTCAATGATCCGCGCTGGGCTGATGTCTTTGATGGAATTGATATCGATTGGGAATATCCTAATGCGTGTGGTCTAAGCTGTGATTCAAGTGGTGCGGCGGCGTACCCACAACTAATGCAGGCATTACGTGCAAGATTTGGCAACCAACTTGTAACGGCTGCGATCTCAGCGGATTCTGCTAAGCATCAGGCGGCTGACTACGCACAAGCAGCCCAGTATATGGACTTCTATATGTTGATGACCTATGACTTCTTTGGTGCATTTGCCCCAAGTGGCCCCACAGCGGCGCACTCTGCGTTGACAAGTTACCCACAAATTCCGGCCAATTCAGCAAACTTTCAATCAACCTCGGCCATCAACAGCTTGAAAGGCCTGGGTGTTCCTTCAGATAAAATTCTATTGGGCATCGGTTTTTACGGTCGTGGATGGAAAGGCGTTACACAAAGTACGCCGGGTGGGTCAGCGAATGGCGCTGCTCCAGGCACTTATGAGGCCGGAATTGAAGACTACAAAGTTCTTAAGCAACAATGCCCTGCGACTGGCAGCGTGGGTGGTTCAAGCTATGCGTTCTGCGGTGGTAACTGGTGGAGCTATGACACACCGAATGACATCCTCAATAAGATGAACTATGTGAATCAGCAAAACTTGGGTGGTGCATTTTTCTGGGAATTTAGTGGAGACACAGCTAATGGCGAGTTGATAAAAGCAATCAGTGACGGTTTATAAGCCGAGTTAAATTAGTTAAACAGAGGAGCTAAATGAGGCAACTTATTTAGCTCCTCTTACTTTGGTTAAAGACAAGCCGAACTGAACAACTTAGTAGAACAGTTTAGCAGAACAACTTAATTGGCTCCGTATTAATTGGAGCGAGAGAATAAGGTATGAACAACTATAAAAAAATAGGGTCTGCAGCATGGCTTTTTTGCGCCTCGCTGATGATCACTTCACCAGTGCAAGCTTTCGACTGCGCGAATCTGCCACAATGGGATAGCACGGCGGTTTATGTTGGCGGTCAAGAGGCTCAATTCGGTAGCGACGCTTACCGAGCAAAATGGTGGACGCAAAATCAAAACCCAATTACCAATTCGGCGCAATACGACGTTTGGGCGGCACTGGGTAGCTGCGGCGATGATCCGACAAATCAATCGCCGGTGGCCGACATTAACGGTCCGTATCAAGGCAGTACAGGGGAGCAAATTAGCTTTTCAAGTGCGGGCTCTTTGGATCCAGATGGCAGCATAGCCAGTTTCTCATGGAATTTTGGCGATGGCGCGTTGAGCAACAACGCCAACCCCGCGCATGCGTACACAACCCCTGGTACCAAGACCATAACGCTCACAGTAACTGACAATGAAGGCGCTTCGAGCACCGCGTCTGGTGTGGCAAATATCTCCGATGACGGCGATGTTGGTAGCTGTGCCGGGATACAAAACTACATTGCAGGCACTAATTATAGCCAAGGAGATCGCGTTGTTTCAGACGGGCGAGAATTTAACTGTGATATCGCTGGTTGGTGCTCGTCTTCTTCCGCTTGGGCCTACGCGCCGGGCATCGGACAATATTGGCAGTCTGCATGGACAGAGATAGGTTCATGTGATGTTGATGGGCCAAATATCGCACCGGTTGCCAATGCAAATGGTGCTTATTCAGGCCGGCAAAATACCGCAATAAATTTCAGTAGCTCTGGCAGTTCTGATCAAGACGGAGAGATCGTAAGCTATACATGGAGTTTTGGTGATGGCGAGAGTAGTAATGTCGCCAACCCATCACACACCTATGTAAACGAGGGGAGCTTTACCGTCAGCTTAACGGTTACCGATAATGGTGGCTTATCTGCCACCACCTCGACCGTTGCCTCGATTTCTGATGGCACTGGCAATACCGCACCACTGCCACACCGGGCATTGGTTGGTTACTGGCACAATTTTATCAACGCAGCTGGCTATGTGCCGATTGGTGATGTTATTGCTGATTGGGATATTGTTAATCTATCATTCGCTGAGAACAAGGTATTCGGTGCTCCAGGCGAAGTAGCCTTTGCACCAGCCGAGGAAAGTGAAGCGGCGTTTATTGCTGGAGTTAAAAAGCTCCAGGGTCGTGGCCAAAAGGTTAATATTTCCTTGGGCGGAGCAAACGCAGCCATCACCTTAAATACCATCGCCGAGCGCGACAATTTTGTGCGCACGATGGGTGATATCATTGCGCGCTATGACTTAGATGGAATGGATATCGACTTAGAAGGGTCGTCGTTGATCATGACCAACGGAGATACAGTTCAGAACGCCACAACGCCAGGGATCGTCAACTTGATCGAGGCCACCAAGCGAATTAAGCAGCGCTTTGGCGCAGATTTTATTCTTACCATGGCACCTGAAACAGCCTATGTTCAGGGCGGTTATGCGACGTTTGGCGGTATATGGGGCGCGTATTTACCCTTGATCCACGCGCTCAGAAACGATCTAACTGTCTTGCATGTGCAACACTATAATACCGGTTCGATCACCGCGGCTAACGATGTCACTTATTTACCCGCGACACTTGATTTCCATGTGGCGTTATCTGACATGATGATCACTGGCTTCGACGCTGGACGAGATCCAAATAACCGTTTTCCGGGTCTGCGCAGCGATCAGCTTGCAATTGGCCTACCAGCAGGGAGCGGTGCGGCGGGCTCCGGTCAAACAAGCCCAGCGGTAGTGCACCAAGCACTGGATTGCCTGATTAAGTTACAGCGTTGTGGTAGTTACCGCCCAGCGCAGGTCAGAGATGACTTTCGAGGCCTGATGACATGGTCGGTGAACTGGGATAAATTCAATAATCGCGTATTTTCGGCACCGCATCGCGCGTATTTGAATAGCAACCCGTAGGCGGGTTAGTTAAGCGAGATAGCTCAGAGCGGCTCTTCTAAGGAGTCGCTCCGAGAGGAGTCGCTCTGAGCATTTATATAGTAATTACCGATGGTTTTTCTTCGTTAACATTTAAACCATCGATACCCTTAAGCCTTCGCCCCTTAAAGGAATTCCTCAGGTATCTTCATGGAAAAAAAGCCTATTCGATCTAATACCTAATGGCTTGTGTCAAGCAATAAGGGTTTGAAGTAATAGGGCATAGCCAATACTGGCATGAACTGTTTTAACAACCGCGACGCTCTTGCCACCCGTTTGCAGGAGACCAATAGTTTTCTATCCAGATTCTCGGGCTATTCTATACAGAGTCTCGGGTGTTTAAATTACTAAAATAGGCTGCTTTAACGCTTAATTATGGTCGCGAAAGTTCATTGCTCTGAGGTAGATGCTGTACATTTGACAATAAATTTAATGATAAAATGACAACGTTGACAAAAAAACATGCATTTTTTAAATACTTCAATTGACAACGTTGTCATTAATTTGTATTTTGTCCGTGTTAGACGAGAGTTATTACATTTGTTTAGCTGATAATCAAAAAGCTATGGAACACGAGTTAGCGAAAAAATACCCCCGGGTAGGAGACGAGAATGACAAAAAAAATAAATGAAAAGCCATATATCGGCAAGTTGAAAAGAATTAGTAACCCTGCGTTTTATGGCGCTCTTGGCGCTTTGGCTATGTTGGCGCCGACAAATATTGCCTTTGCACAAAATGCAAACGCGGTTGAAAGCACAACGCTCGAAGAAGTTGTAGTGACTGGCATACGAGGCAGTTTGGCTAGCTCGTTAAATACTAAGCGTAGCTCAGATGCTATCGTTGATGTCATTACCGCAGAAGACATTGGTAAGTTCCCAGATAAGAACTTAGCTGAAGCAATTCAGCGTGTACCTGGCGTTACAATTAGCCGTGATTTCGGTGAGGGTGAACGAGTCAGTATTCGGGGGACATCGCCGAACCTAACGCGTACGCAGCTTAACGGCCACTCTTTAGCAACCGCTGACTGGTTTATTTTAGACCAACTTAATGCAACTCGTAGTTTCAATTACCTGATTTTGCCTTCGGATATAGTCAAACAGGTGAAAGTTTATAAAAGCCCCCAAGCTAATATTGAAGAAGGTGGTGTCGGCGGGCTTGTTGACGTAATAACTCGCAAGCCGTTTGATCAAGAGTCGGGTAGTGGTGCACTTTCTGTGCAATATGCTTATTCAGATTTATCCGATGAAACAGATCCCAACGTCTCTGGTTTGTACAGCTGGAAAAACGACGATAGTACCTTTGGTGTTCTTGTTTCAGGTACACGCCAAGAAAGAAATATTCGACGCGATGGCGTTGAAACATTAGGTTATTTTGAAAATGCCGCTGCCGCAGGTAGCGCGCAAATACCGTCGTTGATTGGTGCTGCCTTATTTACTCAAGAGAGAATTCGCACAACCGGCAACATTGCCTTGCAGTGGGCGCCGAATGACCGCGTTGAAGTTAATTTAAACGGCTTGTACTCTGAATTTGAAGCTCAGAATACTAACGCAAATTTCATTGCCTGGGGCGTTCGAGCTATTGGTAATGGCGGTACGCTAAGCAATGCCGTTGTTCAAGACGGAACTGTTGTTGCAGGTACTATCGCCTCACGTAATAACGGCACCGAAGATTTTGGTGCGGTATATGACGTTATTCAACGGGATGCGGTTGCCGAGACAACCAACCTTGATCTTGATGTAGACGTGCTCTTTACTGATAACCTCTCAGGTAGCTTCCGTATCGGAACCACCGATGCAATCGGCAATACCAATAACCAACCATTTGTTGAATTTGGCGCCCCAGCATCATTTGATTTCGACCTTCGTGGTGGAACTCCAGTGGTTAACTACAATAATGTTAACCCGAATGATTTAAATAGTTTAAGACCTATTTTCGCGTCATTGCATGAAGTCCTTAACGATGATGCAGAAGATTATGTCTATGTCGACTTCAGCTTTGATCTAGCTAACGACGGTATTTTCAAATCAGTGGATTTTGGCCTGAAATACACCGCGCATGAACGCGAGTTACGCTTCAATGCAACAACTTACGGTGGGTTTTTCGTACCTATCAATTCTTCGCCAACCAGTGCTTTTGCAACGGGTTCGACAACTCCGGGTGATTTTCTGAACGGTATTTCTAACTCTGGCATAACCTCATACTTCACTATTGATGAAGCGCGCACTCGAGATTTCCTATTCGATAATCTTGCCTCAGCGACCGCCGCCGGTAATGGCCGTATTCCGTACCCTCAGCAACAGTTAAAAGTTGAAGAAGATGTATTTGGTGGTTATGTTATGGCCAATATTGAAACCGATAATTGGCGCGGTAATGTTGGTTTACGTGTTGTCACTACCGACACAACGTCACAGGGTGCTAGACTAAGCCCTACCGGTTCTGTGGCTAACTTGTTCGGCGCATTTGACCCACTTTCGGTCGACAGTTCTTATACCGATGTATTGCCAAGTCTAAATTTAACTTACTCGATTAACGACAATACTCTGGCAAGGTTTTCGGCCGCGAAGGTGATAACCAGACCCGATTTTACTGATATAACTCCGCGTTCGTCATTAAACCCAGGGGCGCTCAGTGGTACCAGTGGTAACCCTGAGATTGACCCGTTTGAAGCTAACCAGATTGATGCGACGCTTGAGTATTATCCTACTGAGGATTCAACATTAGCGGCCGCTGTTTTTTATAAAGATGTGACGTCTTTTGTGACTAACCGATTGTCTAATCAAACGCTACAGCTGTCGTCGCAAACCTCTCCAAATGCGGCCTGTACTCCAGCGGGTTCGGCAAATTTGTTTGATTGCCCATTTTCAATTAATCAAAGAGCAAATGGTCAAGGTGGAAGCATTTTTGGGGTAGAGCTTGCTGCTGTAGTGCCTCTGGCAAACGGCTTTGGTTTTCAAGCTAACTACACCTATGTTGATTCTGAAGACGACGAAACAGGTTTACCACTACCAGGTACTTCTGAGAACTCGTTTAACGGTTCTGTGTACTTTGAAAATGAGCGATTTTCGGCAAAGTTGGCCTATAACTATCGGTCTGATTTCTTCATAACGATTGACCGGTCTACACCGCTGAGTCAAGAAGCTGTTGGCTTTTTAGAAGCGTCTCTTGCCTATAATATTACCGATAATATTACCGCTACACTTGAAGGAGTGAATCTTACTGATGAGACAATTCGTCAATTCGGCTCGAATGAAACTCAACATCGTGCGACTTATCGAAACGGTCGTGTTATCTACGCTGGAATTCGCTGGGCATTCTAGTTTGGTGACAGCAGAGGGTAGTTGATACTCTCTAATCGAACGATAAAAAGCCCTGCGTTAAGCAGGGCTTTTTTTGCCTATAAAGTTTAGATGCTACTTTGTTCGTTTGGCGCAGAACTCGCCAACAAGTCAGTTTGTTTGCTCTTTCCAGCGCTTAAAAATACAGCAGAAGCTAGACTCGTATTAATAACTAATATCCTTGAGCAGATATAAGCGTGGCAAATTCAGTTTGATAGGTTTGCAGGTGAGTACGGTAATTTTTATAACGCTCAATCGCCGAATCGGTTACTTTGCTTTGAACCTGTATGTAACTGGGTGTGGGTGTGTAAGACTTATTAGAGTGAAAGCTCAGACAGGCTGCCTCAAAAGGTAAGCCTATGTGGTTAATCATATTTCGAGTTTCTTGCTCTTGCTGATCTACAAAATTTTCATATTTTAGCGGCAGAATATTGCTATCCATAACGCCGCTCATAACGGCACTATAGTGTCTAGTCAAGTTATGCACTGCGTTGAGGTGATGGAAAATATTTTCGACTCGGTATGCGCAATGAAAACCATGGTTGATACGATGCGATATCATCGATACGCTGATATCCAAGGGGTTCCGTGTCAGTTGGATAATCGGTGATTCTGGAAACGCCATTTTTATTATCGGCAGATAAATTTCATTGAAAGGCATCTTATCGGTAAAATACTTGGCCTTCGAATTTAGTAATCCGGCCGACTCAGCGCGGGCCAAATAGTGATCACGAAACAGCGTGGCTAACTGTCGAAAGTCAGCGGTGCAACTATAGGCTAGGTTTTTTGGGAAGGTTGGAGTAGGTAGTATTTTATTTGTTAATTCGCGCAGTTCAGCAATAAAGGTTAATTCGCCGCCAGCAACAATTTCCGAGTGGGCGCTTAAGGCTCTCTCTGTTAGCGTTGTGCCCGAGCGTGGGCTACCAAGAATGAATATTGGCTGCGGGCACGCCCCTCGAACACTGGCTCTCGGTAGCTGGTGGAGCATATCGGCCGAGAAAAAGGAGGTTAATTCAGTAAAGAATTTTTCTATTGCTGATGTTTGATATTCGAGGCCGGGCGCTTCATGGAGTATTTTATTTTTACCACTAACAAAGTCTTGCCAAGCATTGTCATATTGACCTAGCCGGTCATAAGCTCGCCCTCGCTCAAGTAAAGCATCGCCGCTGGGGTTTTTCGAAATACTAATTATATCGATAGCCTGCTGGTGCTGGCCTATGCGGGCTAGGTAGCTAGAACGCAGTAGGTCGACAGCCGTGGGCGAAGCAATTTTCGAGGCCTTCTTAAGTAAGGTGTCGGCCTGTTTTAGATTGCCAGTGACTTCGCAGAGCTTAGACCAGTGCGCAATTATTTCGAAATCGTTCGGTGCCAATTCAGACGCACGTTGATACAGAGTATAAGCCTCGTCGGTCTTGCCCTGTTGCACTAAGCTAAGCGCAAGTTTCGATTGAATCTTTGGGTTATCAGGTGATAACTCAAGTGCACGACGAAAATGCCATTCTCCGGCGATAAGGTTATTTTCTTCGGCCAGAAGCGTTCCGAAGAGGGTATGAGATTGTGCATTTTTAGAATCGACTAACAGCGCCTGTCGAATCATATCCTTGGCTTCCTCAGGTTTTGCAAAGCGTTGCAAGATGTTTGCTAACTCGTGGTATGCCCAGATTTGAGTCGCATCAATTTTGAGAAGATTTGATAGTGTTTGCGCGGCCGCTTGAAAATTGGCTAATCGTAAGTGTGCTTGAGTAAGGAGCTTTATAGCGCTGATATCACGCGAGTTTTTAGCGACAATAGCTTCATTGGCATTAATTATATTTATTAACTCATCTCGCGAATAATCTTCCATCTTTTTAGGTAAATTCATTGTCTAAGCAGTTGTGCAAGTTGTTGAGTAAGCAGTTGTAAAAGCCGCATTTAAAAAAATAGAAATTATTAGCGAAAATAGGTTAGTAATTTGCTCCGCTAACTCATGAACAAGTAAGCCTATAGCCATATAATAAGCCATTTTTGGAGGCGTTTCGAGATTGTTGTTTAGCTATTTTAACGCGTTCAGACTAACAAGATTCGATAGCGAGAACGTTAACTAAACTATGGTTACGGAAAAGGTTTTCCAAACTCCGAGGTCTGCTTAAGTTATTATCATAGTTGCTATGGGTGTCGAGGTAGCTTTGATATCATTGGCTAATCAACTATTTAGGCTTACTTGCGGCTTAAAGTGTACAACTAGAAATTTGTATAACTAAATTTGTATAACTAAATTTGTATAACTAAATTTGTATAACTAAATTTGTATAACTAAATTTGTATAACTAAATTTGTACAACTAAGATTGGTTGGGGGAATTGTTAACGTACTAATGATGGCGGACCTAGATTTAAAATGAAAGTTACGATAAAAGATGTAGCCGAGTTAGCTGGCGTCTCGTTTAAGACTGTTTCACGGGTGGTTAACGGAGAAGTGGGCGTGAAGTCGGAAATGCGCGAAAAAGTGCAAACGGCGATCGAGAAACTCAACTATCACCCCAACCTATCGGCTAGGCGTTTAAGAGGAAAGTCAGCCACAATCGGCTTTATCTATAACAATCCAAACAGCAACTATGTTATTACCATGTTGCACGGTATTCTCGCGGCTGCGCGCAAGAACAGTTATGAATTGGTGGTTCATCCATGTGAAAACGTCTCAGATCCGTCGTTGGTATTTGATGAGATTTTGTCACTTACTCGGCGAAGTATGGTGGCCGGCCTGGTTTTGACGCCACCGATCTCAGAAAACCCCGAAATCATTAAGAAGCTTGATGATGCTGGCATCACGTTTTCGAGAATTGTTTCTGGCTCAGTGGCACCCGACGATGTCCAGAGAACGATTTTCATTGATGATCGTAAGGCGGCCTATCAGATCACTGAACATCTTATAAAACGCAATCATAAGCGAATATGTTTTCTCAACGGAGACCCGGAGCATCTTTCCAGTGGTGAGCGGCTAGAAGGTTATAAAGCAGCGCTTCGTGATTATGATATTGCGGTTGCAGATGAATTGATTCTCGATGGGCATTATACCTTTGAATCTGGAGTCGAGCGCGCAAAACAGATTATGGATATTGACGAGGCGCCGACAGCGGTATTTGCCTGCAACGATGAAATTGCAGCCGGTGCCCTATTTGCAGCTAGAATGAACGACGTTCAAGTTCCTGAGCAGCTATCGATAGTTGGTTTTGAGGACAGCCCCTTTTCTCGGCAAACATGGCCATCGCTGACTACCGCTAAGCAACCTAATGATAAAATTGCCAGCCATGCAACAGAATTGTTAATTGGTATGCTCGAGGGTGATGATGACAGCGATAGTTATGACGATCACAGTTACTTGCCCGAGATGATTGTTAGAGAATCATCGGCGGATATGACGAGTTAAGAGGTCACGCTAAACCAGCTGCTGTAGTTAGCTACGACAGTTACTAGCGCTAGTATGGCTTACGGTATAGGTGTTGAAGAACCTCTTTTTATCGATCCATTGCTGTCAATGTCCGGCTTTTCACTTTACATTTAGGGTTATTCCGTTGATAATTGACAACGTTGTCATCCGATTTTAAGCCGGTAATTATTCGTACTCATGAAGAAAGCAATCAGTGCTCCTAAGATTTTTGATGGTAATCAATTTTATCAAAACCACGCCGTTCTCATTGACGATGCAATGGTGGTGGGTATCTCTTCGCTAGAGACGGTGCCCTCAGATTTCACCCTAGAGCGCCATTCTAACGGTGTGCTAGCTCCTGGCTTTGTCGACTGGCAAGTAAATGGTGGTGGTGGGGTTCTATTCAATAATGAGACTTCTGTCGAAGGGCTCAAGCGTATAGTTAAAGGTCACCATACGGGCGGCACAACATCGCTACTACCAACCATTGTCAGCGACACCGCGGAGACGCGCGAGCAAGCGGTTGCAGCCGTTCGTAACTATATCTCAAGTGGTGAGAAAGGCGTTCTAGGTCTGCACCTCGAAGGCCCGTATTTTGCCTCAGAGCGTCGAGGCACGCATGATCAAGCTTACCTCTCAGCCATTTCAGAAAACGACATTGCCTGGCTTAGCTCGTTAAGCGATTTCACATTGCTGGTAACCTTGGCACCAGAAATTCTTAAAGCAGGGCAGATCAAAGCTCTATGTGATCATGGGGTCATTGTCTGCGCTGGGCATACTGACGCGCGTGGCGAACAAATATCTCAAGCATTGCGCGAAGGGCTACGTGGTTTTACCCATTTGTACAACGCGATGCGGCCAGCTACCGGGCGTGAGCCTGGGGTTGTCGGCAGTGCCTTGGTTGATCGAAATAGCTGGTGTGGAATCATTGTTGATGGGCATCATGTTGATCCTCAAATGGTGCGTTTGGCGCATCTCGCCAAACCGACAGGCAAGCTGTGTTTGGTAACTGATTCAATGGCAACGGTTGGCTCCCAGAGCAATTCTTTTGAGCTCTACGGCAACACTATCACCGAACAAAATGGCTGCCTGATTAATAGTGAAGGTCGACTGGCCGGCTCTGCAATCTCAATGATTGAGGCCGTGCGTAATAGCCATCTTGACGTTGGAATAGAGTTGTCTGAGTGTCTGCGTATGGCCTCGTTATACCCAGCTGAATTTTTAAACATAGACGATGCCTTCGGCTTACTAAAAAATAACTATCGCGCCGACATTGTTCACTTCAATGAGCAGTTCAAGGTATTGCAAACATGGGTGGCTGGTGAGGCCATGCTGTGAATAATCGATTTGTAGAGTTTATAAAATGAGAGTAATCATCGTAGACACCGCCACCGAGGTTGCACAAACCGGTGGGGATATTTTTCTGCAACAGCTAGCGCGTAAGCCTAATTCGGTTTTTGGCTTGGCCACCGGCTCCAGCCCTCTAGCGCTTTATCAGCACCTTATATCGGCTCATTTAGATCAAGGGGTTTCTTTTGCTGGTGTTACGACATTCAATCTAGATGAGTATCTTGGCCTTGCGAGCGAGCATCCGCAAAGCTATAGATTCTTTATGCAGAGTAAGTTATTTAATCATATTGATATCCCGAACAGCTCGACTCATGTGCCAGATGGTGCATCGAAAAAACCGACTGAAACATGTCGGCTTTATGAAGATAAAATTGCCAGTAGCGGAGGAATCGACATTCAATTACTCGGAATCGGCCGCAACGGGCACATCGGTTTCAATGAGCCGTCGTCGTCGTTAACATCGCGCACGCGGGTTAAGACCTTGACTCAAGCGACGGTTAACGATAATGCTCGGTTTTTCGGCGAGGATGAAACCCAGCCTAGCTTATCCCTGACTATGGGCATTGGCACCATTATGGATTCAGCTCAAATCGTTTTGATCGCAACAGGGGAAAGCAAAGCTGATGCTATTCAAGCGACGGTAGAAGGGGCAATTTCAGCGTCTTGCCCTGCGTCGATATTGCAAATGCATCGCAACGCCATAGTATTGGTTGATCGGGCAGCCGCGAGTAAGTTGGCTAATCAAGAATTTTATACCTTCGTTGAAGACCAGCGACGAAAGCTCGATGCACAATAGAAAGTAGCGCTTAGCTAGCTAAATGTATTGCTAGCTAAGCTTACTAATTGTCGCCAGATAAACGCTGGATGCGGCAAAACCAGATATCGGCAAGCAGGGCCTTTTTGAGGTTAAGCCTTTTTCACACTAATTTTATTCATGCCTCTGATCACAAAGCCCATCGTGCTTATGAATAGAATAATGAAGCCAATTCCGGTTAGGTATTCCAGTCGCAATAAGTACCCGATGCCAAACATACCGGCGTAGATACCAATGCTTCCCAAGATAAAGTACAGCATTGATTCAGCAAAGCTGCGAGGGGCCGAGTAACCTTGATTTAGGTCCTTCCAAAAGCCAATAGGCTTAACCTTTTTAACAAATTCTCTCAGAGTGTCATCGTCTACCGCTGGGGTTAAGTAGGTTGCAACAATTGACGCCAGTGCTGAGCAAATAGAGATCCAGCAGATCACGTGTATTGGGTGGCTAGCAATGCTGGTCGGAAAAATTGATATTTGGCCTTCCGGCAACATGTTGTTAAACGACAGTAGATAGTTACTTAGTGCCAATAAGAGGCCGGTAACCATGCCCGCAATTTCTGTCCAGGCGTTTGCTCGCCACCAAAACCAACGCATTAGGTGTGGCAAACCTAGACCGGCCATCATGCCCAAGTAAAGATTCCACATCTCGCCGATACTGTTTATGAATGTGGCCACCACAATGGCCACCAAGGTAATGCCGAGTGTGGCTAGCCTACTGACTAAAATTAAATTTTTATTTGAGGCTGATGGGTTGAGAAAGCGCAAGTAAAAATCATTAGCGATGTACGATGCCCCCCAATTAATATGGGTTGATACGGTTGACATGAAAGCACCCATTAAGGCAACCAATGCGAGTCCGAGTAGGCCCTTAGGCAGAACGTCTTTGATCATTGCTGGGTAGCTACGCTCACGGTCTTCTCTGAATTCAATAACCGGTTCGGCACCGTCTTTTATGATTTCGGTTTTATACAATAGGCCGTATTCTTTAACGTCGCAGTTGTAGCGATCTTGCATACAGTTGGTCATGGCAACGGTGCAAACAGTCGAGTCTTTTAAACATGCATTGAACTCCGCGGCAACGTCATTTACCGCCGCTCTTGGATAGATTACCAATGCCGCAACGCCGGCAATTACCCAAGGCCATGACCGAAAAACAAAATGTGCTAAGCCGTACCACATTGCTCCTTTTTCAGCTTCGCCGCTGTCTTTCGCGCTGTAAAGCCGTTGCGCGAAAAAGCCTGCGCCATCAACATTTCCGTTAGTCCACCACATAAAGGTTAGGGTAAGAATAAAGGCACTGAATGGAATGCCTAAGCCTCCCGCTAAATCATCTGAGAACGATGGAATAAAGGAACTTATTTGTTCGTGATTGAGAAATGCCACACCGTCTAAATCGGTTGCGGTCATATTTTTGGGGTAGGTTTCTTCCAAGGCTGCCCACATGCCCTCTAAGCCGCCAATACTACTCACCGCGAAATAGCTCAAAACAATTGCCATCGACATTGCCAGAACAAACCAAACTACGTCAGTAATAAGAATTGCCCGTAGACCCCCTAAAGCTGAATAGAGTAGGGTTATTGTTACCAGAGTGAAAATAGTCAGGCTGGTATTTAGGTCATTGAATATAAGTGATGCCGGGTAGGCCGCGTCTATCGCGTGATAGATATTTGCGCCAAGTAAGTACTGCCAATCCATAAATGGTTCAGCTATTTTCGACATCCCGGCGAGCACCCAGCCAAGTATTATGCAATTAACCACAACCGAAAATACAAATGCTTTGCTACTGCGCAATACCATCGCAGGTTTACCGCCATAGCGTAGTTCGGCAATTTCAGCATCCGTGACTACACCAGTTGAGCGCCAAACTCGAGCGAAGAAAACCGTAATAGCGACGATGCCGACTGCGCCTCCCCACCAAAACCAGTTGCCGGCAATACCGTATTTGGCAATCCAGCCAGTAATAAGCAGCGGCGTGTCTGAGGCAAAGGTGGTTGCCGCAATAGAGGTGCCTATTAACCACCATTTTGCATTACGGTTGGCGGTAAAAAACTCTTCTACGCCGCCGCTACCTTCTTTGTCCTTAATAAGCAGACTAACGGCGAATGTCATTGCCAGAACTAACCCTACAATGGCCCAGTCTAAATTCGAGAGTACGGTAAGTTTTGTCATTATTATTTTGCCTTTTAATCAGGTGACTACAATTTCGTCGATATAGAGCGGAGTAGTTACCATCGTCTCGTCTTCGTGAGAGTAAATTTGATCAGGGTTGTTGATTTTTATTCGTAGGTAGCGCGCTAGCACTTTTTCAGAGTTAACCTCGGAGCTATTCACTAGCTTAGCGCTTAAGCGCCCTTTAATTGTATCGTCAGACAACTTGACTTTGGGGCGCCACGTTTTGCCATCAAGCGAGATCCTTATCTCTACTGACTCGGGAAAATACAGTTCTCGACCCAAGGCACCATCAAAGCCTAGGCTAAGCGTTGATATTTCGTTTGGCTTGCCTAGATCTAACTCAAGTTCGAATTCAGGCTTATTCTCAAATGCGACCCAATTTGCATGTTGAAATCGTTGACCTTGCTGAGCAAGACCATTAGTGAGCAATGCTAGGTCGTAATCGGTCTTGTCGTTACTGCTTGAATCGATAACCTTAACTCGGCAATTTAAGGCCTTATGTGGAAATACCGTGATTCTGTTTACGCCGTAATGCTCGCCGCTATCTTTATCTACACAACATGCGCTTATCACCGTAGGGCTATCAGCAGGGCCATCAACAGTTAAGCTTGACTGGTACCGAAACGAAGCGCGGCTCGGTCGCGTGCCGTCGAGCGTGTAGTGAATATCCATATCTGAAAACTCACTCAGTATTGTTACATCAAAAGACCCGCCATTATTTTGTTGCACACGAAACTCGGGAACATAGATCGCTCTAGACGCGGTTACACCGAGATCGTCAAAGCGTTTATATTGAACCATTAGTCGTGCTTTAAAGTCGTCCCAGTTTTGCAGTTCGAGCGGAGTCCACACTATTTCAGCTAAGGCGGTCATTCTCGGTAGAATTGCATATTCAAGCTGACCTAGCGTTTGGATGTACTCTGTCCAGACATTCGCTTGCGCACCTAAAATCTTACTATTGTGCTGCAGAGGGTCATAATTATAGACATTTCTTAATGGTGCATGGCCATGAATAGCAAAGGGCTCATCGATAGACAGTGACTGATGAAAATCGAAGTACAAATTAGTTGGTGTCTTGATCAGCTGATGGCCACGACTTAGCGCATCGTCAGCTTTGCTTTCACCAAGCCAAGACATGATGGTAACGTTAGGGTTCAAGTTTTGGCTCTCCAAAACATCATCCCAACAAATTGCCTTTTTGCCAAGTGAGGCAAGGATTTCGACTACCTGATCGATGAAATAACCGTGTAGTTCGGCTGTATTATTTAACGATTGTTGTTCAATCACAGACTGACAATCGGGGCATTGCCGCCAATGATCTTTTTTTACTTCATCGCCACCGATATGTATGTATTCAGACGGGAATAACTGAGCTACTTCAGACAAAAGATCTTTTAGAAAAGTGAAGCTACTCGCTCGGTTGCATAAAACATGCTTGAAGATACCAAAATGAGTTTTTACTGATGGAGTGTCTGATTGATTCGCGCAGCCATACTCAGGGTAGGCGGCGAGTAAAGCTGAACTATGGCCCGGCAAGTCAATTTCAGGGATGATGGTTATATGACGTTGCTGTGCGTAAGCGACAATGCCTAGGATATCTTGCTGGGTATAGAATCCTGAATGAACTTGAAGATCAGTTGTCGCATCCTTGTCTAGAGTATGGCCGATCACCGTAGATGGGCGTTTGCTGGCAACCTCGGTCAGTCGAGGATACTTGTCAATTTCTATCCGCCAGCCTTGATCATCAACCAAGTGCCAATGGAAAAAATTCATCTTATGCATGGCCATTAGATCGATAAGATGTTTAATATCTTTGACCGATCTAAAGTGACGGCTTACGTCGAGGTGAAGGCCTCGATAATCACATCTAGCTTTGTCGTCAATACGTAATGTCGGAACCGACGTATCCCCATTGGAGAGAAGCTGCAATAGTGTTTGGATGCCGTAAAATAGGCCGCTTTCTTTTGCCGCAATGATAGTGATGTTGCTTGGATGAACAATCAGTGTGTAATCTGGCTCGTTTAAAACTTCGTTATTTAAAGTATCGTCAGTTAAAACACTGGAGTGTAGAGCGTTGTCGCTCAGTGCGAGCGTGATTGAGGCATTTTCTTGTGCTAGAGCCGTGGTAGAACCGATTTGAGACGGCAAAATGGTTTTTGCCGCATCTATGCTTTTTTTAACTAATTCGTCAAGCAGATACCTAGCGATGTCTAGCAAGCGTGGGTCGTTAATTTCAACCGTGTCTAATGTTGAAAGGTCACAATTACCGTGCGACAACATAGTGCAGTTGGCGGGTAATGGGATCAATCCCAGCGTTTGTATTGGGCCTTGGGGAGTCATAATAGTCAACTAAGTTAGCCTTGCTGGCATTGCTGATGCAGGTTTTGTACTAGGTTTGTATTTGAACTACGCTCGTTTTCTGGCCAGCCTTCGACTTTGCGAAGTAAATAGCGCCATCTTCAGGTGATTCAATTGGGTCGACAAGGTAGTCTTGAACATCGCTGGCTAACCATGGACGCAATTCAGATCTCAAGCCACCGATGAGGCTTAGTCGCCCTGGCGAAGTGGCCATGATTTTACGTGCCATTTTATTTAGGTAGCCAACCCCATCTTCTAAAACGCTAATTGCAACAGCATCGCCATTCTTAGCTTCTTCGAAGACTAGCCTAGCCAACTTGGCAAATTCTTTCGACGGTTGGTTAGACATTTTATCAGCTATTTCTCGCGGATTGGTATCGAGCGCGTCACACACTCTGTCGCAGAGGGATGTTTGCGGGCCTAAGTCATCATAGGCGAGCAACGAAACTGATATCGCCTGCAAGCCAAGCCAAGCTCCGCTGCATTGATCGCCCCAGGGGAAACCATGCGCGCCGTAAGAAAATATTTTTGATCCGACAATTGAAATTCCACATGAACCGGTGCCCGCGATGATAACCGAGCCATCTTGCTTAGCATGAGCTCCAAGGCAGGCTATGTGGAGATCTGTGGTTAGAAACATGCGTTTAAACGGATGTTGCCAATGATTTATTTTTTCGTACAACGACGGAAGGTTGACTCCTGCTAGACCAATGCCTGCAGTGATGTTGCGTATTGCACTCTGTTCAAGCCCGGCATCCTTAATCGCTTTCTGCGAACAGTCTATTATTGACTCGATTGTTTTCTCTACGCCGTGCACCGGATTGGCTCTTCCGGAAAAGCCGCAGCCGGTGATCGCCCCGTCAGACGACAATAATTTAGCTCGGCATGAGCTGCCGCCGCCGTCTATTCCGATAAACAGGTCAGGTGTGTGTGTGTCGGTTTTTGTCGCTTTATTCAAGGTCATACTCAGTAATAATCGTGTCGTCGTAAAACCACGTTTTACGTTATCTTATGCTATGATATTCATCAATGACAACGTTGTCAATAACTAGGGTAGGCTTAAATCATGAATTCACCGCCGTCTCGTTTTATCGCGCTCGACATGTTTCGAGGTTTGGCAATTGCGTTAATGATTTTAGTCAATACACCGGGCGATTGGGGCCATGTTTATCGGCCGCTATTACATTCGAATTGGCATGGACTAACTCCAACCGATATTGTATTTCCTTGTTTTCTCTTTATTGTTGGCGCTTCAATTTTTTTTGCATATAGCCCCACCGGCTTTGTATTGAGCCGTGCAGCGGCAAGCAAGGTCGTTAAGCGTTCAGCCATTATGTTTGCCATCGGTCTTGGCTTGAATGTTTATAATGCGGTGCTACTAGATCTTGATTCGATACGTATTATGGGGGTACTGCAAAGGATTTCGATTTGCTACTTCTTTGCGGCAATGTTGCTTTTGTGGTGCCGAATAAGCACCGTTTACTGGGTCAGTGGGGTAACGCTTACCGCCTATTTTCTATTATTTATAGTGTTCGGTGGGCAATCTCCATTTGCCTTCGAAAACAATATTGTTGGTTCGATTGATCGCGCTATTTTAGGCCAAGCCCATATGTGGAAAATGCACGGCGTTGCTTTTGACCCCGAAGGTCTGATCAGCACCGCTCCGGCAACGGTTACTCTATTAATGGGGTTTGAAGCAGCGCGCCGATTCAGGTTTGCGTCCAGCTCTTATGTGGCGCTACGGCAATTGATGATTGCTGGTTTTGGCTTGCTTGTGATTGGCTATCTGAGCTCGTGGCTTATGCCGATAAATAAGAACCTTTGGAGTGTTTCTTTTGTCTTCTCTTGTGGCGGCTTTGCGATACTTACTCTCGCCGCGTGCCTATATTTGTCCGACATAAAGAAAATTAGACTGGTTTCACAAGGGTTGAGAATTTACGGCACAAACCCACTACTGATTTATTGCCTATCATGGTTGATGGCAACAGCTTTCATGGCAATCAAAATTGATGCGTTTGGCGCGTCAAATTCAGAGTCTCTCTACACTTTTTTGTGGCGATTACTATTGCCAATCATGTCGCCCGAGCTTGCTTCGCTGGTCTTCGCGCTTGCGCATGTTTTGTTGTTTTGGCTAGTTGCCGCATTATTCTATCGGCGCAGACTCATTTTGAAAATTTAGTTGCCTATTGCGTTGCCGCCTCGCTAGCCGAATTGTTGGCAGAATCGACGAGT
>Ga0075467_10000541_pt1 | contig 30205 bp, 20 predicted proteins | sample DEB08_DNA_9_FD_75067 | JGI IMG/M metagenome (GOLD analysis project Ga0075467, IMG submission 75067) | Aqueous microbial communities from the Delaware River and Bay under freshwater to marine salinity gradient to study organic matter... | ecosystem: Environmental > Aquatic > Marine > Coastal ... | reverse complement strand
ATCATCGCAACGATTCCAGAGCCTAACCGCGTTTTAGCTTCATCAACCAAGCCCTTTAAATCGCGCGCTTCAATACCTTCAACAACCTGCCCTAAAAACTGGACACCATTGATCGTAGAAACCTCTGCGCCGCCGCCGGAGCTTCCACCCAAGGCCAGTTTTTTCTTAACGTCAGCCAGCTCTTTTTCAAGTCGTTTGCGCTCGTCAATCAGAGCTTGAACCCGGTCAACCGTGTTTTGCGGCGGAACTTTTAACAAGTCTGCAATCGCGTTAACGCGGGTTTCTTGCTCCTCTAAATATGCAAGAGCATCACTTCCAGTTAGCGCTTCAATACGCCGAACCCCAGAACCAACCGCGCTTTCACCAAGCAGCTTGATTACGCCAATCTCTCCGGTGTTGCGCACATGGGTTCCCCCGCATAATTCCAGCGAATAGGTCTTTCCAGCCTTTGCCCCACTGGTTGCTGTGCCCATGGAAACCACACGCACTTCATCGCCATATTTCTCACCAAACAGAGCCATGGCGCCAGCCTCGATAGCATCGTCAACGGCCATCAAACGTGTGGAGACGGGTGAAGATTGTTGAACAACTTCATTGGCGATCTTTTCCACCACGGCCATATCTTCAGGTGAAATCGGCTTTTGATGAGAGATATCAAACCGCAATCGGTTAGGCGCCACAAGCGATCCCTTTTGAGCAACGTGATCGCCCAAAACCATACGCAAAGCCTCATGGATCAAATGGGTAGAAGAGTGATGACGTCGAAGGCCCGACCGCTCAGCGTGATCAACGATCAATTCGACCGGAGAATTCACTTTCAACGCACCTGAAACCACACGGCCCATATGGACAAAAAGACCTTCACCGCGTTTTTTCGTATCTGTAATTTCAACGGAACCCCCATCGAACCGGATAAGTCCTTTGTCGCCCTGTTGGCCACCAGACTCTCCATAAAAAGGAGTTTGATTTACAATGAGAGAAATCTCGTCTCCGGCTTTAGCCTCAGACACAGAATTGCCGTCCAGCACGATAGCCTGGACTACGCCCTCGGCCGTTTCAGTTTCATATCCCAAAAACTCCGTTGATCCGTGTTCTTCTCTTAGCTCAAACCAGATGCGATCATCGGCTGCTTCACCAGAACCGGCCCATGATGCACGGGCATCTGCTTTTTGCTTTTCCATCGCGGTTGCAAAACCATCCGTATCCACGGAAATACCGCGACGACGCAGAGCGTCTTGCGTCAAATCTAACGGAAAGCCATAGGTGTCATAAAGTTTGAAAGCCGTATCCCCGTCTAAGCTGTCCCCCTCATCCAACTCTTTGGAAGCATCGCCCAATAAAACGAGGCCGCGCTCCAATGTTTTGCGAAAGCGTGTTTCTTCAAGTTCCAATGTTTCAGTGATCATCGGCTGAGCGCGGACCAATTCTGAGTAGGCGCCACCCATTTCACTAACCAAAGTCGGTACCAGTTTATAGATCAGCGGTTCTTTGGCACCCAGTAAATTACCATGGCGCATGGCGCGCCGCATGATACGGCGCAGCACATAACCGCGCCCTTCATTAGACGGTAAAACGCCATCGGCAATGAGAAATGACGCGGCGCGCAGATGATCTGCGATTACCCTGTGGCTCGGGATAAAATCACCCTCAGCCTTAACGCCCGTATATTCAACGCTCGCATTAATCAAAGCTTTGAATAAATCGATATCGTAGTTATCGTGGACACCTTGGAGCACAGCCGAAATACGCTCTAGTCCCATGCCAGTATCGATGGACGGCTTTGGCAGGTTAACCCGCTCATCAGGCGTAATCTGTTCGAATTGCATGAAAACAAGGTTCCAGATTTCAATAAATCTGTCGCCATCTTCTTCCGCGCTGCCAGGAGGGCCGCCCCAGATCTTGTCGCCGTGGTCATAAAAAATTTCCGAGCAAGGCCCACATGGCCCCGTATCACCCATTGCCCAAAAGTTATCATTGGTTGGAATGCGGATGATCCGGTCATCGCTCAAACCAGCAATTTTCTTCCATAGAGCATGCGCTTCATCATCTGTGTGATAAACCGTCACCAGCAGTTTTTCTTTTGCAAGACCAAGCTCTTTCGTCAAAAGTGTCCAGGCAAAGTCAATCGCATCTTCTTTGAAATAATCGCCAAAGGAAAAATTGCCGAGCATTTCGAAAAATGTGTGGTGACGGGCAGTGAACCCAACATTATCCAAATCATTATGTTTACCACCAGCGCGCACGCATTTTTGAGATGTGGCCGCGCGAGAATAGTCTCGCTTTTCCAATCCCGTGAAGACATTCTTGAATTGGACCATTCCCGCATTCGTGAACATCAAGGTTGGATCATTGCGCGGAACCAATGGGCTGGAATCAACCACTTCATGGTCGTTTGAGCCAAAATAGTTCAAGAAAGATTTTCTAAGTTCGTTTACGCCAAGCATCGCTGTGCCGTCCTTGATATTGGAATGTCTAAGAGGTCACAAAACCTCGATTACTCGCAACAAGATGAATTGCTACAAATTTGATGGAATGAAGCAGATGAACTGCCGATTAGACGGGGTTTTTAAACGAGGTCCCTGACTCTGTCCACATGCAAACTGCATAGATGTCAAAGCGTCTTTGATGGGGAAAAGCAAATCAACTGCAAACTGGTTTATATTGCAAATAGGAAAACAGAAAATGGGCTGCCATATCACTGACAACCCATTCTTAAACCTGTAATGGTAAAGCTGGCTCAACTAACAAAAAACAACAACCAGCCCACCTCTTGAGCAGTCAAACGTTAATTACGCCTCTGCTGCATCATCGAAATTATCATCCTTATCATCATCCATATCTTCCTTTTGGATATCACCATCAAGAAGCGTTCCGGCAATAAGGCCAGCATTTTGACGCAAGGCTAATTCGATTTCATCAGCAACTGCAGGATTTTCTTTCAAGAAGGTTTTAGCGTTTTCACGCCCCTGCCCCAAACGCTCGGAATTATAAGAGAACCAGGAACCAGACTTTTCAACGATACCAGCCTTAACCCCTAGATCAACCAATTCGCCGGTCTTAGAGACGCCCTCGCCATACATGATGTCAAATTCAACCTGTTTGAACGGAGGCGCGAGCTTATTCTTCACGACCTTGATGCGAGTCTGGTTACCCACAACCTCGTCACGGTCTTTCACTGCACCAATGCGGCGGATATCAAGGCGCACAGAAGCATAGAACTTAAGCGCATTACCACCCGTTGTTGTTTCAGGAGAACCAAACATAACACCGATCTTCATACGGATTTGGTTGATGAAAATCACCATTGTATTGGAACGGGAAATAGACGCAGTCAATTTACGCAGAGCCTGGCTCATCAAGCGTGCCTGAAGGCCCGGGAGACTGTCGCCCATCTCGCCTTCGATCTCAGCGCGCGGTGTCAAAGCGGCAACCGAATCGATAACCAAAACATCCACAGCGCCAGAACGAACCAAAGTATCGGCAATTTCCAAAGCCTGCTCACCCGTATCAGGCTGAGAAATCAGCAATTCTTCAAGATTAACACCCAATTTGCGCGCATAGATCGGATCAAGCGCATGCTCGGCATCCACAAAGGCACAAATACCGCCCTTCTTCTGGGCCTCGGCAATCGTATGAAGCGTCATCGTCGTTTTACCAGACGATTCAGGTCCGTAAATCTCAATCACCCGCCCTTTAGGTAATCCGCCTATGCCAAGCGCAATATCAAGTCCGAGGCAGCCAGTCGAAATCGTCTCGATCTCTACTACCTGCTCGTTTTTCCCCAATTTCATGATGGAGCCTTTACCAAAGGCCCGCTCAATCTGGCTCAACGCCGCATCAAGAGCTTTGCTTTTATCCACGCCCTTTTCCTCTACCAACCGAAGTGAATTCTGTGCCATTGGGTTATCATCCTTCCAAAGTGCCGCATACCCCTCAAATCAAACGCCCCCAGATATAAGAGCCGTGAAATGAGAATTTACATTTCCCTAATATTGACTTTGCGATTCCATTTGCAACGTCAACGATGGCCCAATGTACACATTTTGTTCTCTTTTTGTCAATAGCGCTAAACTATTGAAAAATATACTATAAACAGATTTGTTCTTATCATGTTCCGATTTACTGGAGCCGCATGTATACGCTTTTCCATTGGGTCGAGAACAAAGACACGGGTTTCAAATTTCACATCCAGCAATAAAGCTTCATTATATTTAGCTATTTGTGCACGCCATCAGGCCAGCCATGCACCGGTAAGACTATAAATCGAACAATGGCAACACAGGATCTAATCATGCAGCCCCATCGCGATTGTAATAGGCACGCCTAAACAATAAGAACTGTCCAAATTCAATACGAACTCCCTAAAATACCAAAGAGTTAGTAAACTTTGAAAAGAACACTTGCGGAACACTTAAGGAACATGCTAGGAATAAAGCGCATGTATCGCGCCTTGCTCACTAAAAAAGCTTTGGCTGCGTATTGGAAATTTGGAGAGATAGATGCTGACTCGCAAACAACATGAATTGCTTTTGCTGATCCACGAACGGTTGCAGGCCGAGGGCATTCCACCTTCATTTGACGAGATGAAAGACGCGTTGGAGCTAAAATCAAAATCCGGTATTCATCGCTTAATTACGGCCCTCGAAGAGCGCGGCTTTATCCGCCGCCTTCCGAATCGAGCCCGAGCTTTGGAAGTTATTAAATTGCCCGATGGCTTTGAAAACGCGGTGCCTGCTGCTTCCGCCTTCAAGCCGGGAGTTATTGAAGGTGGCCTTTCGAAAGATACGTCAGCTGATAATGTGACCCAGTTTTCGCCTCGCAACACTGCCCCCTCGCCTTCAAAAAGCGCCCAAACCAATCGTGGCGGCTTGGCTGCCCGTTTTGGTGGTACTAATGGCGCAGGAAATTCCAATTCCAGCAATGGATTTGAAGAGAGTAATGATGGGTTCTCTGTTCCTGTAATGGGCCGCATTGCCGCTGGCGTTCCAATCGCTGCGATTCAGGAAATCACCCATTCGCTTTCAGTGCCTTATGGCATGATCGGCATGGGCAAGCATTTTGCGCTGGAAGTCCAGGGGGACTCGATGATTGAAGCCGGGATTTTGAATGGAGATATGGTGATCATTCAAGAAACCAGCTCCGCAGAACTGGGTGATATTGTTGTCGCCTTGGTCGATGAAGAAGAAGCAACTTTGAAGCGTTTCCGCAAACAAGATGGCAAGATTGCCCTTGAAGCTGCGAACCCAGCTTATGAGACGCGCGTACTCAGGGCCGATAGAGTGAAGGTTCAAGGAAAACTTAAAGGGCTTATTCGTAGTTATTAAAATTTCCGCGGTAGGTCGTTTTTGAACCCTATTAATTCATTTAGCTTCTATAAGACTGCGTAATAATAACGGAAAAGATATCTAAAGGGTGCTCATTCAGATCAGTTGCACCCAAAACTTAGGCCCACAGCGTTGCGAGCGAGGCCAATTAGGTTGCGCTAAGATGCTCAAGCCATGGCCGCAACATAGGCCAAGCCGGCTCCGGCGACCACTGCCGCTACTAGCTGAAAAGATTGATCAAAGATCATCAATCCCGGGTCCAATTGACCCATGACGATGAGTGTGCAGATCATGGTTGCAGTAAATGCTATAAGTTTCATGGCGATCAATTTCCCAAAAGACCACCTTCCCTTAAAGACTTATATCAAATCCAATTCGAATACGCATCAAATGCTTCTTATTAACCTTGACTGTTACGGTAAATCGTTACGGTTAAAATGGATCATCAACATTGCCTGGAAGTTGAGCAAGCGGCGGCTGATTGTTTTGCTGACCGCATCTTGAGGCTAATTTCGGCAGACCAGTTGATAGCAGCACTTCAAAATTGCCTATAATTTAAGCGGTATGATGAAAAAATAAGCAGTCTATTTAACTCGGCGCAGGATATTTCTCGTTAAATCGCATCAGGGCCGATTGATTAAGATGATCAGGTCCATTTTCCCCTTGCTTAATATTTATTTGGAGAAAAATTTCAGCCTCACTTTTTCCTTCTGGCAATAGATTATCCATAGTTAAATGTCCCATAGGATAAATCTATCAAGAACAATAGAACATCACCTTGAAGAACCGCTTCGAGATTCAAAATCTTAGAACTACCCGCCAAAACATTGATTATTAAGCACAAACTTTCCGCTCAATCTAACCTTCACAAAGGCAGTTCTCAGCGTCTTTTACACTCTTCAAATGGATAAGCGGGTTTCATGAAATCTATGCTATCCTTGAAAATTTATATCGACAACAAACACCAAAACATCTCGAAAATCTTCTGATCCAAGGTTCGTAAAATAAGTTTTGTTAAACTGGCACAAAACATGCTTAGTGACTTTGGAGAGTTGGAAAAGAATGTTTTGTGTTTATTTTTCCTGCTTTCGGCGAATTAGAACCACAAACGAACGAATGTGATCCCTAATTTCCGGAAATAGAGCCTTCAGGGAGTATTGAAGATGAAAAAAATCGAGGCAATCATAAAGCCTTTCAAATTGGATGAAGTGAAGGAAGCTTTGCAAGAAGCTGGTCTTCAAGGCATCACCGTTACGGAAGCAAAAGGCTTCGGTCGCCAAAAAGGCCATACCGAACTCTATCGCGGCGCAGAATATGTCGTAGATTTCCTGCCGAAAGTTAAAATCGAAGTCGTCGTCGCTGATGATGGTGTCGAAGCTGCTGTGGAAGCAATTCGCAGCGCAGCGCAAACTGGACGCATTGGGGATGGCAAAATTTTTGTCTCGCCAGTCGAACAAGTAATTCGTATACGCACCGGTGAAACGGGCGAAGAAGCAATATAATCCAAAATTGCGGCTGCTCATATTTCGAAAAGTCGCCAACTAAAAAGTCAAAAACTAAAACCATATGAAAGAGGCTAAAATGACAACTGCAGCTGATATTCTCAAGCGCATCAAAGACGAAGACATCAAATTCCTGGATGTTCGTTTCTCCGACCCTAGAGGCAAAATGCACCACGTGACCATGGATGTGGGCATTGTTGACGAAGACATGTTTGCTGACGGCATCATGTTCGATGGCTCATCCATCGGCGGCTGGAAAGCCATCAACGAGTCAGACATGACCTTGATGCCTGATCTAGACACAGTTCACGTTGATCCGTTCTTTGCCCAATCAACCCTGTCAATCTTCTGCGATATTTTGGATCCAGTTTCTGGTGAGCCTTATAACCGCGACCCGCGCGGCACAGCAAAAAAAGCAGAAGCATATTTGAAAGCATCTGGCCTCGGCGATACGATTTTTGTTGGACCTGAAGCCGAATTCTTTGTGTTCGACGATGTTCGTTTTTCTGCAGACCCATATAACACAGGCTTCACACTTGATTGCTCAGAATTGCCATCAAACTCGAACACCCAATATGAGGGCGGCAATATGGGCCACCGTCCGCGCATGAAAGGCGGATATTTCCCGGTTCCACCAGTCGATTCTGGCCAAGACTATCGCGGCGAAATGCTATCAGTCTTGACTGAAATGGGCGTGAAAGTTGAAAAGCATCACCACGAAGTAGCGTCAGCCCAGCACGAACTCGGTATCATGTTCGACACAATGACACGCAATGCCGACAAAATGCAGATCTACAAATATGCAGTGCACCAAGTTGCCCATGCTTACGGCAAAACAGCGACCTTTATGCCAAAGCCTGTATTTGGTGACAACGGCACAGGCATGCATGTTCACATGTCAATCTGGAAGGACGGCAAGCCAACTTTCGCTGGCAATGAATATGCCGGCTTGTCTGAAAACTGCCTGTACTATATCGGCGGTATCATTAAGCACGCAAAATCCTTGAACGCGTTCACAAACCCTTCAACCAACTCTTACAAGCGTTTGGTTCCAGGTTATGAAGCACCGGTTCTACTGGCCTATTCAGCCCGTAACCGTTCAGCATCTTGCCGTATCCCGTTTGGTTCTTCACCAAAATCAAAACGCGTTGAAGTCCGCTTCCCGGATCCAACCCAGAACCCATATCTCGGTTTTGCAGCCATGTTGATGGCTGGTCTTGATGGTATCAAAAACAAAATCCATCCGGGCGCTGCCATGGACAAAGATTTGTATGACTTGCCACCAAAAGAACTGAAGAAAATCCCAACCGTTTGCGGTTCACTTCGTGAAGCACTTCAGTCTTTGGAAAAAGATCACAAATACCTTCTCGAAGGCGATGTGTTCGACAAAGACCAGATCGAAGCTTATATCGAACTTAAAATGGAAGAAGTGATGCGCTACGAAATGACGCCTCACCCAGTTGAGTTTGATATGTATTATTCAGTCTAACATCAACTGAATTTCTAAAAAGAAACCCGGGGCGAGCAATCACCCCGGGTTTTTTGTTTGCTTAACGATGTAAATTGCCTCACCCAACCGTCTTCAAAACCTCACCTAACACCTTCTCAAACAAATCCAAATCCTCAGACTTTCCGACGCCAACTCTGATGCAGCGATTGCCCGGCGCAGCAAATGGCATACGCATGAAGACGCCGCGCTTGTTGATCTCATCCAAAACTGTTTTTGCATAGACTTGGTCACGCCCCATATCGACAGTCACAAAATTGGTCATCGACGGAATAGCTTTAAGACCGTTGCTTGAGGCAATGTGATAAATCCGCTCCCTGCCCTCAGCCGTCCATTGGCAAACCTGGTTCAACCAATCTTGATCGCCCAAGGCAGCTAAAGCGCCAATCTGACCGACACGGTTTATCCCATATTGGTTCCGAACTTTGTTCAGAGCTGCAGTGATGTCTTCATGGGCGATGGTATAACCAATGCGCGCTCCCGCCATGCCATAGGCTTTTGAGAATGTTCGAAAGCGGATCACGTGCGGATTGGAAATATCTATCGGAAGCAACTCATCTTTTGAAGCAAACTCACAATAGGCTTCATCGAAAAACAAAGCGACACCATCTGGCAATTCCTTGATTAAACGTGCGACGGCCTCCTTCTTCCAAAACGTTCCCATGGGGTTATCCGGATTGGTGAAATACAAGACAGATGCATCAAGTTTGCGCGCTTGTGCCAGCAGATCGTCGATGCTCTCGTGGTCATCCACATAAGGCACGCGTGAAATAGCCCCGCCCAAATTGGATATGTGCAGTGCAAAGGTTGGGTATGCTCCATCAGGCATAATAGAAGTTACACCCGGCTCCACAAACAATTTCGCGGCAACACCCAACAAACCGTCGATCCCCTCACCGATAACAATATTATCAGGCGATACGCCATGATGGGATGCAAGCGCATGGCACAAATCATAATTTTCAGGATCAGCATATTTCCAGTTTTCTGATGCCGCCTGCTTCATAGCCTTGATCGCTTTTGGCGATGGGCCAAAGACGCTTTCATTCGCGCCGATGCGCGCTTGATATGGCGCACCTGTTCGCCGCTCCAGGGTTTCTGGCCCAACAAAAGGAATGGTGACGGGAAGACTTTTGATCAGGTCGGTAAACTTCACTGGCATTTGGAGCAAACTTTGGATTAGGGTTGAGGAGAATTAGTCAAACCATAAATGGATTATCCAATTAAATGCAACGCCTTTACGAACCACAAGCCTATACTTCCCATGTGGGTTCTTATTGGGAAACGACCGCACCCCCTCAAACTTGGCCAATACTCAATGGTAACAAAAGAGCGAAAGTCATCATTATCGGCGGGGGCTATACCGGTCTAAATTGCGCATTGAAACTGGCATCATCGGGGTTGGACCCAGCTTCCATTGTCATATTAGAGGCGCAACAACCTGGCTGGGGAGCGTCTGGCAGAAATGGTGGGTTCTGTTGCTTGGGTGGCAGTAAACTCACAACAGATCAGGCAATCAAACGCTTTGGCGAAACTGAAACCTATGATTACGTTCAAGCTCAAAAAACATCCATCGAGACCGTACGCAACAATTTAAGCCAATATAACATTGAAGCCGACACCCACTCACAGGGGGAAACTCAGCTTGCCTATAAACCGGAACAAGTTGCAGCTCTCGAAGCTGAAAAACTGCAATTAAAAAGTCTGTTTGATGTGGATTGCCATCTAACCAGTAAAAGCGAAATGAGTGCTGAAGGCATTCAAAGCCCTGACTTTCATGGCGCGCTCACAAACCCGCTGGGCTTTGCCTTGAACCCGATGAAATATGTGTTGGGTTTATCCAAGGCCGTTTCTGATATTGGCGTCCAGACTTTTGGAAACTCGCCAGCAGTCAAAATGGAACAAGTGAACGGTGAGCATCTTGTTACCACGCCATACGGGTCAATATCAGCAAAACATCTGGTGATCGCCACAAACGGATATTCATCTGAGGATTTACCGAACTGGCTGTCTGGCAGGCTCATGCCGGTATTGACGAACATCATCGCCACCCGTCCGCTTACACCGCAAGAATTGACTGACCAAGGCTGGACAAGTCATCAAATGTGCTACGACACGCGTCACTCTCTTCATTATTTTCGACTAATTCTGGGGATTAATGACGAAGGCCCCAGAATGCTTTTCGGCATGCGCGGCGGAATTTCTGCTTCTGACGAGAGCAACAAAATTAGGTTGAGAAAAATCAGATCCGATTTCGAGAGAATTTTTCCTGCTTGGCAAAACGTGGAAACACCCTATTTCTGGTCTGGTTTGGTGTGCCTTACACGAAACCTGACAAGTTACACTGGGCCTATCCCTGAAATGGAAAATGCTTGGGCATCGCTTGCCTATCACGGCAATGGAGTTGCGATGGCGAGCCATTGCGGAACATTGCTGGCGGATATGATCGCCGAAACGATCAACCCCAAAACCATCCCCGCACAAATGCGCCAGCCACCAAAACACTTTCCATTCCCTTCGTTGAGGCGCACTTATCTGCAGGCAGCATTCAAATGGTATGAGTGGCTGGACAAATAAGTCAAAGCACGCATAAGGCCGGACTTACACAAATTCTGTCGCAATTTGCGATTGCTCATTTCTCCAATCTCATTCAACATTCCCTTATTGATCTTCATTGGGAAAGTCTCATCATGCCTACAATTCAATTGCCGTTCAGCCAAATCGAATATGATCGCCGCCTAGCCTTGGCTAGAAGTGCGATGGCGGCAAAGAATATCGATCTATTGTTTCTTGAAGATCCAGCAAACATGGCTTGGCTTACAGGTTATGACGGCTGGTCATTTTATGTCCATCAGGGAGCTATCATTACCCATGACAAGCCTCCCGTTTGGTGGGGGCGTTTCATGGATGGCCAGGGCGCCAAGCGCACTGTTTGGATGGATATCGGTCAAATCAGGCCCTACCCTGATGACTATGTGCAAAATACAAAAATGCACCCAATGGAGCATCTTGCAAGGCTAATTGGTGAAATGGGATATGGCAAAGCCAGCATCGGCGTTGAGATGGAAAACTACTACTTTTCCGCCAAAGCCTGGCAAACGCTGAAATCTAATTTGCCCAATGCAAGTTTTGTCGATGCAACATCACTGATTAATTGGCAGCGCATTGTGAAATCTGAAGAAGAGCTTGTTTTCATCCGCAGAGCAGCAAAAATTTCAGAAAAAATGATAGACGGCGTGATGGAGCGTGTTGAGCCTGGTTTGAAAAAGAACGAACTGGTTGCCGATATTTTTAGAGATCAAATCATGGGAGCTGATGGCCACTGGGGTGATTATGCCTCCATTGTTCCACTGCTCCCTTCTGGGCCAGATGCATCAGCCGCGCACCTGACTTGGGACGGTCGTGAATTTAAATCAGGCGAAGCGACCTTCTTTGAACTCTCTGGATGTTACAGGCGATATCACGCGCCGTTCTGCCGAACTGTGTTTCTTGGCAAACCATTCCAGGCAATTCTAGATGCTGAAAAAGTGGTGCAGGAAGGAATTGAATTGGCGCTGGAAGCAGCGCGTCCCGGCAACACATGCGGCGATATCGCCAAAGCATTTTATGACGTTCTAGATAAACATGGCATCGAACGGGATGGCAGAGCTGGATATTCCATCGGCCTAGCATACCCACCTGATTGGGGTGAACGGACCGCTTCCATTCGCAAAAGCGACACCACCGTTCTTGAAGAAAACATGACGTTTCATTTCATGCCCGCGATCTGGATGGAAGATTGGGGCTTGGAAATAACCGAACCCATCAGAATATCAAAAAGCGGCCCTGCTGAAGCTCTATGTGATAGACCCCGCAAACTCTATGTGAAGGATTGAGCGTTGTCCGCATCCTCAAACCATCGCCATCTTGAAGAGACAATTGATCTGTTGCGGGAACTGGTCGCCTTCGAAACCGTCTCGGCCACCAGTAATTTGGAACTGATCGACTTTGCAGCAAACTATCTGAAGAATGCTGGCGCTACGGTAAACATCTGGAAAAGCCCTGACGGGAAGAGGGCAAACTGCCTGGCGACTTTTGCATCCGAAACTGGCGAAACGAAAAACAAAGGCATTGTTCTTTCCGGCCATAGCGACGTGGTGCCTGTGGAAGGTCAAGAATGGTCCAGCAACCCATATGCGCTCAAAGAGAGAAATGCTCGCCTCTATGGGCGCGGCACATGCGATATGAAGGGTTTCATTGCTGCAGTTATGGCCATGGCAAAAGAGTTTGCGCAAAAACCGCTGAAAAGGCCTGTGCACATCGCTCTTACCTATGACGAGGAAACGGGATGTTTTGGCGGCCAACAATTGGTCAAAGATCTTGATCGCGAAAACATCAGGCCTTCCGTTTGTATTGTGGGCGAACCGACAGAAATGAAAGTCATCGAAGGCCACAAAGGTTGTTACGAATATACAACCCGTTTCAAAGGCCTAGCTTCCCACGGCTCTTTGACCCATCAGGGGGTAAATGCGATTGAATATGCTGCCCTATACATCGCGCGGCTCATGAACATTCGCGAAGAATTGAAAAACACCACGCCCGAAGGCGCGCCATTTACGCCGCCCTACACCACCTTGCAAATTGGCAAAATTAATGGTGGCGTATCGCGCAACACAATCGCTGGAGATTGCACCGTTGAATGGGAAATGCGTCCGGTAAAAACCGTTGACGCTGTTCATGTTAAGTCTTCGATCAACGCCTATGTGGAGACCGAGCTTCTCCCTGCAATGCGGGAACGATCCCCTGAAGCAAGTATACAATTGGAAACCATTGCCGAAGTCGTCGGACTGTTGCCAACCATACATTCCGAAGCGCGCGAAATTTGCAAAGCTTTAACAGGGAAAGAAGAAACAGGCGTCGTTTCCTTTGGAACGGAGGCTGGACTTTATCAGGAGTTTGGTATGTCTACAGTGGTCTGCGGCCCAGGATCCATCGAGCAAGCGCATAAGCCCGATGAATATATCGAAATATTAGAGCTGAACCATTGCCTGAACATGCTGGAAAAACTAGTCGATCATTTAAGGCATTAAGCCGCCAGCGAAGATCACTTTCTATTCGTCCAACATCTCTTTAACAGTTGTTGCCAACTGTTTCAGCGAAAACGGCTTGGCAAGAAAACCAAAGCGTTCACGTTCTTCTTCCGGCAGGTTTTTCGCAAATGCCTCTTCCGCATAGCCAGAAACAAAGATGAATTTCAAATCCGGATAGGTTTTTCGAACCTCCCGCAGCAAGGAAGGTCCATCCATTTCTGGCATCACCACGTCTGAAACGATCAGATCGATTTCCTCACCATATTCTTCTAGAACTTCCAATGCCTCAACGCCGCTATCGGCTTCGTGGACAGTATAACCACGCGACTCGAGCGCTCTTAAACCAAAGGCTCTCACGGCATCTTCATCCTCAACCAAAAGAATGGTTGCATTCCCTGTAAGGTCTTTGGCGCTTTCCTTGGCAACCTTTTCCGTTGGCATTGCTGCATCTTCTGCTTTGGGCACATGGCGCGGTAGAAAAACACGGAAGGTCGTGCCCTTTCCAACTTCTGAAGTTGGATAAATGAATCCGCCTGTCTGTTTAACAATCCCGTAAACCGTTGAAAGGCCCAAGCCAGTGCCCTTGCCCACTTCTTTGGTCGAGAAGAACGGTTCAAATATTTTCTCTATAACTTCTTCGCTCATGCCAGTGCCTTCATCTTCTACTTCCAGCATGACATAATCTTCCGCAGGCATTTCGCGGTAGACGTATTTCTCTGTGACAGTCTGTGCAGAGACATTTGCCGTGCGCATGGTTAGTTCCCCGCCCTCTTCCATGGCATCACGGGCATTCACGCAGAGATTGACGACAACTTGCTCTAATTGAGAAATGTCCGCTTTGACTGGCCACAAATCTCGTCCGTGCACTACAGACAATTTAACCCGTCCGCTCATCAATCGGTCCAGCAGCATGCGTAGATCAGAGAGCACTTCACCAAATTGCAGCACCTGCGGACGTAAGGTTTGACGGCGTGAGAAGGCAAGTAACTGACGAACAAGGCTGGCAGCCCGGTTTGCGTTTTGCTTGATGTTCATGATGTCTTGGAAAGACGGATCTGATGTGCGATGGTTCGCCAGTAACAAGTCAGAGAAGCCTATGATTGCGGTCAAGACGTTGTTAAAATCATGGGCAATACCGCCAGCCAATTGACCAACAGCCTGCATTTTTTGCCCTTGGGCAAATTGCTCTTCCAGCTTGCGTTGCTCTGTCGTTTCCAAGGCATAAACCACAACGCGCTCGTCACCTGAATCTGCTTCAGGTCCATCCACAACTGGGCTTAAAAACAACCGTAAAAATCGCTCACCATTCCCCGACATTGTTGCATCAACCATCTTCGTGGTTGCATTGCCGGATACGGCCTCGTTAATAGCATTCTCGACATTTGAGCGATCAACTTCCTGTACCAGCTGTGATAGGTGAAAGCCTTCGCCGCTGGTCGCGTCGCCAATTTGCTCTTTAAACATCCGCATAAAGGTAGCATTGGTTCGTACTGTTTTGCCGCTCGGAGAAACAGCCGCGATAGCAATCGGCGTATTGTTAAAGAAGCGCGTAAAACGCAATTCGGCGTCCAGCAATGCGCTGTCCGTTTCTTCTTTGGCTAGGCGATTAATGACCAGTGTACGCGCAGTACCAGGCGCGCCATCTGCTGTTGGTGTTACTTTATGATAAACCCGCACAGGCATACGCGTGCCATTGTCTTGGGTAAAATCAACATCTACAACAACAGTCTTTGGTTGATTGTCATCGGGCTTAATCGCCTCCAAGAGGTCAATTCCGTGCTCAGAGACAAAATCTTTAATCCGCAAGCTGCCCGGTTTGAACAAGGCAAGATCAACGCCAAGCCAGTCTGCCAAGGTGGAATTGAGATATACAACTTTGCCATCTGCTTCGCTTGAAAAGAAGCCAGCAGGCGCATGATCAAGATAATGGATGGCGTGTTGTAACTCTTGAAATGCAGTTTCCTGACTACGCCGATCTGCCGTCACATCTGATAACTGCCAAACTACAAGCCCTTTTGGATGATCCACATGGGACATCATCCGAACGCGAAGACGGAACCATCGGGCTCCCTCTTGTCCGTTCAACAATCCAGATTTCAAACGAAATTCTTCTGATACAGTTGCTCCATCCCGTGCTTGTTTGGCCAAACGGTATATGATCTCAGAGGCCTCTGCATTGCGCGAAAACACCGTTTGAACATTCGCGACTTCCAGACCGTCTTCAACTCCCGTTATCATTCCATAGGCGCGATTTGCATAAATAATACAGTCTTCCGCATCTGTAACCAGAACACCAGCATCCATCCCATTGACCAAATTGCGGGAAAATTCGTCACCGCGACGATTGGCCGATAGCTGCACAAAGCCGATCAGCAACAGGAATAGAAAAAACACGCCGATCCCGGCCAAAGCGCCAACCAGCGCAAGTAAAACAGGCTCTCCGATCTGCTCTCGCGCGATCCAGGCAGCACCTGAAGCCAGCACAACTACTGTTACCCCGAGAAGAAATAGACCGGAGGCATTTTTCGGTTTGCCGTAATGGTCAACCAATGGCTCATTGAGCGGTATATCGGAGATGGAATTCGACCCTTGTTTCATGGTCTTAGTCAACGTTTCGCTGACATCATCTTTGTTCGTTAAATCGCCCATTCAATCTCCTGCCGGCAAGACAGCGCGAATCCGTGTCAAACCTACATCACTTGAATCACATATCATCTTTTCAGAAAACCCCTATGGCTGGTTCCAACCATGTAAAAACGGTCTATTCAGCCCTAAAACTGATCGATTTTATCGCTCAGCGTTAAAATATGCCGAACTATGATTTTGAAATTAAAGCCAAATTCAGGGTTAATCTGTCCTTAACCGCAAAATGACACTTTTAACCTTTAAACAGCCTCCAAACTTTAAGGGCGCAAATAGCTGCAAACCACAAAATATGCAGCAAAATATATCATTAGGAGAATTGAAATATGGCGTGGCTGAACAACATTTTCGGGTCAGAGCTTTCCATGGGCGTACAATTGGCGCTTCTTTTCGCAACACTGATTGTGGCGCTATTGCTCATTTTCTGGCTGTTCCGAAAAATATTTGGGGGCGCGAGTACCCGCTACTCCAAATCACGGCAACCAAGGCTCTCCATAACGGATGCCGCCGTCGTCGATGATAAAAGACGTTTAGTATTGGTTCGTAGAGACGATGTTGAACATTTAGTGATGATTGGTGGCCCGTCTGACGTCGTAATCGAACAAAACATTGTGCGTGCTTCACCAGTTGCTATGCCGGCTCATCCCGCCCCAACGCAATATTCACCACCGTCAACACCAGCAGAACCTGCAGTAGAACCCCGCAAAGCAGCACCACAACCTGCCCCTCAGGCTGCTCAAGCTTCGCAAGTAAAAACTGAGCCCGAAGGGTCAGGCCTGTTTGCAAGTAGCCCAGTGAAGTCGACTTTGGCCGTTGGCGGAGCGTCGCTGGCTGGTGCAGGCGCATTGGCAATGTCCGCAAAGGATACCGTGGCTGATGCAGCTTCAGATGTTGCAGCAACAACTTCAAATGTCGTCGACGATGTAACCGCTCCAATAGAAAAGACAATTGAAACTGTTTCAGAAACCGTGAGCGACTCGCCTGAAATTTCAACAAATGAAACTGTCGAAAGCATTGGCTCTGAGCTTTCAGCCGACCTTGATGCAGCTTTGCAAGCTGACAGTCCAACTGTTGAAACAGAAACGAAGTCGGCTGATTCAAAGACAGAAGATGAAATGCAGCGCTTACTCAAAGAACTGGCTGCTGGAAACTAATCAAATCAGTACATACAAAAAAAAGAGGCGGGGAAACCCGCCTTTTTTAATTTAAATCAATAGAGTATCGGCATTTTCTAAATCATTTTTCCAACTCAGTTTTTGCCATAGCCGCCAACTTGGACGCAATAATTGCAGTTCCTTTGATGCGCTTGTCAGCATTGTCCCAATCACGTGACAAAAACAGACTTTGATCTGAGCGTACTTTGACAAGCGATGATTGCGAAGAAATCCATTTCAGCAATTCTGCAGGATTGACGAATTCAGAATTACGGAAATGCACCACCAATCCTTTTGGACCAGCATCAAGTTTCTCGATATTAGCAACGCGGCATAGGCCCTTGATGAATACGATTTTCAGCAAGTGATCCACTTCGTCCGGCAACGGACCAAAACGATCAATCAATTCTGCAGCAAATGCATCAATATCATTCGGCTCGGCGATGTCTGCAAGACGGCGATATAGGGACAGCCGCAATTGCAGATCAGAAACGTAACTCTCAGGAATAAGCACTGCCGCACCAACAGATATCTGCGGGGACCAGCGCTCTTCGGCGGCGCCTCTTCCATCATGTTTAAGTTCGGCTACAGCTTCTTCCAGCATCTGCTGATACAATTCAAAGCCAACTTCCTTGATATGGCCTGACTGGGCCTCTCCAAGGATGTTGCCTGAACCGCGTATATCAAGATCATGGCTGGCCAATTCAAACCCGGCTCCTATCGCGTCCAGCGATTGGAGCACTTTTAATCGGCGCTCGGCTTGAGCGGTTAGCTGCTTGCGAACTGGCAGTGTAAAGAGCGCGTAAGCTCTTGTTTTTGAACGCCCTACCCGTCCACGCAGCTGATAAAGTTGCGCCAAGCCAAACATATCGGCGCGATGCACAATCAATGTGTTGGCCGTTGGTATATCCAGCCCCGATTCAACAATCGTTGTTGAAAGCAGCACATCATAATTGCCATCGTAAAATGCATTCATGATGTCATCGAGCTCACCAGGCGGCATTTGCCCATGGGCTTTGGCAACTTTCAACTCTGGTACATGTTCGCGAAGAAATGCCTCTTGTTCCTCCAGATCACTTACACGCGGGCAAACATAAAAACTTTGTCCACCGCGATAATGTTCTCGAAGCAAAGCTTCACGCACAATCAAGCCGTCGAATGGTGTTACAAAAGTACGCACAGCAAGGCGATCAACGGGTGCAGTGGTGATCAATGACAATTCACGAACACCAGTCAAAGCCAATTGCAATGTGCGCGGAATAGGCGTTGCAGAAAGCGTCAACACATGAATATCGCCGCGTAATTCTTTGAGCTTCTCTTTGTGCTTAACACCGAAGCGCTGCTCCTCGTCAATCACCAGAAGACCAAGACGATCAAACTTCACTGAGTCAGCTAACAGTGCATGAGTGCCAATAACGATATCGAGCGTTCCGTCCGCAATACCCTTTCGGGTTTCGACAAGTTCCTTATTGCTCACCAAACGCGATGCTTGCGCAATTTTGACAGGCAAACCGCGGAACCGCTCCATGAAGGTTTTGTAGTGCTGACGCGCAAGTAGAGTGGTTGGAACAACCACCGCCACTTGGCGTCCTGCCATAGCCGCAACAAATGCGGCTCGCAAAGCCACCTCTGTTTTGCCAAAACCAACATCGCCGCAAACCAATCTATCCATGGGAGTACCCGATGCAAGATCGCCCAAAACAGCGTCAATTGCCGATAACTGATCTTCGGTTTCATCATAAGGGAAGCGAGCCTCGAACTCTCCATATACGCCCTCTGGCGTTGTCATAGGCGGCGTGGTTAAAAGCGCTCGCTCAGCAGCAATGCGGATCAGTTGCCCTGCGATCTCAAGCAATTGCTTCTTGAGTTTCGCCTTGCGCGATTGCCAGGCAACCCCGCCCAATTTATCGAGTTGAACCGTTGTATCTTCCGAACCATAGCGTGACAATAATTCGATGTTTTCAACAGGCAGGAATAATTTGTCATCGCCCGCATAATGCAATTCAAGGCAATCATGGGGAGCGCCCAATGCCTTAATGGTTTTGAGACCGATAAAACGACCAATACCATGATCCACATGAACCACGATATCGCCTTGTGAAAGACTGGCGACTTCAGAAATAAAGTCGCTGCCTTTTTTCTTGCGGCTACGACGCACAAGACGATCACCCAAAACATCCTGTTCAGCAATGATAGTGACACCATCAACGGTAAGGCCCTGCTCCAGCGGCACAGCACCCAGTGCAATGATGTTTTTGGGTAGTTGATCGAATTTTGCGAAACTCTCGACCATACGCAATTCCGGCAATCCATGATCATTCAAGACCTTTTGCATCCGGTCAGCGGATCCATCAGTCCATGAGGCAACCAAAACCATTTGGCCACGCTTTTGTTCACTATTGATATGCTCAACCAGTGCATCAAAAACATTTGTTCCCGCAGAACGCTCAGGGGCAAATGTGCGTCCTGGGCGTCCACCCATATCAAGGACAGCGCGCGCGGCAGTATCAGGCGTTTGGAATGGCGAGACTTGCGTCAGCGCAGAAACACGATCACCGGCTTCTTCAGCGGTTAAATACAGAAACTGCGGGGGTAACGGCTTGTAAGGTGCACCGTTTTCCAGTAACATACTCATTGCTTCTTCACGTGATTTAAAATGATCAGCAACCTGATCAAGGCGAACCGTGATTGCTTCACTGACCGCTTGGTCTGCTATCACATGCAAATTAGTAAAATAGTCAAAAACAGTATCCAGCTTTTCGTAGAATAATGGCAACCAGTGTTCAGTTCCGGCAAAGCGCCGACCTTCACTTACAGCCTGATACAACGCATCGTCGCGGGTAGCGGCACCAAATCGGCTGATATAGCCTTTTCGAAAACGACTAATCGACGCCTCATCGAAGGTCACTTCACTCATTGGCGTCAGTGAAAACGACTTGAGTTGGCCTGTAGTCCGCTGATCGGCGAGATCAAAACTGCGGATGTATTCCAGCGTATCTCCAAAAAAATCCAATCTTACTGGCTGTTGCGTTCCAGGAGCATACAAATCCAAAATACCACCTCGGACTGCAAACTCGCCACGATCACGCACGGTGACGGTTCGCTCAAATCCGTTGACACCCATCCAGAGCAACAGATCATCCATTTTGGCAACGCCACCCGGTTTGAAATGCAACGCCTGCTTGGCGATCACGTCTTTGGGAACACAGCGTTGAACCAAGGCATTGCCCGTTGTGATAACAATAAATGGAGTTTCGTCGTTGGGCGCATTGGCAAGGCGCCCCAGAGTATTGATGCGTTTGGCCGTTACACTGTTAGAGGGCGAAACTCGGTCATACGGCAAGCAGTCCCAAGCGGGTAATTCCAAGACTTCCAGAAACGGCGCATAAAACGCCAGCGCTGAAATTAATTCAGGAATTTTCTGCCCGTCAGCGGCAACATAAACAAGGCCACGATGAGAGTTATCATCGCTCGCAAGTTTGCCCAATAGCGCAGGCAGCAAACCGTCGGGAACTCCCGTAAAGGTTAGCGCGCGATCATTTTCTGAGATAAGCTTGGCTAGATTTTCTTTAAATAACATGGGATTAGCTGCGGGCATTCTTGGTGGTAAAGATCAGGATTTTGTCAAACATTACCTTATCAATATGGTCTGGATATTTCACCTCGCCTGTAAACCAGCTCAACAAATCACGGTCCATTTCATCCATGATCACCTCGAACGCGTTTAGCTCGTCGGGAGACATTCTCATTACATGCTCATCAGCATATCTGCCAAGGATTATGTCCATTTCCTTGATTCCGCGATGATTAGAACGATAGATCATTTGTTTACGGCGATTTTGATCAGTCACAATAAATTCCATAAGGTAAGATCGAAATAATAAATGGGGATGCCAAAAAGTTAGCATTTCAATTATTAAGCGTGAAACACGCATTGCTTTTGGGTTACATAGACCAAATGATCAAAATCGCCATATGTAAAACCACAAACGGAACAATTTTGTTTTTGATGTTATGAGACCAGACCTGCTCAATCCCCTATTTAGTTCTGTATCCAGCTTGGAGGGCGTTGGCCCAAAACTGGAAAAAGCCATGACGAAACTCTTTCGCGGGTCTGAAAAAGCAGATCCAGCACAATTGCGGGATCTTTTGTTTCATATTCCGTTTTCGGTCATCGATAGACGTAGACAACCGGGCATAGCCGCCTCTCCTGAAGGCGTTATCGTAACCTTGAAAGTATGGGTAGACCGCCACCAACCTTCCCCACGTGGCAATCGCAGAGTGCCTTACCGCGTGTTTGTCCATGATGAGACAGGCGAACTGGCTTTGGTCTTTTTCAGCGTACATACAGATTATCTCAATAAAACACTGCCCGTGGGCGAAACCAGATATGTATCCGGTAAGGTCGAATGGTTTAACGGCAGGCCAAATATGGTCCACCCAGATCACATTGTTGATGAGGCTGGCTTTGCCGAAATGCCCCTTGTCGAAGGCATTTATCCCGGTACCGCGGGTCTTGCGCAAAAGACCCTGCAAAAGAGCATTCGTATAGCCTTGACCAAGCTGCCGGAATTGCCGGAATGGACCGATCCACAATTACTGACTCGTGAAAACTGGACCGGATTTCGCGAAGCCCTTTTAAAGTTGCATAATCCGCGCGATGCGCGGGATCTTGATCCGGCAGCAAATCATCGTCGTCGTCTTGCCCATGACGAATTTTTGGCTGGGCAACTTGCTTTGGCACTTACGCGCGAACGCATGCGAAAAATTGGCGGCATCGCCTGGCAGTTTGATAATAGGCTATCTCAAAAAATACTGACAAATTTTCGCTATCCTTTGACCGGTAGTCAGGAACAGGCAGTAAAAGAGATACGCCTGGACCTCGCAAAACCAGAACGTATGCTGCGCCTGCTTCAGGGGGATGTTGGCTCCGGCAAAACCATCGTTGCATTACTAGCGGCCGCAAGCGTCATCGAAGGCGGTGCCCAAGCCGCCATCATGGCACCAACAGAAATTCTTGCCCGACAGCATTTTGCAACCATAGCCCCCCTTTGCGAAGGAACTGGCGTCAATGCTGCAATATTAACGGGACGTGAGAAAGGGAAAATCCGAGAGGATATTCTGGCGCGATTAGCAAGCGGTGACATCCACATCCTCATTGGTACTCACGCACTTTTCCAAGGCCCAGTGAATTTTCAAAGCCTTGGCATTGCTGTCATCGACGAGCAACACCGTTTCGGCGTCCACCAACGTCTTGCCCTCGGGGATAAAGCGCCCCACTCTGACGTGTTGGTGATGACCGCAACGCCTATCCCGCGCACATTGGTGATGACCTATTACGGCGATATGGACGTGTCACAACTGCCCGATAAACCGATTGGCAGAAAACCTATTGCGACCAGCGCACTTCCGCTCGATCGATTGACCGACCTTACTGCGCGCATAGGAAAAGCGGTTGATGAAGGGCAAAAAGTCTATTGGGTTTGTCCGCTGGTTGAAGAAAGCGACGAAGTCGAGGCTGTTTCTGCCGAAGAGCGGTTTGCTTATCTACAAAAACAATTTGGTGATAAAGTTGGCCTAGTTCACGGGCGCTTGAGTGGCCCAGAAAAAGAAGCTGCCATGGAACGTTTTCGCTCTGGTGAGACACGCATTCTAGTAGCGACAACTGTGATTGAAGTTGGCGTTGATATGCCCGACACCACCATTATCATTATCGAACATGCAGAGCGGTTTGGCTTAGCGCAAATGCACCAATTGCGCGGCCGTGTGGGAAGAAGCGACAAAGCATCCCACTGCATCCTGCTTTATAAATCGCCCCTTGGCGAAATTGCAGAGGCACGTCTTAAAATTATGCGCGAGACAAATGATGGATTTCGTATTGCCGAAGAAGATTTGAAATTACGCGGCGAAGGCGAAGTATTGGGAACCCGCCAATCGGGCGCAACGGGGTTTAACCTTGCCAGTGCAGAATATCACGCCGATGTTTTGGAGGTAGCGCGAAAAAGCGCCAAACTCATTATGTCCACAAATCCAAAACTGGAAGGCGAACAAGGCGATGCTTTGCGCGTATTGCTTTATTTGTTCGGTCAAGATCAAGCGATACGCTTGATACGCAGTGGGTGAAAATACTTTCAAATAAACCGCGATGGTGAAAACGCTGAAAGATTCTCGTTACTAACCTCTCCAGAAACCATTGCCGCAACCATTCTACCAATGGCAGGCGCCATGCCCAAAAGCTGCGATGATAACAGGGTCTAAAACGACTTCTTCATTGTGTTACAAGGCCGAGTCGTTCAATTGATATCTCCTTAAAGGCTCTTTTCACGAGAGCATAAAGCTTTATTATCCCTTTTCTTGGGCATCTTTGCCTTGCGCCTGATCGGCTAGCTTTTGCAACTCTTTCTGACGTTCATCGGGCACCACAAGCCCCGCGGAGATCACCAGTTTGGCGGCATCTTCAACACCAATGTCCAAAATGATCACGTCTTCTTTTGGAACAAACAATAGAAAGCCGGAAGTAGGGTTCGGGGTTGTTGGCAAAAAGATACTCAAGGTTTCTTTGCCTTTAGCCTTTAAAATATCATCGACTTCGCCCTTGGTTTCTGTCGCAACAAAAACGATGGCCCAAAGACCTTTGCGTGGATACTCCAGCAAGCCAACCTGTTCAAAAGAACCAGACTGATCAGACAAAACAGTTTGAAAAATCTGCTTCAGGCCGCTGTAAAGATTGCGAACAACCGGCATTCTTCCAACAATCCGCTCGCCCAAAGACACAATGCTCTTGCCAATAAAGTTGGCTGTCAAAAATCCAACAATAGTAATGATGAAAAGCGCAATGAGAAGGCCAAAACCTGGCACATGGAACGACAGATAATTATCTGGGTTATAAATCTCAGGAATATACGGAATAATCCAGCTATCCACCCATTCGATCAGTGTCCAGATCAAATAGATCGTTATCACCAGCGGCGCGGTGATGATGAAACCCGTTAGGAAATAGGTGCGTAACTTATGCATGGATGAATGCTAATGCCCGATAAATGTGAAGCGCAGAATATTCAGCGCCTCTTCATCCACTCATATAGTACAGAAATATTTCTATTTCTATTCAACCGTAACCGATTTTGCGAGATTTCGTGGCTGGTCAACATCTGTACCCATAGCGAGCGCAGTATGATAAGCCAACAACTGAATTGGGACAGCATAAACAATCGGTGTCAATATTTCCGGCATATTGGGCATAACCACAATATGCTCTGCATCAATGGAAGCTTGCGCAGCGCCCTTTTCATCCGTGATTAAAATAATGCGACCACCACGCGCGGCCACTTCCTGCATATTGGAAACCGTTTTTTCAAAAATTCGGTCATAAGGCGCAATAACCACGACCGGCATTTTCTCATCTATCAAAGCTATCGGACCGTGTTTCAATTCGCCAGCGGCATAACCTTCCGCATGGATATAGGAAATCTCTTTAAGTTTAAGAGCTCCTTCCATCGCCAACGGGAAATTGGTGTCACGACCAAGATAAAGCACATGATCAACTTTGGCCAAGTCATGAGCAATCTTCTCAATCTGGCTTTCAAGTTTCAACGCCTTGTTCACAAAGCGCGGTGCTTCCGTCAAATCACGGATTAAGCGGTTTTCGTCTTCTTTGCTTAATGTACCTTTGGCCCTTCCTAGCGCGATTGCCAAGGAAGCAAGAACGGAAAGCTGACAGGTGAACGCTTTGGTCGATGCAACACCGATTTCCGGTCCCGCAAGAGTTTGGAATATCACATCAGATTCGCGTGCTATGGTCGATTCAGCAACATTCACAACAGCACCAATATGTTGCCCATTTTCTTTGCAATAGCGAAGCGAGGCGAGCGTGTCTGCTGTCTCACCAGACTGGGAGATAAACAACGACAACCCACCCTTTTGCAAAGGCATTTCACGATAGCGGAACTCAGATGCAATATCGATATCCACTGGGACACGAGCATAGCGTTCAAACCAATATTTAGATACCAGACCAGCTAGATAGGCCGTTCCGCAAGCAGATATTGAAATGCGATCAACTGTAGAAAGATCAAACGGTAGATTTTCACCAATGCGCGCTTCGCAGGTTCCAAAATCAAGATAATGAGAAAGAGTGTGAGAAATAACTTCTGACTGCTCATAGATCTCTTTGATCATGAAATGGCGATGATTGCCTTTGTCGACCATCAAAGACGAGCCAACAGAGCGCTGTAAAACACGTTTCACGGACTTGCCTGACGGATCGAAAATTTCGACGCCGCCACGTCTCAAGACGCACCAATCCCCGTCTTCCAGATAGGTGATTTGGTTGGTGAATGGCGCAAGGGCAATGGCATCAGAGCCGATATACATTTCACCATCGCCATGACCAACGGCCAATGGCGGACCATTGCGTGCGCCAAAAATTAAATTATCTTCTGTACGGAACAAAATAGCCAAGGCAAATGCGCCCTCAAGGCGACCAATGGCCATATGAGCTGCTTCAATAGGCGCAGTGCCTTTTTTCAATTCTCTGGCAACAAGATGCGCAACAACTTCCGTATCGGTTTGGGAAGAAAACGCATAGCCATCTGCGATTAATTCGTCACGCAACGCTCTGAAATTCTCAATAATGCCATTGTGGACAACGGCGACGTTCTCAGAAAAATGTGGGTGCGCGTTGGTTTCATTAGGAACGCCGTGGGTTGCCCAACGCGTATGACCAATGCCGACATTACCGGCAAGTGGGAGCTCTTTTAATCGCGTTTCAAGATTGACCAATTTGCCTTCAGCGCGACGACGATCCAGCGTATCCTCAGAAACGGTGGCAACACCGGCAGAATCATACCCACGATATTCCAGCCTTTTTAGAGCATCCACCAACAGCGGCGCGACGGCCTGATTGCCAACAATTCCAACGATACCACACATATAACCTATCCCCGTATAAAAAAGCTTCTAACTCCGCAAAGTGTCAGAAAAAGCTCATAAATCAAAATCAAACAGAATTGCCAGGGGCCCACCATCCTATGCGTTTCTGCGCGTTGTTCAAATATATGGTTTGTCTCTAGCAGAACCCAAAAACCAATGTTTTCACTTTACGTTTCAATCCATTGCGCAAGCTACCAGACAACCATGAATAGCTGGTTCTTGGTCATGGTTAAAAATCAGTAATCAATGGGAAAGCACAGGTGCCGTCATCTATTTCTTATTTTTTTGGTCTTTGATCATCTGATTGCGTTGGCGAATAAAATTCGCACGGTCTTCCTTGATCACTTGCCTTCCACGCGCAACCGCCAGCGCATTGGCTGGAACATCGTGAGTAATCACACTGCCTGATCCGATATAAGCACCATCGCCAATTTTCACAGGAGCAACCAGAGACGTATCAGTGCCAACAAACACGCCTGCGCCAATATCAGTGAAATGCTTGTTAATGCCATCATAATTACAAGTGATAGTGCCTGCACCAATATTCGCTTTGGCCCCAACCCGTGCATCACCGATGTAGCTGAGATGATTGATCTTGGCACCCGCCTCCACAAGCGTATTTTTCGTTTCACAGAAATTGCCAATCTTCGCGCCTGTCTTCACATCCGTGCCGGGGCGTAGACGTGCATACGGGCCAATCACGCAACCAGTATCAATAGTGGCGCCCTCCAGATGGGAGAAAGCTCTGATCTGTGCTGCACTGGCAATTTTAACGCCCGGTCCAAAAACCACATTTGGTTCAATAATCGCATCAATACCGATTTCTGTATCATGAGACAGATAAACACTATCAGGCGCATGCATCGTCACGCCTTCACGCATCAAAAGATCGCGCCGGCGTCTTTGCCAGTGGTTTTCGAGCCTGGAAAGTTCATAGCGGTCATTGACGCCGTGCAACTCACTTTCGTCAGCCTCAATAGCTACAACCTTTTGACCATTTTCCCGGGCGACCTCGACAATATCGGTAAGATAATATTCACCCTTGGAGTTTTGATTTCCAATCTTATCCAGCAAATCAAGCGCCTTATGGCCTGAAAGCCCCATAATACCGCCATTACAAAAACTGACCTGAAGCTCGTCAGGTGTAGCGTCTTTATGCTCCCGAATTGCTATCAATTCTCCGTCTTTTTCTAAAAGGCGACCATATCCATGGGGTTCACTGGTCCGAAACCCAAGGACAGCTACTTGCGAACCATGTTCAAGCGCGCGGCGCAAACGCAACAATGATTCTGGCTGGATCAGCGGCGAGTCGCCCATCAGCACAAGAATATCATCAAATCCCTGTTCAATGACAGATCGCCCAGCCAAAACGGCATGAGCCGTGCCAAGGCGCTCTTTTTGCAAACAGATGGTCACATTGGCTGAGTGGCTTCGCGCCTCTGCTTCAACACGTTCAGCTTCCCGCCCGACAATAACCGCTTGAGCGTTCCCGCCCGCAGACTGAGCGGTCTTTATTACATGACCAAGCAAGGAGAGACCTGCAATTTCATGTAAAACCTTGGGAGTCGAAGATTTCATTCTCGACCCTTCCCCGGCGGCCAAAATGATCGTAAGACAGGTTCTTGCCATTTATTTGCTCCAGCGCTAACTCAATAGCGAAATTGTTTGCTGCAACCGATATTCAAGCAGTTGCGATCCGTTACTACACTCATGTCAGATTCGTTCTGCTACGAAAACCGGACTGAAAATCAAATCAGATTACCTAAAAACACAACGCAACAGTCATAAATCAATTAATTTTACCGATGAACGATACCAACAAAAAGATAATATCTAGCAAACAAAAGCTTCCATTTCTGGTGAAGCTTTTGGCTGTCTTGGCTATTTTGGGCCTTTTGGCCTTTGCCGGAGTTATCGCCAGCCAACTTCTAGAAAAAACATCAATCTCTAAAGATACATCGCGACAAGAGACTGAGAACACGTCTAACGAACCTATTTCCATCCTGCCCAACAAGCCCGATGGGATCACTATTCTGGAAAAGCAGCCTGACCTAACCACAACATCTCCGCAAATAGCCTTGGCGCCCATTGCGCAGGGATCAGAAATTGCCTCCGGGTTCGCTATGGATTTGGGCGCATCAGATTCGTTTTTTGATTTAACCAGACGCTTTGTTGACCTTGCCGCAGCCAACGGAGTTGAGAATTTTCAAAGACTGGAACCAAGAGCTGTATTGCGTGAAACCGTTACCGGCCTTGAAGCCAGACTGTTAATCGGCCCCTTTGAAACCGAACAACAGGCAAAAGAGGCATGCAATGTCCTGATCCTTCCAGAGGGCGAAACCTGCATTGCGGTTATCTTTCAGGGTGATTTAATAGCACGCGAATAGGCCAATCAATTTCTTCGCCAAATCCTACAAACTTGCAAGCGAAAGCGCTTTTATGCCCATAGACAATCGGTCCATAACACTTGCCTATGCAGCATTGCTAATTTCACCGCTATTTTTCTCAACCAATGTTGTTTTTGGTCGTGCAGCAACGGATATAGCTCCATTCCTTCTTGCCTTTATTCGTTGGGGCGTCAGTGGTTTAATACTGCTCTTGCTTTGTAAAAATCGCTGGCCGCTAATGTGGGCTTTGGTCAAAATTCAATGGCCAACACTGTTGCTATTGGGGTTTCTAGGTATGTTTATCTGCGGCGGCATCGTTTATCTTGCTTTGAAAGAAACGACAGCAACAAATGGCACACTGATTTACACCATGCCCCCTGTTGTAATCATTCTTATTGAACGGCTTTGGCGAAAACGTCCATTGAAATGGCGTGAGACAATCGGTGTCACATTAGCTGCAATAGGCGTAGGGATAATTGTTGCAAAAGGCTCTTTCTCAACACTGCTTAACCTTGATTTTAATAGCGGCGATCTGCTTTTCCTCGCAGCGGCATTGAGTTGGGCAGTCTATTCGGTCGTTCTTAAATCACGCATCTTCGCTGAATTGGGCACCCTTCCCCTGTTTGCATTGGTTGCTTTGTTCGGAGCTGTCATACTTTTCCCATTTGCGCTTTGGGAAATCATCAAAGGCGAAGACATGCCAAACACTTTGCATCACTGGTCAATCATTTCAGGCATTGTAGTTTTGTCCTCGCTAATTGCCTTTTCCACTTTTCAACACGGCGTGCGCATTTTGGGTCCTTCAGTGGCTGGAATATTTATGTATTTACTTCCAGCATTTGGACTAACCTTTGCATGGTTCTTCTTGGGTGAAATCATTCAGAGCTTTCATATAGTCGGCACATTGGCAATTTTAAGCGGCGTCATTCTCGCTACATTCCCGGTACAATTGTTACGAAACAACCGTCCTGCCAAATAATCCTGACATTTGAAGCCTTGGGATGTAAAATGATGGAATTTAAAGTTGATGCGGGCAAAAGAAGTCTCCAGATTACACAACAGTCGAGATTATCGAAGCTAGAACCATCATAAATGCGGCTGTTTCCAGAGAGAAATATGACTTAACCCTTTGAAATTTATAATTAAAATTACTTTTTTTGTTTGATAAACCCTTTTTTTTCCTTATTCGGATAATTTGCTATTGACCCGACGGGGTCACCCGCCTATTTTCCGGCCGACTCCGGCGGACTAATTGCCGGTTTTTCCCTACATGATCACCGGCTTTCAATAGTCGATGATGCTTGGGAGCGCTTAGCTCAGCTGGTAGAGCAACTGACTTTTAATCAGTAGGTCGAGGGTTCGAATCCCTCAGCGCTCACCATTTTTCTTTAATAAAATCAATAACTTAACATATTGCAATTTATTGATGCTGATTTTTATGTACATATTAGATACAGCAGAATCGTTTTCATTCAGAGTTGACCTATCCCCAATCTTGATGATTTTATTGGTGCCAGAGCGATTCTAACAATAAAATGCGCGGAATGTGATGAAGCTGAAAAGAGACGATATAGAATGTCCGTCGTCATATAAATTGTCACAGACTATTACCTGAGCCGTTAGAGACTTTGCTCACCATTATTGTTGATATTATGCGACGGCTTTGCGGTATTGCAAGCGTCGATGTT
>Ga0075467_10000540_pt1 | contig 30232 bp, 24 predicted proteins | sample DEB08_DNA_9_FD_75067 | JGI IMG/M metagenome (GOLD analysis project Ga0075467, IMG submission 75067) | Aqueous microbial communities from the Delaware River and Bay under freshwater to marine salinity gradient to study organic matter... | ecosystem: Environmental > Aquatic > Marine > Coastal ... | reverse complement strand
TTTTAAAGAAGTGGCTAATGTATTGGAGCCAGATATGCGCTTAGCTAAGGTAAATATTGATGTTGAAAACGAAATAGCTAGCCGTTTGCAAATCAGCAGCACGCCGTGCTTGGTTATTCTTGTTCATGGTCAGGAAATCGCTCGTAAAAACAGGGCCATGGACAGCACTAGTATTATTCAGTGGGCGAACAACCTAAAAATTGGCGCCTTAGCTTAGCTAGAGTCCCTTTACTCTATCAATTCCTCAGGTTACAAAGCACAAAATGATACTGTTCACTATGCAATTCACCTTCTTTTTTGCTCTGTTATGCCTATGCAATTGAGTGTTTTAACTTGGATCATAATAAGCGGTTTGTTGATGAGCGCAATTGCGTTGATTGGTAGCCTAACCTTGCTCTTAAAGCCCAAAACTCTAGAACGGATATTAATACCCTTGGTTGCCTTTTCTGCAGGATCGCTAATCGGTGGGGCTTTTTTCCATATGCTCCCAGCGGCGATCGAGGTGAATTCCAACAGCCTTAATATTGGTATTGCCGTGGTATCCGGTTTTACGGTTTTTTTCGTTCTTGAACAATTCTTACATTGGCACCACTGCCACCTTGCACCAACTGATTGCAAACAGCCCATGACGTATCTCATATTAATCGGTGATGGTTTACACAATTTTATCGGAGGCATGGCCATAGCCGGTACATTTGTAATTGATATTCGCTTAGGTATTGCCAGTTGGCTCGCAGCGGCGGCTCATGAGGTTCCACAAGAATTAGGTGACTTTGGCGTCTTAATAAATGGGGGGTGGCCAAAACGACGGGCACTGATTTTTAATCTGTTATCAGGGCTTACTTTCCTACTTGGTGGATTACTTGCCTACGGATTATCACTGCACCTAGATGTGAGTTGGTTAATTCCGTTTGCTGCAGGTAACTTCCTGTATATTGGGGCATCAGATTTAGTACCAGAAGTGAACAAGCATCAGGCTGCTAGTATGCAAGCTAACGTGATAAATTTTTTGTTTTTTACATTGGGTCTCTCGCTACTACTAATGACTAAAGTGCTAATTGAGCCTTGAAACTGTGTCATTAGCTCAAGAAATCTGCTCGAATACCCCCTAAAAGACTTTGGCGGTGCTGCCAATTTATTTACTGCCACATTTGTTTTATTGATTAACATCAATATTCCCCAGCGGTATCAGTGAACAATCAATATCTATGGACTTATAAATTATTTTACAGTAATTCCGGATGGCTAACCGTGATAATAGGAGCATGTTATGAGTGATTTTTCCGCTTTACGCCAACAGATGATCGAATATCAAATGGCAGCCAGGGGGTTAGATGACCAAGCTGTGCTTAGGGCAATTAATGCTGTGCCCCGAGAAGAATTTGTGCCCACCGAGCTGGTTGAATTTGCCTACAATGATTCGCCCTTGCCGATTGCGGCCAGCCAAACCATTTCACAGCCCTATATTGTGGCTCTTATGACAGCCGCGCTCGAATTGAAACCAGAGGATCGTGCACTCGAAGTAGGAACTGGCTCGGGTTACGCAGCAGCAGTGTTGGCCGAAATGGTTAGTCAGGTGTATAGCATAGAGCGTTACAAAATACTTGCCGACAGTGCCCGTGAACGGCTTGAGGATCTGGGCTATGCAAATACCAAGATACTGCATGCCGATGGCACTCTGGGTTGGCCAGAACATGCCCCTTTTGATGCCATAGTAGTGGCTGCTGGTGGCCCTAATATACCGACAACACTTAAACAACAATTGGCCATAGGTGGTCGTTTGGTGATCCCCGTTGGTGCCAGTTTACATACTCAGAAACTGCTGCGCGTGCGCCGAATCAGTGCTGATGAATACCATCAGGAAGATCTGGGTGATGTGCGTTTTGTGCCCTTGATTGGCGCGGCGGGATGGGAGGAAGACACCAGCACACGAGCGCTCAAAAAAGCAGAACTAAGCTTACCTGAGTTGATTTATCAATCGAGCGAGCACTTTGCCAACATCAAGGATGTTAAGCTGGACAACTTAATGCAACGCATCGGTGATAGCCGCTTGGTATTGCTAGGCGAGGCCTCTCACGGTACAGCTGAGTTTTATGATATGCGCGCCCGTATCACCCGGGAATTAATCGAAAAAAAAGGTTTTACCATCATTGCAGTGGAAGCTGACTGGCCCGATGCTAACCATATCAATCATTACATTCATAATACCTCTGCTGCGCCCTTGCAGCAAAGCCCGTCTTTCGAACGCTTCCCCACCTGGATGTGGGCGAATCATTCAGTGCTGGAATTTAGCCATTGGTTAAAGGCTCATAATCAGCAAATAATCGATCCCAAGCAGCAAATCGGATTTTACGGTTTAGATCTTTATAGCATGAATAACTCAATGCAGGCAGTACTAAACTATCTACAGAGCGTTGATCCCAAAACCGCAGAAATCGCCAGAATTCGTTATGGCTGTTTAACTCCATGGACCCGTGATCCCAGCCTATACGGACAGGTAAGTATCAATAAACAGTACCGAAAATGCGAAAGCGATGTGCTGGCTAACCTGCAAGATCTATTAAGAAAGCGTCTGGACTATTCCCTAGCGGATGGCGAGAGATTTTTTAACGCAACACAAAATGCCCGATTGGTGGCCAACGCCGAACGTTATTACCGTACTATGTACTACGCTGAAAACAACTCATGGAATCAACGTGATCAGCATATGTTCGACACCCTGCAATCAGTGCTCGCCCATAGAGGACCAGAGGCAAAAGCCGTTATCTGGGAGCACAACTCTCACATAGGTGATGCCCGTGCCACCCAAATGAGCGCCAGAGGCGAGTTTAATATAGGGCAGTTAGTGCGCCAACATTATGCTGACGCAGCCTATCTTATTGGTTTTGGTACAGATCACGGCACAGTAGCTGCAGCCTCAGAATGGGGTGGTCCGATGGAAGTCAAACAAGTGCAGCCAGCCCATATGGACAGCTATGAACGAATCTGCCATGAGGTAAACACCGATAACTTTTTGCTACCTTTACGTCAGCCCTTACAGGATATAACCCGCACAAAGCTGCTAACGGAACGTCTGGAACGGGCCATTGGTGTGATTTATCGTCCGGAAACTGAGTTACAAAGTCATTATTTCTACGCCTCTTTGCCCCGCCAATTTGATGAATACATTTGGTTTGACGAAAGCAGCGCGGTTAAACCTTTGAGCAAAGAAACCAGAGCAGGGATGCCAGATACCTTTCCCTTTGGTCTATAGGAGAATTGAGCATGCACACTTATCGTCAAGCCAGAGACATTATGCAAAGATTTGCCATTGCTACCCAACTGTCTACTGCAATAAATAGCTCAGCAACACAGCCTCGCCGCTACCTTTGGACCGACGCCTTTGCAGTGTGCAACTATCTGTCATTATATAGGCAAAGCGCCACACCGTTTTTTTTGCAACAGGCTTTACAACTGGTTTCTCAGGTACACCAAGTATTGGGGCAAGAGCGCAAAGACAGTGGCCATAAAGGCTGGCTCAGCGGTCTTGATGATGATCAGGCACAACTACACCCCACCATCGCAGGTTTAAGAATTGGCAAAGCGTTGAATCAACGTAGTGAGGATGACCCCGTTAACGATGTACTTGAATGGCAACAAGACGGCCAGTACTTTCACTATCTGACTAAATGGATGCATGCATTAAACTGTGTTAGCCGAGATACGGGCAATGGTATTTATACCCAATGGGCAATAGAACTGGCTAAGACCGCTCATCGGGCGTTTGTTTACACGCCAGCAACAGGTGCTTCAAAGCGCATGTACTGGAAAATGAGTATTGACTTATCCCGTCCTTTGGTTAGCTCAATGGGGCAACACGACCCCCTAGACGGCTTGCTCACCTATCTGCAATTGCAGGCCAGCGCAATACAGTATCCTGATATCCCAGCAGAGTTCAGATTAGATACTGAAATTGCCGATATGCTGGATATCTGTAGCGGTAAAAGCTGGGTTAGCAATGATACTTTGGGTATCGGTGGCTTACTGAGTGATGCCTACAAACTGCTGCAATTAAACGATAAACAGCATCTCCATCAACACATCAAATTCAAAGACTTATTAGATGATATCGAACAAAGTCTGCATGTGTTTGTTAGCCATAATCCCTTACAACAGGGAGCAGCACATCGTTTGGCGTTTCGTGAACTAGGACTAGCCATAGGCCTGCAAACAATAAGCAAAATGCAGCAATGGCTGAAACAAAATTCCGAGCACTTTCATCAACAGAATTTATTAGATGAGCTACTTACAAAGCTGAGTATGTTTGAGCCTATCCACACGACTATCGAAAAGTTTTGGTTAAATCCCAAACATCAGACCCAAAATAGCTGGCTTGAACATGGGGACATTAATAACGTATTGCTGGCTACCAGTTTACTGCCGGATGGCTACTTACAATTATCCTGGGATCATCATTAGCATCGATTTAAAAGGAGAGGAAAAAAGCCAAGCGTAATAATCGTGCAACACAAAGGCGAGCTGATAAAAAGTTGTCGCCAAAAAGCTTGACCTGGATCAAGCCACTATATTTGCTTAGTGATAAATAGGTTCAGGTAACCCCCCGACTAGTCATCGATATCCAGAGATAATTAGTCAAACATGAATATTTTATTGGCTAAACTAGGTAACATCCCAACTAACAGTCTTACAAGGTATCATCTGGTATGTATGCTGTTAACCCTGACCATGTTGTTAACTAGTTGTACTGCAACCTCCCTTAAACCCGCTCTGGCCTTTAATCCCGATCCGGCAGTCAATATTTATTGGGCCACATTTCTGCAGCAAAGCACCAATAAAACTCCGTACAACAAGATACTAGGGGTCTCTGGTTTTGACGAAAATGGGGTGCATGTAAAAGGCCCAATTTACCCTCTTGGCAAGTCAAATTATGTGATGATAAATCGTCCTGCGATTGCTTTTAGCACCAAGTCGAAGGTTTTTATGGTGGCTGGTGCGGAGCTAGTGGCCAAACTGGGTGGAGGTACATACAATAGAATTGCCACTCGTTTTTTTGATAGTAACGGAAAGCTATTAAAAAATGTGAGTTATCTATTCGATGATAAAAGTTCGCTGATGAATATCAGCCCCCCCCAAAGCCTCGATGTTGGTTCGGTGCGTATTGCTTACAACTCACTGTTGGACGAGTTTTTAGTCACGGCGCAGCGCACGGTTTTTGATCCAAAACAATTACAAACCAGCAAAAATGGGATCTGGGCACAACGAATTAGCTATAACAAAGGGCTTTTAGGGAATCCTGTTGAACTGGTAGATATGGGACTGATGAATGTTAATTCCCACAGTATTGCCTTTGCACCCATCGCTGGTACAGCACCTTCTGGCGGACGTTATTTATTATCTTACGCCATGGTAAGCGCGTTATTGTTGGATAGTCAGGCAAAATTGATTACTAACGTTCCACTCAATTTGGGCCTGCCCAGCGGTGATCATGCACAACCCGACGTGGCTTTTGGAGTGATTAGCGGCAAGCCGCAATTTTTGCTGGTTTACGGTGACGGCAATAATCAATATTGTAGTTTTGGTACCCAACCCTGCCCCGCGTGGAGTGGTGTGTGGGGAACCTATATTGACCCTAAAAAAACCAGTTATGTGACTGGTGCCGATAACAATCCCTTCCCCATATCCAAAATAACCCAGCATATAGCCAATAAATACAGCTACCAAGCCCGAGTGGATTACAACACCGCTAAACAAACGTTTTTTGTGGTGTGGCGTGAGTTACCTGTGCCCACTATCAAGGCAGACGAAACGCGCACACATATTCGCGGTAATAAAGTAGACTATTATGTTGGCGACGGTGACGTGACAAAATCCGGCATAAAAGAACCCTATGTAAACATAGTGATTTCCCCAGTCACAGGTAGTTGTGCGGCCAGTCCACCTAACGTTTACTGCCCCAGTGTAGAGGATCCTAACTTTCCCGATGTGCAAGGACTAAATGGAAATAAGGTGGCGGTTTACTGGCAGGAAAACGATAAAGTGAAAGCAAATGCCACCCACAAAGTCATCGGTAAAGTGGTCATTATTCCCTAAGGCTATTTGAAAAACGAAGAAACCGACTTACTCGGCCCTCAAAGCCTCAATAGGAGGCAGGCGAGATGCCTGATAAGCAGGTGTGGCTCCGGCCAACAGGCCCACCACAATTGACACTCCGAGACCGAGGGATACACTCGCGAAGGTAAATAATAAGGGTAACTGGGGTAATGCCAAACTAAGCGCCAATTGAATACAAGCCAATAACAACAAGCCCGCCATTCCACCCAATATCGCCATAAACACAGCTTCACCCAGAAACAATGAGATTAACAAACGTTGTTGCATGCCTAAGGCGCGCAGCAAACCCACTTCGCCTTTACGCTGGGACAAGGTAATGGTTAATATGGTATAAATACCGACTGAACCAACCAGCAATGAAATTGCGCCTATGGCAATCCCAGCAAACCGCACAACGTTGAGAATATCGTCCAAAGATTCGAGCATTTGATCTTGGCTCACAATAGTAAAATCCTCGGCACCATGGCGGTTGATCAGACGATTTTTCACTGATGTTAGAAGTGTATCAACGTCGACATTGGCTCTATACATCAGGTCGATTTCCATCAGCGAATCTCGGTTAAACAGCTCTAGGGCTTTCGCGGCTGGAATATAAGCAATTTCATCCAAATCCATACCCAAAAACTGACCTTTTGAGGCAAACACCCCCACCACCCTAAAACGTGAACTGCCAATATGAATTTGCTGACCCAAGGCATTTTTGTTAGAAAATAACGCCGCTTTAAGTTTACTGCCCAATACTGCGAAGGATCTGGGTTGTAATAAATCATCTTTAGGTAAAAAACGTCCCTGGGCTATTTGCATATTCCAAGCCTCTGCAGCGTGGTGTCCCACTCCGACTACATCTGTGGCTCGGGATAAACTTCTGAATTTCACCACTGCCGTGCCTGCTACGACAGGTACCATTGCTTTGATATGGGGCAAATTAGCAAGATATTCTGCATCATAAAGACTCAGTCCGCGATTCGTTCTTAAAATACCTGTATTGCCCATGGTTTCGGTTTTACCAGGAGTAATGGCGATAATATTGCTGCCAAACTGAGTAAATTCATTCAGTACAAATTGTTTCAAGCTGTCACCCATAGCAGCCAAAATGGTGACCGCGCTCACCCCAATGGCAAAACCTAATATGGTTAGCAGGTTGCGTTGGCGCTGTGACAACACCGCTCTATTTATCCAACGCAGACCGTCTGTCAGCTTCATCCACGTAATACCTCAACCGGTGACACTATTGCGGCCTGCTTGGCGGGCAACCAGCTAAATACCAGAGCCGTTAACATGGCGACGCCAAGTGCCACAGCATGTGACCATATAGGCGCCACAAACTGCAAAATGGGTAACCACTGGTTGGCCGCGAAAATGATCAATTGGGCGCACAGCAGCCCAATCACAGAAGCGACGATCACCAGCATCAAGGATTCCCATACAAATATTTGTTGAATAAGCTTATGGCTAGCACCCAGCGCCTTGAGTAATCCTATTTCTGGACGCCGCTGCTGCACGGATATCAGGCTAAGATTCATGATCAAAATACCCGCGACCACCAAGCTAATAGCAGCCAGCAGTCCAATTATTGCGGTTAGTGTCACCAATATATTGTTAAAAGCCTGCATCACCGTTTGTTGGGTAATAATAGTGATATCTTCTTCATTCTGGTGGCGTTGCTTAACTATCTGATATATCTGCTCAATCACGGATTGGCGATCCGATACCGCATGTAATTCAATCAAAATACGGAACAAGGCAGGTGAGTTAAATAGCGCTTCAGCACTGCGCACTGGCAAAATAAGCATATCACGCATATCCAGCCCCAGAGATTCACCTCGCTCGGCCAATACACCGATGACCTGATAACGATAATCATCCACAGTGAGCATTTTACCCAGAGGGTTTTGTCCTGAAAATAACTCATTTTGTAGTTTGCTGCCGATGATTGCCACCGGTCTGGCAATCTCTGCGGAGTCATCTGGCAAGCCGCTTCCCATGGCCAGACTAAGGTTACGGGCCTGCAAAAAACCGCTGGTAGAACCAATGACAATCACATCCCGATTACGGCTTTTATATGACACTGCACCATTACCCGCAATAATGGGGGCAACGGATTTTACTGCCGCCAGCCGGCTTATATGTTCAGCGTCAGCCAGAGTGAGATCTCTGGGAGAGGTACCATAAATGGGCACACCGCCACCACTGGTTTGTTTTTTACCGGGCAAGACGATCAATAAATCGTTACCCAGCAAGGCAAATTCACGCTGTACATAGCGCCTAGCACTCTCGCCCAGACTAGTCAGTAAGACTACCGACGCCACGCCCAATGCCACACAAAAGGCCAACATACCAGTACGCCATCGATGGCGAGTAAATACCTGTAAGTTAAAATACAGCACGTCCACGCTTTTCATTGTTCACTTACCTGCAAGATTTGTTGGTTAGCTTGTTCTGTCACGCCTTCACTGAGCACCCCATCTATCATTTTGATCTTACGCCTAGCCCGTTGCCCCATCTGTGTATCGTGAGTCACCAATACTAGAGTCAAACCTTTTAGGTTAAGACTCTCAAGTAATTCAATGATTTCCAGTCCTGAATGCTGATCCAGATTACCTGTGGGTTCATCGGCTAAAATCAGTTCAGGTTGCATCACTATAGCCCGAGCGATGGCGACTCGCTGTAATTGTCCACCTGATAGCTGCGCTGGCAAATGCTGGGCGCGATCTGTCAGCCCAACCTGTTGTAAAACTTGCTCTACCATTTGCTTACGTTTAGCGGGCGCTATTTCTGCCAGCACTAAGGGTAAGGCCACGTTTTCTGCAGCGCTGAGTCGATTAATTAACTGGAAAGACTGAAATATAAAGCCAATTTTTTTGCCTCGCAAACTGGCGCGCTGCTCTTCATTCAATTGATGGGTAGGCTGCTGTGCCAGCCAATATTCACCTTTATCAATCACATCCAATAGACCCAACATATTTAGCAAGGTTGATTTACCTGAGCCTGAAGGCCCCATCACGCTTAAGTAATCCCCTTGAGCAATATTTAAATCGATGTCTTTAAGGACATGCAGGGACTCACTGCCCGATTGATACCACTTATTTACCCCTGCGAGTTTAATCATTCGATATCCCCTGTAATAGAGACGTTAGTGCCGAACGGTTGCTACTTTGATTGTCTATATGCAGGGCTAACGTCGCCCTTTTTAGGTTTTGATTTTTATTCACGCGTATATTGTTAGATTGGCAGCTTTGCGCGATCATTGTTTGGTAGCCGCCACGCCATCGGCTAGTCCGGATTGTGTTGCCGAAGTCAACACCCATTCACCTACTTGCAATCCCGCTTTTACTTCAGTGCTGTGCCAATTACTTAGGCCGGTTTCAATTTCACGTAAATGTAAACTGTCATCAGCGAAGACATATACTTTGTTATTGTCAAAAATCGCTTCGGTAGGAATGCGTAAAGCTTGTTGCCGTGCTTGGATCAAGATTTCTATATCCGCACTGTAACCCACCAGCATATTGATTGACGTATCAACGTCGATATCAGCCTCTACCTCCACAGTGCGAGCTTGTTTTTCAGCGGCAAAGACATAGGGAGCTATACGCCTAACTTTGCCTGGCAGAGGTTGGTCGCGAAAGGCATCTAAGTGAATGGTCGCTGACATACCCACATCCAATCGCGCAGCGTCAACTTCATCTATGGGGGCACTGACGTAATAACAACTGTCATCAATCAAGTCGACCATAGGCAGGGTTAAAATTCCGGGTGGCGAAGGGGTCGCGTATTCACCTACTTCACCGTTCACCTCAGCTACCGTACCAGCAAAGGGTGCAAATAATTGGGTCTTGGCTAATATGGCTTGTTGTAATTGCACCTGAGCCTGAGCTTGACGCACATTTGCTGCCGCAGCTTGGCAAGCCGCGTCACTGGCATCGGCTTTAGCTTTTGCTATGTCGACCTGCTCGGCGGAGGCGAGTCCTTTATTGATCAGCGCCTTTTTTCTAGCGGCTTCTCGCTGATCAGAGTGGGCCATAATACACTGACCTTTGTGCTGTAAATCAACCGCTGTTAGGTGGGCTAATGCCTGATCCAGTATTGCTTGTATGTCTTGGTTAAACAGCGTTAATAACAATTGTCCGGCGACAACCTTGTCGCCCTCCTTAATCTTGACCTGACTAATTTGCCCTCCGACTGACACCGACAACTTGCTGCGTCGGCAAGCCATCACTGAGCCTGAACGGGTATTTGCCACAGTTTCCGTTACGTCACCGTGGTCAACCTGCACTGCTTGAATACTAATTGGTTCAGCTCGGCTATACCAATAGACAAGCAGCACCAACACCACAATCAAACCTAATAACAGCCATTTTTTCATATCTGTTCTCGCTATTAGTTTTTTCTAGCTACACGAAGATGATTGCACCTTGGCAAAATAAGTGGTTAGCGCAACTGACGTTAAGTGCACCTTGTTTACGACCATTATCTTGCCTGATTTGCGACAGGTTATTGTTGATACGAGTTTGTACCGCATGATGCCATCTAGCATCGCAGCAAAAACCATAGGCGCGTTTACGGATACTCTGGCGTTTCGCGGTATTTGACAGCCAGTCTAACAAGGTATCCTCACAAGGCTTGCACAAGATCAGTGGTAAAAGTTACAAGGCCGCGGTACATAGTTACTGATCACAGCAATAGACTTATTTTGAGCCATTAGCTTGGTTTAAACCTCGCCCATTAAGTACAATTCTAGGCATTTACTGTAAGGTCTTTTACATACAATGGCGTTGACGCAGATCAACTATTATTTTTAAGCGGTGCGAATAAAAAGCAAGCAACGCCTTTGAGCATATAAACTGAAATTTAAGTAAAGAGAAGCGACTTTGGTCGTGAAAATGTGGCTACATAAAACAACAGCGTTGGCACTAAGGTACCTACTCTAGGACGAATTTGTGCTTACCTGGTCAATGATTTAATGTTTTTCTTGAGGATTTTCCATTCTGATTTTGACAAGGGTAGGGATTGTCTAACATGGGACAAATCACTGGACTCAAATACCCTCTTTACTGTTTTGCTCGCCTGACAATGTACTGTAAGTAAACCCAACTGAACTTGGAGATCATTGTAGTTTCCGAGACTTTCTTGTTGGCTTTTTAGCCATGACAACACTAATCTTGCCTTGCGTGGTTTAACTATAAGTCCAATTAACTCGATGCAATAGCGAAGCTGTTTTAGACTTTTTCTTAATTTATGTATATGTGAATCGTCTTTTTTTTTCCATAACCTTTGGTAGGCTTTATGCACATTGTGCATCGATTGTTTCATCAAAATTGGCCAACAGTTTTGTAGGCTGACATGACTGCTGCACTGCTCAACTTTGCTCAAACAGCACTGTAAACGCACAAAATGATCACTGTATTCACTATTTTTAGTCGTCAATAAAAACCGTTCAAACTCAGCTTGTCGTTTTGCGGTTATTTCTTCAATCAATGTTATATCAAGACATTTTTTCTTACTTTTGGGATTTGTTATGAGTAATTTACTTACCAGCAAATCGAAATCTCTTAGTTGCCCTGATGCTGCAAATAAAGCTTTACTCTCAGTTTTCATCTTTAGTAATATTTTTTTGGGCACGATATTGTGAAAAACAATGATTAAGGCTTCTATCTGGCGCAGATTCACTCGATATTGATGCAAAGCCTCAATATCCTGATCTTTCGCAATATCTGATAATGCTCGCTGTACTGAATTTATTAAAGCGGTTATGAGAGAACAAAAAACAGTGGGGGCACCAACTTCTTTACTAAAATTTAGGGAGGGTTCTTGTCTTTTGCTTGTATCTTTATTCATTTGTATTTTTCGTATTATCTATTAGCAATAAGCCTACGTAATTCCGCTAGCGAACGTGTATTTAACACATCATCTTTTTCCAGCCAGCCACGGCGAGCCTGACTCACTCCATAGTGGAGGTTATAAAAATCATTGACGCTGTGGGCATCCGAATTAATGCTGACCAAAACCCCTTCTGCTTTGGCCATTTGACAATGTAGCGCGCTAAGATCTAGGCGCATAGGCTGGGCATTTAACTCCAAGTAACAGCCCCGCTGCTTGGCCTGATGAATAATACGGTTCATGTCCACGTCATAGGCTTCGCGGGTTTCCAGTAAACGGCCAGTCGGATGGGCAAGTATGGTAAAATGAGGGCTGTCCATGGCTCGTAAAATACGTTCGGTTTGTTTGTTTTGAGACAAATGAAAGTTGCTATGCACCGCACCTATCACCAGATCGAGTTTGGCTAAAATGTCATCGGATAAGTCCAGTTCACCGGACTCCAGAATGTCGACTTCTATTCCCTTTAGAAGAGTAAAGCCTTTAAGTTGCGCATTGAGTTTATCGATTTCTTCAATTTGTGCGGCCAAGCGTGTTTCGTCTAGTCCATGAGCCACAGTCAAACGTTTGGAATGCTCGGTGATGGCCAGATATTCCAAACCACTATCCTGGGCTGCCTGAGCCATTTCTGCCAAACTATTATGTCCATCAGTGGCGGTGGTATGGGCATGTAAGTCACCCTTTATATCCCTACGTGTGACCAAGTTGGGTAACCTACGCATTTGCGCCGCCTCAATCTCACCATTGTTTTCACGCAGTTCAGGCGGGATCCAAGGTAAGTCTAAAGCCGTCAAAACCGAGTCTTCGGTTTGTCCACCAATCCTATTGCCGTCTCGAAAAACCCCGTACTCATTGATCTTGATCCCGGACTTCTTAGCACGACTACGAATCGCAATATTGTGAGCTTTTGCGCCAGTGAGATAATACAAGGCCGCACCATAACTCGCGCTGGACACCACTCGCACATCTACCTGCAAGCCAGAATACAAAATCACTGAGCTTCGAGTATCACCTTTGGATAACACATCACGTACTTGCTCATAATGAACAAATGCGTCTATCACCTTATCCCCCTGCGGTGATGTCACCAGTATATCGATGTCTCCCACGGTTTCTTTACCACGGCGGTAACTGCCTGCGATCACGACTTGCTCAACACCTTCTACCTGCCTCAAGTAATCTGCAAATGGTTCGGCGTATCGCGCCGCTACCGATAACTTCACCCGTGGCTTTATTTTAATCTGTGACTCAATGGCGTAAATGATATTGGCTTGGGTTTTTTCACCCATGCCCGCCAACGAAGAGATCCGCCCGTCTTTTGCCGCGCGCAATGCCTGCTCGGGAGTATGTACGCCTAATTCATGATAAAGAGCATGAACTCGTTTGGGACCAAGGCCAGGTATATGCAGCAACTCGACTAAACCAGATGGGGATTGTTTTTGAAGTCTAGTGAGGGTAGCGCAGTGACCCGTTTCAAGGATCTCAATGATTTTCGCCGCTAGATTGTGACCAATGGTAGGCAATTTGCTTAGGTCCTGACCATTTTCAACGTATTGCGCAATATCAACAGGCATGCCGCGCAATTGTCGAGCCCCTTGACGATAGGCTCGAACACGAAAAAAATTGCCACCTTGTATATCTAGAATGTCAGCAATCTGTTCAAATATATCAGCGATATTAAGATTGTTTGCAGTCATATCAAGACTATGATCTAAGGGTCTTTTCAATATTTCGTTCGGTATTAATAAGCTCAAGCATCTTGCCCAAATCCTGACATAACACTTTTAGAATAGTCTCCATATAGATCAGCCCCTTTAAAACTCCGGCACTGTCAACCACCGGTAGTCTTCGCACACCATGCTGCTGCATGATATCAAGGGTTTCACTTAGGTTGTAATCTTCGGGCACCGTTATTAATTCTAGACTCATGATATTACCGACACTTATCTGCTCAACATCCACATCCAAAGCCATTATTTCTATGACTAAATCTCGATCGGTAACCACGCCAACCGGGATGTTTTTTCCATTTACAATATCTATCACTATCACCTCACCCAGATGATGAATGCGCATCATCATGGCCGCTTCTTGTAGAGATGCATCTCTCGTAAGGAGTGCTAGGTTTTGCTCACAATAGTTACCGACTGTCATACCCATATCCTTAATTATGCTCTATCAGTTTTAATCAATACCACTGGTAAGCAAAAAGGGAATTGATCCAAATCAAAGTATTTGACCTTGATGCCAACTAACCTCTAAGGCTGGAATTCTCATTAGACGTTTTAATCATTATGCTGCGAGGCTTTTTTTTGTTGTTGGTGTTATTTCTTTTCTTGATGTTACCTTGGTTATTTCTGGATTTGATATTAATAGCACTGGGGAAATTAGGCATAGCCCCCTTAATGGCTCCGCTCATTGTTTTTGTGATGTTTGTTGGTTCACTGATTAATATTCCTGTATTAAGAGAGTCGAACCCTACCCCGTTAATGCATCATCCATTGCGTATATGGGGGCTAGAGCGTTATTGGCCAGAATTGCAGCAAGAAGTACAAGAGCGCATCATTGCCATTAATGTCGGCGGATTTGTCGTACCCATACTGTTGGTTGTGTATGAAGTGTTCTTAATAGGGTCTCAGTATCCAGAGGTTTTATTACCACTGACAATAGCGGTGCTAATCAATATATTTGTGTGTTATTTACTTGCCGAACCGGTCCCACAAATTGGTATCTCACTGCCCACTCTTGTACCAGGGGTGACTGCCGCCATCTGTGCCATGCTGTTGGCACCTACACTTGCAGCACCTGTCGCCTTTTGCGCAGGTGTATTGGGGCCGGTTATTGGAGCTGATTTGATGTACCTTAAAAAAATGCGACTGGCCCTTGTCGGCTTAGCGAGTATAGGAGGTGCAGGTACCTTTGACGGCATTGTTATTTCAGGTTTTTTGGCGGTATTACTTGTTTAAATTAACTGACAGGCGAGCCACAGGAAATCTATGATTGAAAGTAGTAAGCCAATAATTTTGAGGGGACATAATAAGTCATTGAAAAATTTGCTAAAGCGATGTTCTGGGTAAGTTACAAATAGATGTCAACCACAACCTATTTCATTGTGGGATAGGGACATCGGCCAGTGTTTTAATGGCACCCAAAATATTCAAAATAATAAAATAATAAAATCCAAAACATAGCCTTAAGTTGATTACGGTTAAGATGTTCATTCATTTCAGCCTTTAAAATCCAATAGACAGTGCAAATTGATTCTCTATTCGCACCCTCTATTTGCATATTGTTATTAAATAGCTACATTTTATTAAATATTTACATTGTTATGTGTTTATTCAACTAAAGGATTTAGACCATGGATAAAGCAAACCTTACGTATGCACCTATCAATAAGTTGCATATTAGCTATCAAGGCACAGCCATTCAGACAACTATAAGAAACAGCGAAACAAATGAAATAGATATGATGAAGAAACTCATACAACGTGTTCAAAAGCCCCCATATGGTTGTTGGGATATTCAGAAAACTGCGGATGAAGTGTTTTCTCAGCAATCCCAAAAACAATGTTTACTTCTTGCCAAACGCCTATATGTTTCAGAGTTATATCAGTCACGATCACTGGCTGTTTTTATTCTTGGCCGGTTGGCAGCCACATCAAACGAAAGCCTCGCGTATTTGAAGCGACAAGTTAGTCAAGATACTGATTGGCATGTAACAGAAGTGATGGCAAAAGCGTTTAACGGATATTGTGCAGACATCGGCTATGAAAATGCACTGCCTGTTATAAAGGAATGGTTAACAGACACGGATCCCAATGTACGCCGGGCAGTGACAGAAGGCTTGAGGGTGTGGACAGAGCGCCCCTATTTCTTTAAGTATCCTGCGCTTGCCATCCAGTTGTTGAGCACACTTCGAAACGATGAAAGTGAGTATGTGAGACTTTCTGTCGGAAATGCATTGCGTGATATCAGCAAGAACTTCCCAGTTTTGGTCAAAAATGAGTTAGCTAAGTGGGATATTACAATCAATAACATTAAACAAACACACACACTAGCGTGTCAATATTTGTTACCCATATAGGGCTAACACCCTATTTATCAGGTCCTAAAAATATCAATGCGGTTTGGGCATAAGCTGGATATGTGTTGCAACGAATTGGCACTTACGCCTGTTGAGCTTAATCAGTTCGATGCCAAAACATCGCCTTCAATGGGCTTGTCGAGACTGTATTTTGTGATGTATAAAAGTGCCAATGGCTAGTAGACAAGAACAACACACCAAGTTGATCAAGATCAAGGACACCAAAGTGCATAGGGTTTATTGTTGTTTTCCATAGATCAGACTTTAGAGCTCAAAGTTTATAGCTCAGAGAAAACAATATATGAAATGCACATTGTACGGTCGCCCTTGCAATAAGTGTGATCTGCTTGAAGATCATCTTAGCCAAGCTGCCACGGCCTTAGATATCGATTATGAGTTGGAACGGATCACGGAGACTATTGATATCTTAACAGCGGGCATAATGCATACACCGGCACTGCTCATAGATGACGAGATAGTAGTGGAAGGCAAAGTCGCCAGTTTTAGCGAACTAAAAAAGTTGTTATGGGCTTCACACCCTAGCTAGCTTGAGTTTAAAGCCTTCTTTTTATGTACAATACACGGTGTTTTTTTGATCTGCATCCACTTTTCACTATGTGGCTTAGGTTAGTTCAACAATAGCGGGCAATTTTATAATGGATGCCTACTTACTCTTCTAGTATTTATTTTTTGTTTATTTATCTACTTATTTAAAGGATTGCTGAAGGTCTTTTACGTCGCTATTAGTACAAATTTAACTTGGTGTTTTTCACTGTTTTTTACTTTTTCTTATATGAAGTAATCAACAGTATTGTTCTTATTCGTGCGTGCAAGGCTATGAGTATTTAACTTGTGAAGCAGATTTCTTAGACTATTCTTACAATCGAGTGGTAATTTCATATCGCCACTCCAATTTTAAAAATATCAAAGGGACTTATATTATGTTAAAAATTATTTTTTCCAATATTCTAGTAACAATGGTGATATTGGGCTTTCAATCAGCGGCCATGGCCGCCGCCGGACGGGGCAAACCGCCCGCCTATTTTGTTGATAAGAGTGAGCTCCCATTTACGGCGCTGCCAGGTGCATCCGCACTATGGGGAGTGCACACCGGTGCGGGTTACCGTGTCGAGGTTCCGGATAATTGGAATGGTGATCTTGTTGTTTGGGCACATGGTTTCCAAGGAACTGGTCTCGAGCTGACGGTCGATAATCACCCACTGCGGGCGCTATTGATCGCCCAAGGCTATGCATGGGCTGCGTCTAGCTATAGTCGCAATGATTACGACATTTCTACCGGGGTACAAGATACCCATGCCTTGGTCAAACGTTTCAACGGACTCGTTGGAAATCCAGATAAGGTCTATCTGATCGGTGTATCCATGGGTGGCCACATTACCGCGGTTTCGATCGAGCAATATCCGAACACCTACGACGGCGCGCTGCCGGCCTGCGGTGCAATAGGTGACTATGCGCTTTTTGATTACTTCCTCGATTTCAATGTCGCGGCACAACAGATTGCAACGGGCAATTCAACTTACCCTATCGACGCGGCTGTTTATATTGGACAGACAGTCCCTCAGATCAAGACCAACCTAGAGGCCTTTCCTGGCGCATGGCCTTTCGTATTAAACGCGGACGGCCTGGATCTAAAGAGCTTGACTGAGTTGCGTTCCGGCGGTAAACGTCCTAATTTTGATGAAGCCTTCGCTTTTTGGAATTCCATTCCATCGACAACCGGAAATGGTAACTTTTTATTCGAGCTTGCCATAGGTGACGGCACGCTTCCCCGCGCTCCCGGCGTCGGTGTCGACAACATAGGAGTCGTCTATCAGTTTGACACGGATCCGCTTCTGACTTCTGATGAGCAGGCTCTGAATGACGGGATTGTTCGTATTGAGGCTGATCCTCAGGGCAAAGGGCCAGACGGTTTGTCTCAAGTACCAGTGATCTCAGGTGATATTACTATTCCGGTGTTGACTCTCCACAATTTGGGTGATCTGTTCGTCCCGGTGCTAAACGAAGTGGAGTATGCATCACGAGTAGCGGGACATGGGAAAAGTGATCTCCTTGTACAGCGAGCTATTCGCGGAGTCGTTCATTGCGACTTTACAGCCGCGGAGTTCTCTAGTGCTTTCATCGACCTTGTGACTTGGGTCGAGACAGGTGTAAAACCTGCCGGCGATGATTGGCTAACGCCATCCACTGTGGCCGATCCAAGCTTCGGTTGTAAATTCACTGATGGAAAACACGTTTTGGGAACAAGTTGTCCATGACAGTGTAATCTAAAAACGGCAGGCGCTATTATCCGCCTGCCAAAAATAGCAAAACGTACATGGATAGATATCAAAACCTGTGAAAGAGGTGATGCGAAATTATAGCAAGCATCAACAAATCGCCAAGAAAGCCAACTTCCCCAAATGAGTCTGATGAGCATCCATTGGTGATCTAAAAGATACGTTACCGATTTAACAAAAAAGCAAAATATTTGACAAGGAATGTGTGGCTTGATTCAGGCGATGATTCAGATGTTCAGCGGCTCTGCTTGGCACCCTACCCGAATAACTACTTTGATTTAGTACTCCATTGGTCATAAAAACCGGATTGATAAGCTGGTCTAACACTGTGATCCCATTTGATGTTTGGACAGTGACATATTTGTTTGAGCTGCCAAGTTGCCAGGACCCAGCTGAGCCTGACTTCGATTTTGGGCAGCGCCCATGTTGTATTCGGTTGATATGGGAAAGGGAAAGCAGTTCTCCTTCCACTTTATTACTCACGATTGTTGCAGATCCTGGATGTTTAATTATGCATACACAACAGGTGAATTATATATGAAGGTTGATACTGTTTTTACCTCTGCGTGGTCAGAAAGCACATTAGAAGCAATAAAAAAAGCCCGCTTAGTAGCGGGCTTTTTGAGGTATACATTAACTGTCTACACTACCAACCGGTAATTTCACGTAAACCTTTACCAATGTCAGCCAAAGAACGCACAGTTTTAACACCTGCCGCTTCTAGCGCTTTGAATTTCTCTTCAGCTGTGCCTTTACCGCCTGCGATAATGGCGCCTGCATGGCCCATACGTTTGCCTTCAGGTGCAGTTACACCAGCGGTGTATGAAACAACAGGTTTAGTCACATGAGCTTTGATATATTCAGCTGCTTCTTCTTCAGCAGAGCCACCGATTTCACCAATCATCACGATGGCTTCAGTTTTAGGATCTGCTTGGAACAATTTCAAAATATCGATGAAGTTTGAACCAGGTATAGGGTCGCCACCAATACCGACACAAGTCGATTGGCCAAAACCTTCGTCAGTTGTTTGTTTAACCGCTTCGTACGTCAACGTACCAGAGCGAGAAACAATACCGACTTTACCGGGCTTATGAATATGACCAGGCATGATACCAATCTTACATTCACCAGGAGTGATCACACCTGGGCAGTTTGGACCAATCATTCGAACGCCTTTTACGTTCAAATATTCTTTCACAAACAACATGTCGATAGTGGGGATACCTTCAGTGATACAAATGATCAACTCGATACCAGAATCAGCCGCTTCAACAATTGAATCTTTACAAAACGCCGCGGGTACATAAATAACAGACGCCGTAGCACCGGTTTTTTCAACGGCTTCACGTACTGTGTTAAATACAGGTAAGTCAAGATGCGTAGTGCCACCTTTTCCAGGTGTTACGCCACCTACCATCTTTGTGCCATAAGCAATAGCTTGCTCTGAGTGGAAAGTACCTTGGCCACCAGTAAAGCCCTGACAGATGACTTTGGTGTCTTTATTAATTAATATAGACATTATTTGCCCTCCGCGGCTTTAACAACTAGTTTAGCAGCATCAGTTAAACTGCTTGCAGCAATGATATCAAGGTCTGAAGCAGCTAGCACTTCACGGCCTAGTTCAGCGTTAGTCCCTTCTAAACGTACAACAACGGGCACATTCACACCTACTTCTTTAACTGCGCCAATAATACCTTCAGCAATCATGTCACAACGTACAATGCCACCAAATATATTCACTAACACGGCACTCACATTACTGTCAGAAAGAATGATTTTGAATGCTTCAGCAACACGTTCTTTGGTTGCACCGCCGCCCACATCCAGGAAGTTAGCTGGCTTGCCACCGTGTAAGTTAACGATGTCCATGGTGCCCATAGCAAGACCGGCACCGTTTACCATACAGCCAACGTTTCCGTCTAATGCAACGTAGTTAAGTTCCCATTTTGCGGCTTCTGCTTCGCGAGCATCATCTTGTGATGGATCGTGCATTGCAGATACTTTGGGTTGACGATATGTGGCATTGCCATCGATAGCTAATTTAGCATCTAGGCAGTGAATATCACCGTCAGCTTTTATGACCAGAGGGTTGATTTCGATAAGAGCGATGTCTAAGTCAACAAACATTTTTGCTAAACCAAGAAATATCTTAGTGAACTGTTTAATTTGTACGCCTTTAAGGCCCAATTTAAACGCCATTTCACGTGCTTGGTAAGGTTGCGCACCCACAATAGGGTCAATCTCAGCTTTTAAGATCTTTTCAGGTGTTTCGTGAGCGACGGTTTCAATTTCAACACCGCCTTCAGTAGACGCCATGAAAACGATACGACGAGAAGTACGGTCAACGACAGCACCTAAATACAACTCATCGGCGATGTCAGTACATGTCTCAACCAAAATTTTGGTAACTGGCTGGCCATGTTCGTCAGTCTGGAAAGTCACTAAGTTTTTGCCTAACCACTTCTCAGCAAATGCTTTGATTTCTTCTTTAGTTTTAACCAGTTTTACGCCACCAGCCTTACCTCGGCCACCTGCGTGAACTTGGCATTTGACTACCCACTCACTGCCGCCAATTTTATCAGCCGCCGCTACAGCTTCTTCTGGAGTCGAAGCTGCTATCCCGTCAGAGACTGGCAAGCCGTACTCTTTAAATAATTGCTTGCCTTGATATTCATGCAAATTCATGGTTTTTCTACCCGTTTAATGTAAGAAAAAAGCCGCCAGTAAGCCGCTTTATTTTTTTTGTCGCTTTTTAACACAATAACGACGAAGACACAGATGAGATACCTCACCTGCCTCGATTAGTGACACATCTTCTACTTTTTATACATCGAGAAGCAGACGTGTAGGATCTTCTAACATTTCTTTGATGGTCACCAAAAAGCCAACAGACTCTTTGCCATCAATAATGCGATGATCGTAAGACAATGCTAAATACATCATAGGTAAAATTTCTACTTTACCGTTCACAGCCATAGGTCTGTCTTGGATTTTATGCATACCCAAAATAGCACTTTGTGGCAGGTTTAAAATAGGTGTCGACAACAACGAACCGAACACGCCTCCGTTGGTGATAGTGAAATTACCACCCTGCATTTCAGCCAAGGTTAATTTACCATCACGCCCTTTAAGCGCTAGTGCCCTGATACCACTTTCGATACCTGCCATGCCTAGTGCATCAGTATCTTTAAGAACCGGTGTTACCAATCCACGTGGAGTCGATACCGCAATAGAGATATCAAAATAGTTGTGATAACAAATATCATCACCGTCAATAGAAGCATTGACTTCTGGGAAACGTTTAAGTGCTTCAGTCACCGCTTTGACGTAGAAAGACATAAAGCCGAGGCGAATACCGTGACGTTTTTCAAAGCTTTCTTGGTATTGCTTACGCAAGTCCATAATGGGCTTCATATTCACTTCGTTAAAAGTCGTCAACATAGCCGTGCTATTTTTTGCTTCTAACAAACGCGTAGCGATGGTTTTACGCAAACGCGTCATCGGAACACGTTTATCGGTACGGTTATCTAAGGCAACAACTGGCGCTGCTTCTATCGGTGCTACAGACTTAGCTGCAGGTGCCTGTAAAGACTTTTCAACGTCTTCTTTGGTAACGCGACCGCCTTTGCCTGTACCTATAATTTTAGCAGCATCTAAGCCTTTTTCAGCAAGTAATCTGCGTACAGAAGGACTCAGCGCATCGTTTGCTTCAGAGGTGGTTTCAGCAGCTGCAGCAACGGGTGCCGCAACGGCACCGGCAACAAAATTCGCAATCACTTGCTCACCAGAAACTGTTTCGCCTTCAGGCGCTAAAATTTCACTTAATGAGCCATCAGCAGGTGCAACCACTTCTAACACGACTTTATCGGTCTCGATATCAACTAAGTTCTGATCACGAGAAATAGCTTCGCCTGGCTTTACATGCCAAGTTGCAATTGTTGCATCTGCCACAGATTCTGGCAGAACAGGTACCTTGATTTCCACTGACTCACCTTTATTACCGGATGGTTGACTTGATTGTTCATTGGCTTGAGCAGGAGCAGCGGCTGTGCTTGCACCTTCCTCAAAACTAGCAATAGTTTGCTCACCTAGCACCGTTTCGCCTTCAGCGTGTAAAATCTTACTGACAACGCCGTCTGCAGGTGCAACGATTTCTAATACTACTTTATCTGTTTCAATATCTACAAGATTTTGATCGCGACTCACTTTGTCGCCTACCTTTACGTGCCAGGTAGCGATTGATGCATCGGCCACTGATTCAGGCAATACCGGTACTTTTATTTCTATTGTCATACTGGTTCCTTATTTATTGTTAATGCATCATCAACCAAATCTTTTTGCTGTTGGTTGTGAACTGAAATATAGCCTACCGCAGGTGATGCTGACGCTTTTCGACCGGCATACGTTAGTGTGGCGGCTTGAGGCAACGAAGACCAAAAATGATGTTGACTACAATACCAAGCACCCTGATTTTGAGGCTCTTCTTGGCACCAAACCCAATCTTTAACGTGGCTAAATTTACTCACTACTTGACCAATCTCTTCGTGTGGGAAAGGATAAAGTTGTTCGATACGAATAATAGCTACATCAATTTGTTCATTCTTACGGCGCTGCTCTAACAAGTCGTAATAGACTTTACCTGAACACATCACCACACGCTTAACTGCACTTGGGCTAAGGTCATCTATTTCATCGATAACATTATGGAACACACCCTCAGCTAATTCTTCGATACTTGATACAGCCAAAGGATGACGTAATAAAGACTTAGGTGACATAACAATCAGCGGTTTACGCATCGGACGAAGTGCCTGACGACGTAACATATTAAATACTTGAGCTGGCGTTGAAGGTACACACACTTGCCAGTTGTGATCTGCACACATCTGTAAGAAACGTTCTAGTCTAGCAGAGCTATGCTCAGGTCCTTGCCCTTCATAACCATGAGGTAACAGCATAGTTAATCCGCACAAACGTCCCCACTTTGCCTCGCCAGAACTTAAAAACTGGTCAATCACAACTTGTGCACCGTTGGCAAAGTCACCAAATTGAGCTTCCCAAATAGTCAAGGTACCTGGTTCTGCTGTTGCGTAACCAAACTCAAAAGCTAACACTGCCGCTTCAGACAAAACAGAATCATATATTTCCATTTTGCCTTGTTCGGCATGTAAATTAGCTAACGGCATGTAATCAGCGCCGTCAGTTTGGCTGTGCAATACTGCATGACGATGGAAGAAAGTACCACGACCTGAGTCTTGGCCCGTCATGCGTATGTGGTTACCACCGTCTACAATGTGCGCGTAACCTAAGTTTTCTGCCATTCCCCAATCGAGTGGTTTCTCGCCATTAACCATAGCTACTCGGTCTTTATACAGCTTTGCAACACGTGATTGCAGCTTATGTTCGGCAGGAAAAGTACAAAGTTTCTGGCCTAATTCTTTTATTTTTTCGACACTGATGGCGCTGTCATATTTCACGTCCCAATCATGTCCAAGATACGGAGACCAATCTACTGAATGCTCAGTCATCGGACGCCATTCTTCGACCACACAGGCACCATGATCGAGTGCTGCGCGGTAATCGCTGACCAGTTTTTCAACTTCGTGCGCTGCTATAACGCCTTCAGCAATGAGTTGGTCAGCGTAAATTTTACGAGGAACAGGGTGTATCTTGATTTTTTGGTACATCAAAGGCTGAGTCGCATTCGGCTCATCTGCTTCGTTGTGGCCGTGACGTCTATAACAAACTAAATCAATGACAACGTCACGTTTAAATTGATTGCGATAATCTAGCGCCAGTTTAGTCACAAACAATACCGCTTCAGGATCATCTGCATTCACATGAAAGATTGGCGCCTGAACCATTTTAGCAATATCAGTACAATATTGGGTTGAACGTGTGTCTTCAATTTTAGACGTGGTAAAACCCACCTGATTATTGATAACAATACGAACGGTACCGCCCACTTGGAAACCACGTGTTTGCGACATGTTAAAAGTTTCTTGAACCACACCTTGACCAGCAATAGCGGCATCGCCATGAATGGTAATTGGCAACACTAACGAGCCGTCGGTACAGCCTCGTCTGTCTAAGCGTGCACGAACAGAACCAATAACCACAGGATTAACAATCTCAAGGTGAGATGGGTTAAATGCCAACGCTAAATGCAAGTTGCCACCTGGTGTAGCAAAATCAGAAGAATAACCAGCATGATACTTAACATCACCGGCACCTAAAGAATCATCATGTTTACCAGAGAATTCATCAAACAGTACAGATGGATTTTTACCCAACACATTCACTAAGGTATTAATTCTACCTCTGTGCGCCATACCGACAACCACTTCTTTAGCCCCATTACTGCCTGCATGACTGATCAAACTTTTCAGCATAGGCACTAATGCATCACCGCCTTCAAGTGAAAAGCGTTTTGCACCTGGGAATTTGGCACCTAGGTATTTTTCCATACCATCTGCGGCCACTAACCCCTTAAGGAGACTAATTTTTTCGTCTCGAGAGATTTCAGGCTTAGCTTGGACAGACTCGATACGGTGTTGTAACCAGCGTTTTTGATCCGTATCGGTAATGTGCATGTATTCAGTACCGATGGAGCCACAATAAGTGCGGTTCAGGGAATCAAATAACTGGCCTAAAGGCATCGATTCTTTACCTACAGCATAAGAACCTACGTTATATGTGGTATCAAAATCTTTTTCAGAAAGATTATGATGAGACAATTCCAAGTCTCTCACTCTTGTCTGTTTCCACAGCCCAAGAGGGTCAAGGTTAGCATGTTGATGGCCTCTGAATCGAAAGGCATTTATCAACTGCAAAACTTTAACCTGCTTTTCATCACCGCCACTTGTATTTGACTGAGTCGAACCACCGCCTGCCCGAGAAGCAGGGCCAAGCGCTGCTAAAGTACGAAATTGATCACGTACAAGACTATGTTTGGTCTCAACTTCTACCCCGTCAAGCTTAGGTAAGGTTTCAAAAATGCCTCGCCATTCATCAGATACACTTTGAGCATCATCTAAATAGGCTTCATACATTTGTTCTATATAAGTAGCGTTGCCACCAGCCATGTGAGAAGAATCCCACCATGCTTTCATCACGCTTTGTTGCATTGGCGTCCCTTGGTTTTAATCAGACTTGCAATTATGTGTACATCAGCACACGGTTTTTTTTCTAAGTAAAACCTAAACTGCTCGTTTGAGCAGCATAGATTTAATATGACCAATCGCTTTAGTAGGGTTTAATCCTTTAGGACAAACACTGACACAGTTCATGATGCCATGGCATCTGAAGACACTAAATGCATCGTCTAAACCATTTAAACGCTCATCTGTAGCTGTATCTCGGCTATCGGCTAAAAAGCGATAAGCATGCAACAAACCAGCAGGACCGATAAACTTGTCTGGGTTCCACCAGAAAGATGGGCAAGAGCTTGAACAACATGCACATAAAATACACTCATATAAACCGTCTAGCTTCTCTCTTTCTTCAGGCGACTGCAAAAACTCACGGGATGGAGGCTGCTTATCATCGTTAATAAGAAACGGCTTGATTTTTTCATACTGAGTATAAAATTGCGTCATATCGGTCACCAAATCACGCACCACTGGTAATCCTGGTAATGGACGCACCACTATTTTAGACCCTTTAAGTGCTGAGATTGGCGTAATACACGCTAGACCATTTTTACCGTTCATGTTAACACCGTCAGAGCCACATACTCCTTCACGGCATGAGCGACGGAATGATAATGTAGGATCTTTTTCTTTTAATGCTATCAATGCGTCTAAAACCATCATGTCTTGGCCTTCTGCGACCTCCAACTGATAGTCTTGCATACGAGGAGCGTTATCAACATCGGGGTTATAACGGTAAACGGAAAGATTTAATTGCATGGTTGTTGCTCCTAGTACGTTCTTGCTTTAGGTGGGAAGGCTTCACGCAATTTTGGTGACATATTCACTTCACGTTTTATCATTGATTTTGTTTCAGGTAAGTAAACAGAATGACACAACCAATTTTTGTCGTCTCTATCGGGGAAATCAAAACGGCTATGTGCTCCACGACTTTCTGTTCTAAAATTAGAGGCGACAGCTGTGGTGTAAGCCGTTTCCATCAAGTTATCTAATTCAAGACACTCGATACGCATAGTGTTGAAATCGCTACTCTTGTCATCCAAACGTGCATTGTCTAATCTTTCACGGATATCGCCAAGCTCTTTCAAGCCTGAAGCCATTGAATCACCTTCGCGAAATACTGAGAAGTTTAATTGCATGCATTGCTGCAAATCTTTCTTGATTTGAACAGGATCTTCGCCTTTACCTACCTCTGAGTTTTCCCAACGGTTAAAGCGCACCATTGCCGCATCAACATCATCATTTGACGCTTCACGGGCATCGATGCCGTCAATTGCTTTACCAAGATGCAATCCTGTTGCACGACCAAATACCACTAAATCTAATAATGAATTGCCACCAAGTCTGTTTGCACCGTGAACAGATACGCAAGCAATTTCGCCACAAGCAAATAAGCCTTTAATAGGTGAGGTAACACCGTTTGCATCCATACCGAGTGCTTGCCCATCTACATTGGTGGGTATACCACCCATCATGTAGTGACAGGTTGGGATCACGGGGATAGGCTCTTTAATTGGGTCGACATGAGCGAAGGTACGAGATAATTCTAAAATACCAGGTAAACGAGACTCAAGTACATCTTTACCCAAGTGATCGAGCTTCAACTTACAATGTGGACCTTGTGGACCATCAAAGCCGCGACCTTCACGAATTTCTGTCATCATTGAGCGAGCCACTACGTCACGGCCAGCTAAATCTTTAGCATTGGGTGCGTAACGCTCCATAAAACGTTCACCGTCTTTATTAAGAAGATATCCACCTTCGCCACGACAACCTTCAGTGACCAAGGTACCCGCTCCTGCAATACCTGTTGGGTGAAACTGCCACATTTCCATATCTTGCATAGGCACGCCCGCACGAAGTGCCATACCTAAACCGTCACCAGTATTAATGTGTGCATTAGTAGTCGAAGCATAAATACGCCCTGCACCACCTGTTGCCAGCACTACCGCTTTAGACTTGAAATAAACCACTTCACCAGACTCGATATCAATGGCAGTACATCCAACCACATCACCATCTTGGTTTTTGACTAAATCAAGCGCATACCACTCGCTGAAAATTTTGGTCTTGTTTTTAACATTTTGTTGGTAAAGCAAATGTAACAATGCGTGACCTGTTCTGTCTGCTGCGGCTGCAGTACGAGCGCCTTGCTCACCACCGAAGTTTTGAGATTGGCCACCAAAAGGACGTTGATAAATTTTACCATTTTCAAAGCGAGAAAAAGGCAGTCCCATATTTTCCATTTCAATAATGGCTTCTGGACCTGTTTTACACATGTACTCGATTGCATCTTGGTCACCGATATAATCAGAGCCCTTGACCGTATCGTACATATGCCATTCCCAGTTATCTTCATGGGCATTACCCAGAGCAACCGTTATTCCACCCTGAGCCGATACTGTATGTGAACGTGTAGGAAAAACTTTCGATAAAAGGGCACACGACTTGCCCGACTCGGTAATTTGTAGAGCTGCGCGCATACCCGCGCCACCAGCACCGATGACAACTGCATCAAATTCATGAACAGGAAGACTCATTTACACACCCCACAAAACGAATAAACCCACCACCATATAAACAGAGGCTGTCAGGTTAATAATAAATTGAATAAACGCACGCAAACCTGGTGCTTTAACATAATCAGTTAAGACCTGCCACATACCAATGCGGATGTGAAACATAATCGAAACCAATGTAATAAATGTGAAGACTTTCATCGCTAGACCAGAGAACAATTCGTTCCATACTGCATAAGTGATGTCTGGAGTAGCGATAAAATACCACCCCATAAACAAAGAAAATGCAGTCATAATCAAAGCAGTAGCACGAGTAGTGACGTAATCTTGTACACCGTTACGTTTTAAACTTGCTTGACCCGTTACCATAATACAACTCCTACTAAGATTGTTAAGATGATCCATGCGGCTATAATCGCTTTAGCGCTTATATCACCGGATTGTAGTTCTTCCCAATAACCCATATCCATTATCATGTGACGCACACCGCCTAACACATGATACGTCAAGGCAGAAATGGTGCCTATGGCAACAAACTTACCCAGAGGACCAGCCATTTGTTCTTGAACGAGAGCAAAACCCTCAGGTGATGATACAGACATAGCCCAAGCCCAGATCACAAACATCATTGCAAAAAACAATGCAACGCCTGTAATACGATGAAGAATGGAAGTAATAGCTGCAGGAGGAAAACTAATAGTATTGAGTTGTAGGTTAACTGGTCTTTGTTTTTTCACGTTTATCACTCTTATATACCCGTAGGTAATTAAAACATTTCGGCTTATAACATTTCACATGTTAAATTTTGCTAAAATTCAATTTCTTTTCCCTAAGTTGTTACTACTTTGTTAAAGAAAAGTTAAGTATAAATAATCTTTCCGATATCAAGTGTATTATGCCCGCGAAGTATATCCAGCCATTCAAATAAATACAATTATTGTTCCTTATTTAGAGTTATAAGTATTAAGTGTGGTTATCTTCGATAATTGCAGGTTGATCTACAGCTATACGAAACATAACCAAGCTATTCCAAAATTTTATTTGCATTGAAGGAGCCAAAAAGGTGAATATTAGCGTATACAGGGATGAATATTTATTGAGCGGAAATGCATTAAAATTGACATCATAAGTCAATTTAAGTTCCAATAGCCGCAATTTCCCCCCCAGTAAACAGCAAAATAGGCTGTTTATCGAACATAAAACGATTCTGAGGAGAACAGTGTATGGCAGATAACAAAGCCATTTTAAAAGCGGGTGACAAAGAAATCGAACTTCCGATTTTGTCAGGCACTGCAGGCTACGATGTAATAGACATACGGTCTCTAGGTGCTAATGGGTATTTCACCTATGACCCCGGATTTATGGCAACTGGCTCATGTGAATCATCGATTACTTACATTGATGGTGCCAAAGGTATTCTGTTGCACAGAGGTTATTCCATTGAAGAATTAGCCCGAGATTCAGATTATATTGAAGTGGTTTACATGCTCTTGCATGATAAAACCCCTACTTCTGAAGAATACAAAGAATTTAAAGACATCATGACTCGCCACACTTTAGTTCATGACCAATTACATAACTTCTTTAGAGGGTTTAGAAGGGACGCGCATCCTATGGCCATGTTATGTGGCACTGTTGGAGCTATGGCGTCTTTTTACCATGATGATTTGGATATTAACGATCCCGAGCAAAGATTACGTAGCGCGTATCGTTTAGTCGCTAAGATGCCCACTTTGGTAGCAATGTGTTACAAATACAACATTGGCCAGCCATTTGTTCATCCTAAAAACTCATTGAGCTATGCAGAAAACTTCTTAAATATGATGTTCTCTGTACCTGCTGAAGACTACAAAATCAGCCCTGCAGTGGCTAAGGCAGTTGATAGAATATTTATCTTGCATGCTGACCACGAACAAAATGCATCAACCTCTACGGTGCGTTTGGCTGGCTCTTCAGGTGCTAACCCTTATGCTTGTATTGCTGCGGGTGTTGCATCTTTATGGGCACCCGCTCACGGTGGTGCCAACGAAGCTTGTTTAAACATGCTTGAAGAAATAGGCACAGTTGATCGTATCCCTGAGTTTATTGCTAGGGCTAAAGATAAGGCTGACCCATTCCGCTTAATGGGCTTTGGTCACCGAGTTTATAAAAACTTCGATCCACGCGCGACGGTGATGCGCGAAAGTTGCCATG
>Ga0075467_10000537_pt1 | contig 30289 bp, 11 predicted proteins | sample DEB08_DNA_9_FD_75067 | JGI IMG/M metagenome (GOLD analysis project Ga0075467, IMG submission 75067) | Aqueous microbial communities from the Delaware River and Bay under freshwater to marine salinity gradient to study organic matter... | ecosystem: Environmental > Aquatic > Marine > Coastal ... | reverse complement strand
GCTAATCGTCTTGCAAACGCTGCAAGCGCTCTTCTTGCTCTTCGAAGGCGGCTTTTATTTCCTGCATTACTGAATCGACATTGGCTGGGCGTGTATCGACTTCGATAATGCCAGTGAGCTTAGCATCAGGTTTGAGGTCACCTTTCTCATACAGCTTCCAGATTTCTTTTGCGCATTGAGTCTTGAGTAATTCAGGTGCGAACTGGCCGTAGTAATTGGTCATGTTGCGCACATCACGCTCGAGCATGGCTTTTGCGTTGTTATTACCAGCCGCATTAACCGCCTGAGGCAGATCGATAATTACCGGCCCGACTTGGTCTACTAATACATTGAATTCCGATAAGTCGCCGTGTATTAAGCCAACGCATAACATACGAATAACATCTTGCATAACCACCGTGTGATCATGTCGCGCCCTCTCTGGGCTCAGTTCCACATCGTGACAGAATGCATGCTAAACCGGCTTAACTTAGTGCCATTCTGGTCTGTCCCCACGGCTTCTGGCGCTGTCACCCGTCGCTGAGTCAATAAACTCGACTTTTACTTCGGCCGATGGAAACGTTACCCCATCTAATTCAAAATCACCGGTTTCTTGAACTTGGCCATTACTCATCGGCACTTGAGCGACAATCATTTTACATATGTTTGCTTGCCAAATTCGTACCGTGGTAATACCGTTGTGAGGTGCACGATCAGCCTCCATCAAACCATTGCTAATAGCAAACGACCCAACGACTGCGGTATCTAATCGGCAGAGCACGGGTACTTCAATGAGTTCCCCGCTTTACGGTTCACCATTAGCGTCATGTCATGCTTCTTGGGATGGCTGATGAGCTTAAATACTTTAACCTCACGATTCATATGGATGGTGTTGCCAGACTAAGCCAGTACCACCTAGCTCTTGATAAGTTTAACCCATGCTAATCGTTGTAGAATTTCTCAATTCATAACATCCAACTAATAATGAACCAAATTCGATTAATCACACAAGCGACTACTTATTTTGTATTTCCGATAACAGCCATGCGCGTGCGGTTTGCCAACGTCGATCGATCGTCCTTGATGACACTTCAAACAGTTCAGCAATATCGTTTAGCGATAATCCTGCGAAATACTTAAGTTTGACTATCTCAGCCAGCTCAGAATCATAACGTCCAAGGTCAAATAAGGCATCGTCCAGATCGAGTAATTCCTTAGGTCTTATATCTTCAAGTAATAAACCTTCCTCGAGTTGAATCCGGTTATTATCGCCTTCACGGCTCTCACATAGGTGATAGCGTGCACGGTCAATTAGTATTCTACGCATTGCCTCAGCTGCAGCACCAAAATAATGCCTACGACTTTGCCAGGTCAGGTTTTTTAGCGTGCTTAGGCGCAGGAAGGCTTCATGCACTAATGCCGTAACACTAAGCGTGCAATTTTCAGATTCGCTTCTCAGGCGGTTGATCGCAATGTGTTTTAGGTCTTGATAAATAAGCCTAATTAATTCTGATTCACTTGCAGGATTGCCTAGCGAGCTCTTATGTAAAAGAGTCGTTATCTCATCATAATTTTGGATTTCCATTTATCATTTTAGTCTAGAGCTAATCACTATTAACGTCAACTTAGAATAATGTATGTTAAGGAGCCTCTGATTGAGTCTAAATGATTTCGGTTTATTTAACGGCTCTAGGTTTAGAAATATTGCAACCTATAAGTTAGTATCGCCTGATAGACAATATATCGTTAGATCGGATGTATGAGTAATTTTTGGTTCTTATCTATTCTCTTGGTGGTCACCCCGCATACCAAGCACTAGAAAATTCTAGCACTTTTTCTATAAGACTAGTTGGCGCGAATCATTTGATTTGACACAGTATCAAAACTCGCTAATTTTGCTTCAAGTGTCGCTTTTGACACACACTTAAAAACTACCATCACGCCAATCAACATATCTACCTTTTTGACTACTCCCTACACCAAGCGCTATCGACGAGACTTTCTCTCAATAACTCTGCTTTCGCCGTATTTAAAGGCGCTGTAAAATAATTCCTAGTCGCAGTGAGGCTCTCAAGTACTGCACCACCAAATGGGCCGATACACTGTCCTGAAAAAGGTTGTGAGGCGGCGGTTTCACCAGACACAGTGAAAATTATGCTGCCGTGATCACCGGTGCTATACATCTCCTGTTGTATTGTTTCCCCAACACCAACCGAAGTACCTTCTCGCTCTTTGTCCCAACGGTCCAAGTTGTGTGTAATTGGAAACGGCGACGATTCTGCAACATGTATATGGTTAGCAATGACATTGGCCCCTGCGTGATCAACATCAAACGCCGATATGCTTGGGAAATCGTGTGTCGACTGTAATTCATTCTGAGATAACAACCTGCGAGTAATCAATTTTACAACATAGCAAAAAGCAAGACACGGGCCAATCTCAGGTTCTGGGTAATTAGCGTGTCGGATTTATTATCGCTGGCAATAAATATTTTCGGGCTAGTTTCTCTCGAATCGTTTATTAACATATAGTAAACGGATTAATATCTATGGCCGATTTGATGTTTTTCCCCGCAAAAACATTGTGTATACCGGGAGCAATCAAAGACCCCCATCACTAATTAACCGAGTATCGAATGAAGGATATATATAAAGAGACCTGAGCATAATTATCAGCAATCAAGTTACACAAATAAAGATAGGATATAGCTTATGGCAGCTCTAAACAAACAACTTGAACGACAGTCAAAACCCTACAACTGGAATGAATTGATACGCTTGTTTGAGGAGTTATCAGAATTGCCGCATGCTGAAAGACAAGCGCAAATTTTAAACAAGAATGTCGACGCACTTACCCGATGTAAGTTAGAGAGCATGCTCGATACGCTTGATAAAACTATTTCGCTGGTGGATATTCCCCTCACCTCCCGTATCGAACTAAATGATAAGTGGTACGCCGACCAATGGATAGGTCAGGAAATAAAGGGCTATCTCTTAGAGACTCTGTTGCATGAAGGCAGCATTGCCGGTGTGTTTATTGCTTCGCAAAAAGAGCCGGTACACCGGCAAGTGGTGATCAAACTGGTCAGACCCGATGCACCTAAAGAATACCTCGAGTTTTTCCGTTTCGAACAACGAGCTTTAGCAAAACTATCGCACCCCAATATTGCCACCATCCATACAGTTGAGACCACCGAAGAAAGCCTGTCTTTTATTGTGATGGAATACATCGAGGGCACCACGCTGTCACACTTCTGTGACGAGAGCAAACTCACGATCGAACAACGGCTTCAGCTATTCTTGCGGATTTGTGATGCGATTACCTACTCGCATCAACGCGGCGTTCTGCACCGTGACCTGAAGTCATCCAACATCTTGATTCGTGAGTTTGAAAACCAACACATACCAACCATTATCGATTTTGGCATTTCCAGTGGCCTGAATGATCAAATCAAATGGAACAACGAACATTTGATGGGTACGCCTGAGTACATGAGCCCAGAGCACGTTCTCAACATTAAAGATACTGACGCGCGCGCCGATGTCTATTCCTTAGGCATGGTGTTGTTTAGTCTGCTGGTTGGCCGCATCCCTTTTGATCGTAAAACGATCAACAAATTAGACAATGCTAAACGCATCTCTCTAATCGCCGAGTTTGAGGCTCCGGTACCCAGTATCCATTTTGAAAACCTTGCTGAAGATGCTCAAAATGAGATCGCCGAGCAGCGCAGTAAATCAGCCAGCCAGTTGGCGAAGCAGTTGAACAAAGAGTTGGATTTCATTTATCTAAAATCAACTCATAAAAATAGAGAAAACCGATATCAATCGGTATCGGAGATGGGAGCTGATGTCAGGCGCTACTTAAAAAATGAAGCTGTCTATGCCCACCCGGCCTCATTTCTCTATCGCAGTAAAAAACTGGTACAAAGAAATTATGTTGTTTCTATGTCAGCACTTTTAATTGCAGTATTGGCATCATTATTTGTAGCCAAACTGATTGACCAAAACGGCGAGATCAAAGCAGAGGCCCAACGAGCACAGAAAGAAAAGCAAAATGCCGAGCAGGTGGCCTCGATGATTATGGAAACAATTGGCTTTGCTAACCCCAGTGGCATGGCAAGTAAGGGTATGGCCTCAGTGGCTGGAATGCTAGATCATGGCTATCAAAACTTAAAACACACCAAAGGTATTTCGGCTAATTTAAGGGCAAAATTATTGCTCTCATTATCCGATGCCTTTCTTAGTATTGACGAATATTCAAAGGCTGACGAAATAAATAGCATTATTCTGGAGGGTCTAGAAGTTACTAATAAAACTATTATTGTTGAGGCTCATTTAATGGCGTCGAAATCAGCGGCCAACCGAGCATTTTATGACCTCGATATAGGTCACGCGAAGAAAGCCTTTGAATTTTGCGTATTAAATGACATCAAAGGGGCTGCACGCATCAAAAGCCAAATGGCTATCGGACGCGCCTATAGTTCTCGAGGACAATATACTGACGCCAACAAACAGTTGCAGGCCGCGCTAGAGTTATATAAGAAAGAAACTCAAGTAGATGAGACGTTGCTTGCCGAATTGTATTTTTTATTGGGTCAGGCTGCGTTTAGGGAAGATCGCTTAGACGAATCGGCATCCTACTATAGCCACGCTAAGACAATTGTCGAGAGGCATTATACCGATGAACACCCTCGAGCACTTGAACTCGAATTCGGCGAAATTCAATTAGCTAATTTTGTAAAAAAAGGCAATGACAGAGTTCAGAGAGCAGAAAGACTACATGAAAATTTCATTAAGATCTGGGGCGAAAACAGCACACAAGTATTACTCATTCTGCCTGAGTTAGCGATCGGTTACGCTTCCGTTGATGAATACGGAAAGGCCATTGAGACAACCAAAAAATACCTAAGCGTGCGCAAGCTTTTTGATGAAATACCAGGTGCTGCAACTGCTCGTGGATTATCAACTCTGGCCTATACTTACATTAAAAACAATCAGTATCGCGAGGCAATGGAAAGCGCTTCTGAAGCGTATGAATTAGTAACAAGCGACGAAAGTAATGCACAATTCACTAGATCAGATATTGCCGGAGTCACTTTAATGTTGGCTGGATCGTATGCAATGTTAAAAGAATGGGAAACTGCATTGCCGTATTATTCCGCCGCAATAGAAACATTTTCAGCGGCAGAAACGAAAAGTGCTCATTATCTATCATGGGCCTTATCAGATAGAGCCATGGTCTACGCTAATTTAGGTAAGTTTGAATTATCCCTCGCTGACGCTGCCTTGTCAGAAAGTATTGGGCAGACAGTCTATCCCGAGAATGATAAGCGGTTATCACAAAGAATGGCGACAAAGTTATATACAGAATTAGTACTAGAATGGGACCCAGAGAAATTCACGCTTCTAAAAGAGTCGTGGTCTGGCTATGTCACTAAATTGGGAGATAGTGATTTCAAAATGTATTCGATAATCCAGCAATACATTTTGAGCAAAAATAACAAATAAGCTGAGTGCTAGAGAATGATCCAATAGAATTAAGTGGCTCTGCTTGATAATAGGAGGGATTGCACTAACTTATCGAGAACTTAGGAACGAAATAGAAATAGCTTGGAATATCTCTAATTGAGGCGGAAAACGCCGCTAATAGTGGGCTATTAGCAAGCCTAGGGAGCCTCTGATTAAGTATAAACGGCCTCTGTAAGACTTGAAGCGTACAGCTATTAGGCGCCGCTCGAGGCTAATAGCTGTAGTCCTTAGTGAGAGCGGAAACAACGTAGATGTGCGCTTTAAGCCTTACTCTACGGGGATTTCAAGCGGATCCACACTCGGCGTTGCCTCCATGGATGGAGGTAAGGGGCGTGAGCTTGGAGCGGTAAGCCTTATTGTTTTTTGGCGTGACCAGTCATGCCTGCAAAACATCGTTGCATGGACCTCGGTACCCCCTTGTGGGGTATGCAACTTATTAGAGCATTGCAGGGGGCGCTCCGCAGGAGCGAATTCCAAATGCCTTGATTGCGAATCAGCTTGAAGGCCAGAGATCATTTAGACTTAATCAGAGGTTCCTTAACCAATACCCTTACGGATATCGGGGGCGCAGCGGTACACTACACCTTACTGCGTAAGAGAATTTCACTCTTTGATCTAACGCCAGCTTCGCTTAGCGCACTGGGTGCCCAGCTTAAACTCGACCTAAATCTATGCGCTCCTAATCACCCGATTAGCAAAAGTAGCCATATATCACAGCAGCTCCACAACTTATCATAATAATAACTTAAGTTATTATTATGGCGCTACGCCAATTATTTTAAAAATAATTGGCGTACTTTGCTTTGTTTCAACGCCTCAGTAGTTAATAGGTAATTTTTTGCTCAAACACTGAAGAAATTTATCGACTATGCCATGTGGCTTTGGGCTTAATTTTCGGCGCTAGATGCAGTAATTAGGGCCCCTTGTTCTCAGCTATTCTCAATCAACTTGTATTCAATAAAGGAGTGAATAAACTTGACGAATCTATTAACATTCTCGAACCAAGATATATCGCGATATCGTCTAGATAATCGCCATATACCGGCTATTCATGCATCCCTTCTGTGTGATGAAGTAGAGAGCCTAGGTTTGGACAGCAAACCTGTAGCCCTTGCTTGTGGGCGTAAACGAGCAGACCTATTATTGCAGCATGAGCGAATCACGCCGATCGAGATATTCAAGGCCTTAGATGCGGCGATAAGTATTATAGGACACGATAGTTTTGGCTTCAGGTATGGTCGAATCATTGATTCGATTAGTTCAGGTAGAACGACTCGCGTTGCGTTTAGTGCCCCCACCCTTAAAGAGGCAATCAACCGAGTTGTTCATTATACTCAAAACATACCATGCGTCGTGACAGCAAATGCGGACATAAACGACGATAGATTCAGAGTAAGAATCAACCCGCCCTGGAGTAAAAAAATGCTGCCTATGTCGTTGCACCGCTTTTTTACAGAAGCTCATATGTCGCTAGTTTTTAAAAAAATGGTCGATTTTTTGGGTCGCCAACCAAGCGACGTTGTTTTGCGCTTTGGGCATGAAGAACCCATTGGTGAAAACGGATTCAGAGATTTAAACATAAACGTGATGTACAACACAGGTGAGAACTCAATTTCGCTCACAAAAGCGGTGGGCGATGAACCGAATGTTCAATATGTAAAATGCCTCTCCGACCAAGCAATCAGCCTGTGCGAGGAAAGACTCAAGGAGCATAGCCAGCAACATTTAACTAGAACAGAACAAGTAAAAATAATTGTTCTTAACTGGGAAGCACAGCAGAGCCCCACTCTTTGCCAAGTCGCGGAGCAACTACATATTAGCCCTCGAACCTTAACGCGAAGCCTTACGCGTGAGGGCGAGAGCTTCCAACGTATAATTGACCAACAAAAATTTTACTTAGCCACGAAATTATTGACAGAAACAAACCTGACCATAGATTCGGTTGCGAATCAGCTGGGCTATAACGATTCCTCCAATTTCAGCCGAGCCTTCAAGAAGTGGGCAAACAAATCACCCAAAGAATTTCGTGAGGGACAGACCACAGTTACTGTAAGTAGACTCTCAATCTAACCGAGCGCCAGCTAAGTCAAACTCGCCTGTGCTAATCAAGGGTATCAACCAACACCCAGCACACGCAATCAACGTAGTTTATTTCCGACTTAAGTGATCAATACTAAGCGGAGTAAAAACTCTTTAGGCCAAAGTTTCTTAAAAGTAACGCCCCACCACGCTGGAAAAATACTTTAACAACTTTAAAGCACCGTCTCTAATTGATTTCAAAAACAAAAAAGGTCACAAATCAGGTGCCTGCTGGAGTTGTCTGTACTGTATTATTTTAATTCACCCATGGCCAGCAACACATTTAACGATGCGATACGGACCTCGATAGGCGTTAACGGATTATCTGCCAACCCATGAATACGTCGTTTCTCAGCAGCGTTTAAGCTCCAACCATTTTTCTGGCTGCTCTGAGTCTTGGCAATCATATCTAGAGCATTCACTGCATTTTGAGGACCGGCATCAAGTCGCTCCCAAAGCGTCTTTCTCATGGTCCCAGATGATGGTGCGATCTGGGTGAGCAAACTTAGGCTGGCATCTTGAACAAACTGACTTTCAGACTCACGATAAAGGTAAGCAAGATCAGCTTCGAGTGGGGACTTTGAGAGATCTCCGCCGCGCCTGACAATATTTTGAATGATTTCAAATGAGTCGGCCGAGACACGTGATGCACCTTGAGACAGAATCGTTTGAATAGAGGTGTTCGCGACATGGTTCTGAAGTTGACTATCATCGGGAGAAAGGTCAAGGGCAATTCGATTCATCTCAGGCGATTGATGAGAGTGCGCAATTGTCCAAGCCAACTCTGAACGCTGTTGTTTTGGCAGCAGAGACGCAATTGAAAGAAGAATTTCTTTCTTAGGATTTAATTGATCATTCGAATTCGTCAGGATCTCCATCAAGTTACGTTCAAATTCCATTAAACGATCATTGTCCATAACGAGCATGGCTGAAATGTCATCATTCACCGCTGTAAACTTTTCAATATCGCCAAAACCGGGCTCTACGGTAACATCATAGAGATCATTCAGTAATGCCGTTGCACAAGCGGCATTACATGAACTGTTGGAAATTTTCAAAAAGCTAGAACTGTTATTATGGGTGTTATTCAAATCATTTTTTTGAACACATGCGTCAGTTTCAATCCAGTCTCCACTGTGTTCTGCTTGGCGAGATTGTCGTAAATCGGTCGCGGCAATGATTGAAACGTCACGCTCTTTATTTATTGTATCAAATAGAAGCCTATTACTAAAAAAACCAAGGGCAAATATAAAAATAAACAATAAAACTCGAGCGTATTTGTATGAAGTCATAACGTCTCATCTAACATAGGCTGTGTGTATTACCACCTTTCGCTACCAACCGTCGAGGCCGAAGCGAGTAGGTGAGAACATCAATCACTAGTAACTAACGGGCCAGCCGGGCGGTGTGTTGTTTCTCATAATATTCGTGAAGTGAGTATCATTCAAACGCAGCGTGGCAGAACCAAAGTCTTGGGTATTCAATGTATTACGCTGGGCAGATGTCAAACTATTCCAACTTGTGTAACTGACATATTCGTCGGCCTCGTAACTAGAGTTGCTAATGGCCGCCATACCATTGGTAAAGAACCCCTCAATTCTATGATAATAAACGTGGGCACGTCGGTCATTTTTGGTCTTAATGCTTGGGTTTGAGCGTAGGTCATGATGCGTATAGCCACCGTGGGCGGAAACCGTCAAAAACTGGGACATCACTTGGCTCATATTATAATTGGGCATCTTTACCCACATCATTACATGCTCCCAATCGTGCCGATGGCCGCCGGCAAAAAATAAATATTGATCTTTTTCGAAATAGTAAGCGTACATTACGCCACAATAAAGATCCCACGTGCCAGATTTAAACTCACAAACGGCGCGAGTGTACGCTTGCGTGAGGTTTGTTGAGCGACAGTCACCAGCGGGTTTACCGCTAGTATTCAACCCACCGTTTGCCTGACCCGTTGTACTCACAGCCGCGATGGGCAAACAACTGGTTCCATCTGAACCAAATTTCATTGCTGGCCGCACATTGTATATCCATGATGAAGTATCACTGGAAGAATGGCGCGGGAAATCGCTCGCCAATGAGGCCGTGGTGGCAAGGAAGGTCGTTATAAAACAGACCAGGATTAGTTTATATTTACGCATGCTAGCTCCTTTTATTAAATCTCATTTATCTATCTCTGCCGGTTAGCAGTGTGATTTTTAATCATGTATGGAATGACTTCTACTACCCTTGTTCTTGGTACTAAACCAATCATCAAAAAAACTTATAAACGACATTTGTATAATATCAAGTTTTTGATGAATTTTAAGCTCATATCACGCCAACAAAAAGTCACATGTGGCCAACAGTGCCCCGCAGCCCAAAACCGCTCCTAGCAGGACCACCCTAAACAGTTGCGCGCTTAGTTAATATATGACATCCTAAATTCTCAAACGGATTTTGAATGAGGCAAGGATGACTCTTCCACGTAAATCATTGGTTTCGCTGTCTGAAACACCCTATTACCATTGTGTATCACGTTGCACCCAAAGGGCATAAACTACGCCGTGCTTTTTTATGCGGCACCGACCATTATACAAACATAAGTTATGAACATCGCCGAGCTTGGCTGGAACAGAAACTACTTGATACCGCCTCAGTTTTTGCGATTAAACTCTGCTCTTACGCAGTGATGAGCAACCACTACCATGTGGTGCTGCATGTAAGACAAGATGTTGCTCAAAACTGGTCTGATCATGAGGTGATAACTCGCTGGCATTGCTTGTTTAACGGCAACGTGTTCTCACAACGTTATTTAGCGAGTGGCACATTACGTAAAGCTGAAAAAGAAAAGCTGAACGAGTATATTGAAAAATGGCGTGAACAGTTAACCGACATTTCTTGGTTCATGCGAATTGTTAACGAATTTATAGCCCGTAAAGCCAACGCCGAAGATCAATGCAGCGGCTCATTCTGGGAGAGCCGCTTTAAGAGCCAAGCCCTGTTAGATGAACGCGCCCTACTGTCATGTATGGCCTACGTTGACCTAAACCCGATTCGTGCGAACATGGCTAAAACGCCGGAACAATCAAAGTACACCAGTGTTCACAAACGGATTATGTTGATCAAAAAAGGCAAAAAAACACCTAACAGCCTAGAGCGTTTTGTTGGCATAAACCAAACCGATGTGGGTATTCCATTCAAACTGAACGACTACCTAGAATTGATCGATTGGACCGGGCGAGCAATTCGGCACGAGCAGCTGCCCTCGGGGTACAAACGCGGCTCAATCAGCGAGTCACTACCGCCCATTCTAGAACGTTTAAACCTACCCGCCGAAGCATGGAAAATTCTTACCACAGAATTTGAACATCAATTTAAAAACTGGGTGGGCTCCGAGCATAGTGTTAAACAGGCCTGTGCTAATCAGGGGTATCAACGAGCACCGAACACACATCACCAGCGCCGTTTATTTCCGACTTAAGTGACTCGAGACTAATCGAGTAAAACGCTATCGCGACAGCGGGGGATACGCTCGCCTGCAAAAACTATTACAGCCAAAGTTTCTCTAGAAATAACGGCCCATACTCTAAACAGTGTTTTCACACCTATAAATCATCATCTCTAATTGTTTCAAAACATCAAACAATAATGATAGTTTGGGCGCCTTTTGGAGTGCCTACTAAAGTGCCTGTCCACTTGCTCATCCTTGTTCAGAAAACTTTGTTTGCATGGTAAAGGCCTGTGAGATTATTAGGTCTTTTTATAGTACCTGGTAAAAGGTCTAGTCAACGCTCGAAATGAAACCAGCGGCAAAATAAGAGTCACAGATCAGGCGCCTATAAAGTGCCTGTCCTGTGTTATTTGTCCTGTGTTATTAGTCCTGTGTTATTTGCCATCTCGGTTATCAATACTATACTTGGTCCAAAGCCTGATTATACCATGGCCTGTCCCCCTCCCCTCGGCACTCACAGAAGACGCTTTGGTCGTTCTAGATTCAACTGTGGTCAATCGCATTGGTCGCAAAAACCCTCTGAGCTAAGGTCTAGCAACAGGAATTGGGCTTCCAGCACCGCTTAGATAGGTTTTATAATCATCAGGCAGACAGTCTCTGTTATCCCACTCCGCTTGTGCAACTGTTCGAATAATGGTTGGGTTTTCTAACCCTAGGGTTCCCAAACAATTGAGCATTGGTGTGCCAAACACATCGTCTATTATAATCTCACCGGCCGTTGAAGAGACATAGACGCTTTTATCCACTCTCTGGCTTCGTTTCATGTTACCACTTTCTGATGCGATTGCTGTGTTTGCAAAAAATTCATCTTTAGGTCCAATCGAGTCCAACCCACTTGCCTTGTTCGAATAATTTGCAGTGATCTTTACACCAGCGTTAAAACCAGTCGAATCCCATGTATATCGCTCAGGGTGATTATTTGAGCTACCAGCTTGATAAATAAGGTGCTTGACACTGGTCAAATTATCCATCCAAGCTGCTGGGCGGTGAGTATCGCCTCTTGATCCATGATGTGGTACCGTTAGTACAACGACATCATTCATCGCTCCCGATAGCCCCACTTTATTTAAGGCGTTAGTTCGCGCATCGGCTGTCAGCAACACCTTGCCCACCTTCGTGACAATGCTTTTGGCATTTTTTATTTGGCCACCAGAAATAGCCTTATCACTGCTGACAATCCGTTCAGTCTCACTCGCTTCATTCGCTGCTAAGAACGTCACCCCATTGGAGGTGCCGCAAAAACTGTTAAGGGTATCACTCGCACTAGACGTATCAGCGCCACCAGACGCTAATGTGTATGAACTCAACTTTTGCCCAATAGTGGAACCCACCGGGCCGCTGTCCCTAGGAAGCTGTTGAAAAAGCCCGTTGCCATCAATGCCTGGGTCGCCATATTTGATTCCCGTGGCATTATCAATCAAATAGGACTTAAGGTTGGTGATTTCTACGCCTCTACCATCAAGGCTATCCTGATCTATGGAAGTGCCCAAGTACACGTTATTGACACTCAGACTCATCGCTATTGAAGGGTGTTGCAGTAGTCTTTGAATAAGAGAAAAATGATCATTGTCTGCGTGACTAATCACCACATCCATTTTATTGATGTTATTGGCTACTAGTATGTCAACCGCTCTATTAACCACATACCCATCACTAATCCCTTTCGCTGGTATGACTGATACAATTTCAGGAACTTTAAAAAAGTCTGACCCTTTGCCGGTCACAACCCCACAATCGAACAATACTGCGTTATTCGCTTTTGGGCACAACAGCAGCCCACAATTGCCCGATTCAACGTTTAACAAATGTAATCGACCTTGATTGCTCGGCTTGTCTGAAACCGAATTTATTAACGCCCTGTACTTTTCAGATTGTGGTAAAAAAGGTTGCCCATTGTCGTATTGCAATAAACCATATCGACTGTCGGGGCACAATTGCCTTATAACAACATTACTCCCATCAAACAGCCGTGCTTCTGATTTGTCGCATATGCTGACCTCAATACCATTTCGTATCACAACAGAAAGATTGTTTCTAATGGAATTCCAGTTTGATGAGTCATACGTTAATTTAGTCAAGCGGTCAGCATTAAGTGCAGCAATATCAGACTCAAGTACTTCTTCGGCGGGTGTTGATGTAGGATAGGCGTCAACAATTTTGCCTTTTCTTTTCTCAGCAACGATTCGCATATAGACGTTTTGCCCGAGAAGAATCCCTGAAATATTAATATAGATATCACCGCACTTCTTGGTCGCACCAGTTATCTCCCTTTTATTGCAACCAGACGTTATCACAACATCTTTGTTATTGTCGCTTTTACCATTAACGATTAAATTCTTCAGGTCACTTATGAAAGTCAGTGTTGACATCTCAGTAACAGTAAATGGCCAGCGGTAAGCCCCCAAAGTGCTCGGGTCGGTAGAATCTCTCGCCACCTTTAAAACATTTTCCTCAAAGGTACTGCCGAAATCGGACAGCTTGATTGGAACAGCCTGCACAGCGTGACTCCATACTGAGGTCACAAGAAAAAACACAAAGAAACCCGTTTTTCGAATGGCGTTTAATTCTGGTCTCAGATTATTTGTAGTTGTCATCGACATACTCCATCTTTAATAAAACTATTGTAAAAATCATTCTGGCCGAGGAGCCCTATTTCATATTTATTTATGACCAAAAGCCCCCGCACTCGCTTTTTAAAAAATATTGCCTCTAACGAAGCGCTTCATTTTCTCTTCCTCGGCCCGATGAAAATATTCGCAGCCAATCTTGCGGTTCAAATGTCGGAGCTACCTCACAAATAAATGTTTCACTGCCGTCTGTGGCATCGCTGCAGGAATAAACATCCTTGATGACACTGCTCAATCGGTCATTGACCCCATCGGATTCTTTCCAAAAACTTTGAGCTGAGGATGAAAGTAGTAACTTGGGTGGGCTTACTCGTGTGCTGGTTACATCTGCGTCAGTCACATCCAGACTCACAACGTCATCCCAACCATCTCCATCAAAATCACCGAAGTAAAATAAGGCTGGTTCCTGAGATGACTTTCTGATGAGTGTGCTTACCCAAGTGTCGCACATGTTGCCATTGTACGAATACGATGAGCATTCACTGAGTAACCATTGTGTGGATACACCATCAGAATTGTTAAAACTCAACAGTTTTTGACCGCGGTCTTCAGGCGAAAGTACACCAGGCAGAGTACCAACGTAACTCAAGTCATCGGTTTCTGGGAACGGTAAGTCATGATAATTACGAGCTAGCGCACCTAAATTTACATCGTAATAAAGCGATGTAAACACGGCATTAGCGGGGCTACCAGAGGCTTTCACTCCAGCGAATGTCATAATACTTTTATAACCATTATCGTTTAAATCCATCGCAATCAACTTCGGATAAGACGATCTATTTAGGGATGCTGCAACGATATCAGATACATCAGGAGCATGAGAATCTGAAACCGTACAAGAAGCATTGCTGGACAGAAGTTCAGAGCAAATCAGCACCCAAACCCTTCCCTGTATATCAATAGATTGATCTGCAAAGTTATTGGGTGAAGATAATAAAACCACAAGTTCATCGCCCTGCGCCGGGCTCACATTATGGAGCTGAAAGGCGTGAAGTTTGTCAAAGGTACTGGTTTCGTCAAATGAAAGTTCATCGCCATTCGTGACGTTCGGTGAAAACTCGAAGCTCCCGTTATCGTCAACCACCTCAAATAAGTCAACGGAAAGCGGACGCCAATCTTCTACCGATGTACCTAACTTATACATTAACGGGAATACGGTATTACCGCTTTCATCTTGCGTTCGACCAATAGCGAGCACATCCGTATCCCCGTCCCCGTCTAGGTCTCCAAAGGATAGATACTCTTTACGCTCAGCATCTTTCTCGGTAAATAAGGCCATCTGGTCAATTCCGTTGAGCGCGTTTGTACTGGATACAATACGTTGATTATAGGTTTTATTCACATCTGAAAATGCCACACTATCACTATTATCGATGGCGCTTTTTATATGGATATATGGCACGTCAAGGCTAATTCGTGTGAAGGGGATTGAGCGTTTTCGTAAACCGAACAATGCTTTATGTTCTGCAGTTAATTCGCATGTCCCTGACCCGCACTTAATACTGTCAAGAATACCCTCCGCTCGCACGTCATCGGTTTGCACGCTAATACTTGCTCTTAGTGACCAAAAATTGCCATCAGGTTGTTGTAAGTCAGAATAGCAACCCTGACTGGATTGATTATGCGCCTCAAACACATTGTCCTGTGTTGTGGTGCATTCAGGCTTATGATCATCGCCAATCAGCCGATGATAAAGTCCACTGAGCGAAGGTTTAGGCACCTCAACGGTGCCACTGATTTCAAGATGAGTCGGGTCAACGTCGACCCTTAGCTCTTCTTTAAAACTGTTACCGCAAACTGGATCATTTCGTGAAGGATTCTCAAAGGCAATGCCAAGCAGGGGCCTCATACAAATCGCACCATAAAAATGAATTTGACTTAGCGATAAATGAAGGTCGATCAGACCCAAAGGTAAATCTGGGCTATCAGCATCGTTGGCACTTGAACCATTAGAGGTTTCCATTCGGAACCCAGTGCTGAATGTGAATCGGTTACCTAAATTACCAAACGCTATTTCAAAATCTGTCCACCCATTTTGAGAATTTGCGATAGTAGGTAAATCACCTGCGGAGGTTAAACCAACCATCGTTATGTCTCTAAACACGTGATTATTTTCGTTCGTGCTTGGGTCCTCATCTTTTAAAGTCACATCATCATCGGTTCCCTCATTGTGATGATTGAATAACTCGATGATCTGTTGACTGCTCAAATCATAGTTTGTTCTCACGTGTATGTCTCCACCCAGTGGCACCCCGGTCTGACTATTAATACTGAATGCTAATCGATCTAAAGACACCGTTCGGGTATTACCGTCTGGGTGATCAATCCCGTCTTCTAACTTCTCAGAGTTATTTCCAAGTTCGATGTGAATGGCACCTGACGCCTCAAGATCTATGTGAACTGGCGTGATTTTAATGCCAAATTTCAAATTACTAAACTGCATAGAATCAATGCCATGCAACGAGAACGGACTATCATCATCATTAGCGTCATAAGCTAGGGAGCAAGAGCTGGCTTTAATTTCGGTGCCTACTGAAGGTTTACCTAGATCGAAATCGTTAACGCCATCGCCGTCATCGTCACCACCTGAACTATTAGCGTTAGCCAATAGCGCACACACTTCAATGTTCGGTTGAAAGTTATCCAAGTCTATTTCTACACCAACTTGTGAATGCAGTTTTAGGTCTTGCGGGCCTGCGCCTGTTTTTTCATTCTCGTTTTCATGAATCACCAAGTCACCGCCCAAGTAGATACCAACTTTGTCGTCTTTTCTATTAAGCACAAAATCCAACGCTACATCAGCGCTTTTAAACCAGTTGGGGTAGTCGTTATTAACCGTATCGTCGAATGTCGCGCACGCGGTATTACTTGGCTCATATTCACAGTTAAAAGTTTCCACCTGCAGTCCAAAATCAATTTGATCAGCAGTGATGTCTAAATATGTACTTAGTTGCAAGTCATCATGGATGCCCAAAAAGTGTAAGTGATCCACCATTTTATGGGGTAATCTGCCATCAGCTAAGAAGTGAAAGCCGCCTTGAATAATGATGCTAGAGGCGCGCGGAGCAAGCCCTGTTCTGTTTACAAATGCGGCCACCTTAGATTGAAATTCAGCCGGGGCCGGTGGCACAGACACAGCAGGGTCACCACTGAAATTCGAGCCTATATACACCGCGATTTCAGATTGGTCATCGCCTTCTATTTCGTTATCAGGTGCATCACCACCCAATTCATGACTCATGCCCAATAAGGCGCCAAAATTACCATCCACGGTCACATCAAAACCCACTGCAAAGTGGTGTCGAGATAACGCAACAATCGCATCAAACAACTCTTCATCACCATTGGTGAACACATATTTACCTTGCCCTTCTGCAATCGCATAAGCCTGAGTTGCGCCACCAGCCGGTGTATTCCAGCGCACCGAAAATTCGGCATTAGACACACTCAGACCGTGCTCACTATGATGCTCACCACCTCCCGATGAATCTTCAGGAAGTTTAGTGTCGCAGCTATTTGTAGCCGCAATTCCGTGATGTTCTTGAATTACTTGAAGCTTTTGACAACTTAAATCCTGATGATTGTAAAAGAACGTGACACCGCCAGAGTTTGCTCCAGACCCTCCACTCACATCAAACTCAAAGCCTATAGAATCTTGCTGCCCCGTGATTGGATCTGTGTGCGACATTTGCCCAGAGATAAATGCAGACGCATTGCAACCGACAGATCCCGTCTCAAAACTGCAGTTTGAAATAGACAAACCAGCTTTTAAAGAACTATTGTCAAGCGTACTTCCTTCGGGCAATGCCGACCCTGCCCCTGATCCCGAACCAAAATCAAAATCTGACGCATCTAAAGTGATAGGCTGACCGCCTGTTCCATCATCTTCGGCTAAAAAGTCGACTTCCAAGCTGTATTCATTCGCTAGTGAGTCGTAGCCTAGCGTAAGGGCGCCGTTCACCTGATAAACCGTGTTGCCAGCAACATCAGATGGACAGGCCGCAACACTGCCAGTTGTTACCCAATCCGCTGTTCTGATTTTATTAGCTTCAATGTAATAGCATACTTTCACCGAGGCTCTGAATTCATAGTGCGTACGACTGCTTACTTGGGATTGCTGATGCTTTACTGTGGCCCTCAGTTCCGAGATATTGTTAAGCCACTCAGGCATATTGAATGTGCCACCTGTGATGCCTTTGATGATTGTATCCACATCTCCATTATCGCTGGGGTCGTTAATTAACGAGAGCCGGAGACGCCAATCAGAGTTATTCGAACCGAACACTGATGAAACATAATTCGCATTCAGACGGTGCGATGCAGCACCTGCCGATGTGCTTTTAATTTCCAAACCGGCAGAAGCTTGAAAATTGCGCAGGCCAGAAAAGTAATATTCATATTCAAGGTTAATGTCGTTAATGTCTGCATTGCAATTTGAACTAGCCGCACCACAGATGCCGAAAGGCGATGACCAAGGCTCTTTTAAAGCTGATTGAAACCGCAGGTTACTGTCATCACCAAAAGTCGCAATACCAGCCGTACGAAATTCTGGTTTAATAGTTGGGTTCGCTCCGTAATGAAACTCAATATCAGAAAAAACGCCAATGACCAAATTACTGTTGGTAATTCTGAGTTGAGCAACTACTTCATCTGAATGCGCACCCAAGCCACCCAAATTCACATTCGCATCAATCGGTACATTTGCGAGCAGCGAAAAAGATTCTGGCACAACCCAGTTGATAGAATTATTGAACCAATCAAAGTCAGATAGACCCAAGCCCCCTTGAATGACAATCACCTTACTACGCTCATTACCAACGTAATCTTGGAACGTTTGAGGAAGATCGGACACATTCACTTTCGTAAGTAAATTAATCCCGGGTTCCAAACTCAATTCAGTATCGTCAGGGTAATCGGATTGAAACTCTCCCTGATTTAGAAAACCCTTCATTGCCTGATTGAAATCTCTAAACTCAATATCAATCGGACTGGGATTGTCATTGCTTTGAGCAGCCGTACTCAATGGCACCAGCAGTTTGGACGCGGCCAAAAATTGGTTACTGCTAGACCCCATATTTGAAGCCGTACTACCAAAAAATACAGACCACGCTCGCTTGTCGGTCGGTATTTCAAACGCAAGCATCAATTCATGACTGCTATCAACCTTAACGGTACTGAGGTAAGCACTAATATCATCTTCCCCGTCCAATTCGAAATTAAACGCAATATTGACTTCATCTGCCATCTGAGCAGGGCTAAATGCAGGCAGAGAGTCAAGACCGGTAATTTTGATATTGTGTTGACCGTCTAGCTTTGTGATAACTTCATTCAGAAAGATATCGGCGCCCCAATACTGCTCCACAGCGCTGACCAACTCCTTGAATGTTTTAATATTATCTGCGGTACTGCCCGGAACAAAAACAGGCTCTCGATAACTTTTAAACGGATCCGCACCTAAAACTAATAATTCATCGATAGCAAACGACTGAGACGACCTTACTTCAATATATTGAACAGAGGAATTTTGACTATCAAGTTCATAAATCAACGAAGCGTCACTGTTGAAACTCTGTGTCAAAGAACAACTCAGAGGAGTCTCTTGATCAATACCTGTGCAGATTTCAACTGGCACACTGGATTCGCTGCTACCAATGGGAGGGAAAATCTCAACTTCAACTACATCAGTGTAAGGTTTACCGAGGTCTACACCCACGCGATAACGGCTTACCGTCGTGTCTAGATCAACCAATGCAATTGCTGGAGCACTGACCTGATTTCCCCGAAAACCGTCAACCGCGTATTGCAACCAACCAGACGATTGATTTGCATTGAGTCGCTTTGATTGACCAAATACGGGCTTACGATAAGCCAGATTCACACATGCATGAGGCTCATTAATGTCATTTGAATAGCACGGTGAATTTGAGTCTCTCTTCGAGCGTGACGGCTCCACCGTGACGGTCACTCTTCGAGGTTCAGCTTCATTACCGAACCAATCAGCGCAGGTATATATCAGTTCGTACTTGCCCACTTTATTGGATTTCACCTCGCCAGCGGTATGGATATATCGGACGTTATCTTGACAATCAGGCTCAGGCTCAGAAAACGTATCGCCAATATAGTGCGTAATACTGCTTACATCTGGCGTTAATGTAATGACCGGTGGAGTGCTATCACTGAATAAATTTTTTGACAGCAATTGAAACTGCCCTGCATAGGCTGAGAACGTTACATTGTTAATATCCGAAATCTGATTTGGAATTCGAGCCGCAAACAATTCTACCGCCGCTTCTTTGCTGTCCTGAAAATTAATTAGATAAACGTAATATGCTTTCCCAGCTTCTAAGTATTTTTGTCCGAACCTATCTTCAACTGAGTGGGTATTATCGTCATGGATTAGAGCACTGTCTCGATTGTCAAGATCAGGTTGAGCAGCCTGATCATTGACGTACTCATCGACGTACAAAATAACCCCGTCATCGGTATTGGTCCCGAATAGATACCAACCTTCATAACCTGGTGGCACCCAAATGGTGGCGGCAGCCAGCACGCCAATATCTTCGCTAGCCTGAACCAGATAGGGCTCGTCTACGTCGAAATGATCATCGATATCATCATCAGGTTTTAACTTAAAATCCACTGTCGGAAAAAAACCAGAGCCTTGGTCTGTTGGACTGGTTGAAGAGAGCATGGCTATTGCCGAATCCAAATCTGTCTTATCACAAGCATTAATGAAACTACCTGAGCATGAGGCAGGGATATGAGCCATGCGAACATTGAAATCGGTAGACTGCGGATATGCGAACACTGCTGGGCTTCCAATATCCACTCCTAATGTCAGAATAGCTTCACCTCCAAGGCCGTCTGTGCACGTATAAGTGAGTTCGTAATAATCACCGACTTGAGATGTATTCACATATTGGACAGCATCTAAGCTACTGCTTCCATTTAGGGTAATAACGGCAGTGCCTCGGTCATCCACCGCGCAACTGGCCGCGGGCGAAACAAACGTAGAATTCATGGGTAAGGGTAAATCAGCCGTACTGTTCTCATCACTGCTGAATGTTAGTCCTTCAGGCAATGTGGCCAAAGAAATAACGGGGCGCACTACGTCAAACACTTCAACTTGTACGTCAAACAATGATTCACTGCTTGCTGTATTACCCGACTCATCAGAACATCGATAAATAGGTCGGTAAATATCCACGAAAGCCGTATCAACTTCATCGGTAATCGTGACTGGTCGGTCTCCATCGACAGCATCATTACACGTAACAGTCAACTCATTAAAATCGCTATCCAACGCCGCTTCCAAAGTAAGCTTTACTAAGCCTGTGGTTGGTTCCGCAAGCAAACTATGCTGTATGGTCAGCACAGGTGGTAAATTATCTATTGGCGGTAATTGACCCATGACCACATTGAAATCGGCACAAATCAGTCTGATATCGCCGATATCGCCGTAATTCGAATTCACCCAGACATAGGCGCCTGTGGCCACCTTACCCGCGCCACAGCGCTGGTCGACGGGGCTGCCGCCAGTGGTGCTACCGAAGGGATCGCCAAGACCAGTCTCGGCGGCGCCCGTCAGCATTTGTCCTAGGTCAGAACAGTGGTGGCCAATCTGGTCGACCCGCTGCCCAGCACGCCCGCGAATGCCGGTAATCATACGGCCATCGCACGGAAGGCTTTGCGTAGTGCCTCTAACCGTGCCGTATTCACTTGCATAGCCCAAATCACTCTGGGAAATGGAGATACCGGTGGAGCCGTCGGCATTTAAGAGTGAACAGGCAAATCCCAAGCTGTCGACTACCTGAGGGTCAAAGCTGGCATCGAGTTGCGAGAGCACGCTGTTCTGGGGACAACTGAAGTGATGCTCCACCGCCGAAGGACTGGGGCCGTCGGCAAAGTAATCCAACACAATGTCGTTCGGTTCGAGGTCCATAGCTGCGGAATCAGTACAGATCAATTTGATATCGTCGATATCACCGTAATTCGAATTTACCCAGACATAGGCACCTGTGGCCACCTTACCTGCACCACAGCGTTGGTCGACAGGGCTGCCGCCAGTAGTACTTCCGAAGGGATCGCCAATACCAGCCTCGGAGCTGCCCGCCAGCATTTGCTCAAAATCAGAACAGTGATGGCCAATCTGGTCGACCCGCTGCCCAGCACGCCCGCGAATGCCAGTAATCATGCGGCCAGAGCACGGCAGGCTTTGCGTACTGCCTCTAACCGTGCCGTATTCACTTACATAGCCCAAATCACTCTGGGAAATCGAGATACCGGTAGAGCCATCGGCATTTAAGAGTGAACAGGCAAATCCCAAGCTGTCCACTACCTGAGGGTCAAAGCTGGCATCGAGTTGCGAGAGCACACTGTTCTGGGGACAACTGAAGTGATGCTCCACCGCCGAAGGACTGGGGCCGTCGGCAAAGTAATCCAGTACAGTGTCTGATGTGTCACCAATAAAAATCTCACCATTAACCAAGACATCGGTGCACTGCATATAAACACCAGTTATTTCGTCATTTGCATTGGTGTGTGTATCGACACCAGTCATGACATGTCCGGCCGGGCAATTAATTTCAGACGGGGTGCCTGAGTTAATCACGCTAGGGTCGCCAATGGGAGTACCCATACTCAGGTCAGCACTTCCGTCAAGTATCTGATGTGATCTCGAACAAAAATGCCCCATTGTGTATACGTTTGTCGTGTCGGTCATGCCACGTAAGCCGGTCAGCAGGCCGGAAGGGCAAGACACGGTCTGATATTGCGCATCAAAAGGCAAGTAAGCGTAGGGGCTTGTTACATAAACGGTTGTACCATCCTGAGGACCCGCCGTACCATCTCTAAGAAAGGGAGCGCAAGTGAAATGGAATTGTTTAATTGTGCCGCCATACAGACCGGGATCAAAGCGGACCGCCATGCTCGTAACAACCTCACCAACCGGGCATGAATCTGAAAGCACTGCATCGCCTGTACCGGGTGAACCATCCATTAGGTTGCCCACCGTTATTGCACCGGCGCTTGACAGCGTTAGATCATCTTCCTTTTTCGGCGGTGTGCTGAAAATTGTTGGCGTAAAGACCGGTGCTTTGATCAGATGAGATGCACTGGGGTTACTATTGGTGCTGTAATCCACCCAACTCAGCAGCCAAGTCAAATCGGTCGCCAATAGGTCTGACGGTATGGTTGCCGTATAACTGTTACCTGTGGAGGAGTCGACGCTTGTCGGTATAGTAAGCAAGGCACTGGGTTTAAGTAGCGTAAAACTTGTGCTTGCCATTGTCGGAGTAGAAACGCTCAACCACGCATCGAGCCGACCTGTTCCGAAATCCGCCTGATTGGTTATGAAGTTTACTTGCACCTCAAGATCAATTACCCCCGACAGCTGTTCACCGTTTTGGGTATCCACAACACTCCCGTTTTGTAAGAAGTTTACTGAGGTCACGTCAATCACAGCGTCTTGCGCACGCGCCTGCATGGTGAGCGCTGCAAAAACAATAATTGTCGTCAGCGCAAGCCACGATAGATTCGATAGGTTGCTTGATTTATTGCGGTTAAGCATTTTATGTCTCCAGTAAAAACACGGGCTCATGATCAGTTCACTCTGTGGGGCCAAAGGCCTTGGATAGTTGTGGGTAACACGGGGCGTTGCCAAGTTTATTGCCTAGTTCGTGGCCTAAGGTGCCGGATAGGGGTTTACGTAGGAATTGCCCGACCATTTGGCACGCAGGGAATTACTCCAGAAGCTAAAGCCGAATTTCTCACGATGGAACCAGGGCCCAGTATGGCCGCCCCAAAACCCCTCATGAGAGAGATTGCTGCAGAATGAGGTCGACATTTTAATCGACCACGGTTTGTTAGCGCCGGCGCCAAAAATCCCTTCAGAGCCCGGTGGTCTGCCGCAAGCCGCGTGACCGGCAGGTAGATAAGGAGCTTGTTCTTCAGCACTGAGCATAAAGCTCGCACCGCAATAAGAATTGGTACCGCCGGTACAAGGTCCGGCTGCTGAATCGATCACACCAGGGTATTTTGCATCCCACTGAGTGGTGAATTTACGCTCATCGCCCCACTGGGCGCGCGCAAACAAACAATTATCTTTCTTGATCTCGTACTCTGGCATCGAATAGCCAACCAGCGTTCTCACATGGTTAATGAGAAGCCTATGCCATTCATCAACCTCGCCCTTAGTGGGTTTTTCAGTGTCAGAAAATGGGTTGTGCTGATAAAAGACGTCACGAAGCCCGCGGATTCGGCCATTGGGGCACATTGCGTTATAGAAATCAGCTTTGCTCAGTTGAGTTGGGTTATAGGTTGTGGTGCCGTCCCAGATTTCAGTCGACCAGTCGACTCCGTGTACACCATCGGGGTCGTGAGAGGTATTTTGTGTGCCTTCGAACGGCGCTGTATAAAAGAGACTCCAGTCGGCCGGTTCCGGTGTGTACGCATCGAAGAGTGATACGGCGATTTCTTTGGTTTCGATTAAGTTAGTCGCCAGAATAGGGTATAGCCCATTGGCGCCTTGCTCATCATTTGGGCTGCGCTGATCGTCATAGACGTACCAGTTTAAAACCCATCGCAAACCTGATTGCACTACGCTACCGGGGATGATCACGCTATGGCTGTCTTCATAGCGGTGCGGGGCGTTAGCGTGATCCCAGGTTATTGGCAGTTCTAAGATCGGCGACGCGCCAGACGGGCCCGTGAGTTCAAAACTTTGACCAGTGGCGGCGTTACTGTCATTAAAAACGGTCAGCCACGCTCCTAATCGAGCCAGCTCGACACCCGGCTCGGACACGATAAAGTTAACCTTGAATAAGGCATCACGATTAGCCCTAAGGTAGTAATCCACCTCACCATCGGCATTGATCATGGCCGTTTGCATATCTGGCGGGGTTGAGGATTGCTCATCACGTTGCTGGGCAATGTGAATCGAACCGGCTTTGATAGAAACATCAAACGCCTTCGCGCTGGTCGTGACAAAGCCGAGAGCCAACATTGGCAGTAACCACTTCAGTGCAGTAGCCCTTGATTTTCTTTCTTTAAACATACGGAATTTCCAATAATGTTGAATACGTTTCCTATCAATCATCGAACTCACTCTTACTCGTAAGGGGCCAAATCGGCGCCCGGAATTACTTCGAGGCTTCTCAACACCGTACCGCCGGGACTTTTGATTTCCCACCCTACAGCCAGATGACGCCAATTACCCGAACCAGCCTTCTGTAGTGCTTTGAAGTAGATTACGTCACCAGCGATCAGGCTGACCGTAGTCCCAGGAGTACCGGAGAAATTAGGCTCTAAATAAGGTGCGGGACCAAGACGGCCGGTTTGCCCTTGAGATTTGATCACTTGCACACCACTTGGGTCAGTACCATCAATATCCATGTCCAGCCGACAGTTGTGGCCACACGAGAGATAGAAGAAGTAGTCACCGGTGTAAGGCGCTTTTAGGTACCCATGAATCCGGGTACCAAAGTTACCCATAGATTGATTTTCTGTGTCAGTCTGATTGTAGTTTTGAACACTGCTGTTGGGAGTCGCCTGACTGGCGATACGACTTTCTATAGCAGAAACTCCGCTACCACCGATGCCAGTCCAGTATTCAATGTCGACACCCCCCCAAGCGTAGCCTGCAACGGATACGTTACGAGTCGCCGTGGTAACCTGACCACTGCTGTCAGCCGATGTTTGAAGGGTAATGGTGAACTGGCCTGTTTCTGGATCAAGCTCAGTCATACCTCCGTTATCGACGATGCTCAACTCACAGACATTTATATCGTCATTACAGGTAGCTGGGTCTAAGTAGGCATCTCCGGCTATCCAGCCCATCGGATCAGCGGTATCGGATAAATCAATCGTTGGTGCTTGATCAGTGTAGTTGGCAGCAGGTATGAACGGCGTTAACACATCTCCCGGTATGATTTGACTGGTATCGCCATCGGTCGGCGCGGTGCCACCGGGTTCAGCCCATGCCACATGAACTCGGCCACTGCCGCCAGTATTTTTACGCTTAGCAAGCACTCTAATGTAGTATTTTTGCCCAGCGGTGAGTGTCGCACTGCCTTCCTGAGCCGTAGCCACGCCCCAAACGTGTGAGGTGGAGTTCGTAGCATCGGGATGATCGTGGGCAATCTGAACTGCGTTGGCCTCGTATCGATTCGAGCTCAGATATAGCTTAGCTTCACCATTACCGCCCAGCCAAAAGCGATGTAAACCAGTTTGATTGGGGATAATGTAGCCGTGCAGACGCACACCATCACCCTGACCGTACCACTCATCAAGGGACAGAACTTTGCCGGTGACATCTGGCGTATTACCGGTATATTTTGCGTGATTCAGCAGATCCGACAACCACTTGCCGCCGGTAGTGATGTCAAAGTCCTCATTCAAGAGGCTCCCCATCACCGGTGCCACTACCGCAACCACACTCACGTTTCGGGTAACCGAACTAGTTTGCCCGGAGTTATCCGGTGTGGTAGTCAAGGTAATTGTATAAAGCCCCGCAGGTGGATCTTCCAGCGGTGTCATGCCGCCATTGTCGCTGACGCTGACTGTGCAGCTAGCGGCAGTATCATCGCTACACTGAGCCGGGTCTTGGTAGGCCACGCCTTCATCCCATACAAACGGGTCTGAACTGTCAAGTAAGTCAATCGTTGGGACCAAATCTACGGCGCCGTTTACATAGGGTGCCAAGACGCCGTGCGGAATAATATTGGCATTGCTACCGTCAACTGGAGCGATTGTCTGCAACGCACCTGCTAGGTCAGGCTCTTGCCACGCGATCTGCAAGCTACCATAGGCAAAACCGCGGTAAACTGATTTGCTGAGAGCCGCGAAGTAATATGCTTTACCCGCCTCAAGAAAAATATCGGCTGAGGTATTGGAGGCGTTTTGACTCCAATTATACTTCGACAGCGAATTCCAATTTTCAGGGTAGCCGTTATCTGACATCTCGGCGACTTTTGTCAACTCTGAATATGCTCGGCCTAATGTAGGCGATGAATTCGAGTTTTCGTCATAGTTAATCCAAAGCTCTACATCTTTGTGACCTGATACAAAGAACTTATGATTACCGGTTACTCGTGGCGTAATGTAGCCGTGGACGCGCTCGCCATGGTAGGCGCTAAAGCCGCTCGGCAAGGTTACATCAAGCCCCGTGTTCGAGTCGGTGGTGCCGCTGTAATCAACCGCCGCCTCATCTCCGGTTGTGCCCACCGATGGATTCCACCAAGGGTACACTTGTTTAAGACCAATGGTTTGGCTGACTTGAGCGGCCGCGTTAGACATGGTCATGCCCCAGACCTCGTGAGCCAAGCCGCCGAAAGTCACGCCCGCCGGCGCATCAATTACCTGCACTTTACGAATCGTAGTCGCCGTGTTACTGCCGCGGTCGGTCAAGGTATACGCTATATCGTAAGTGCCTGGGACACTTAAATCGGCGAATGGTGAGCCCAATGGATATTCTGTCCATGCCGCCACTTGAACATCATCGGTACAGATACCGTCGACGTCATCCCAACAAATGTAACCATACTCAGAGTACGGATCATTCGCATTTAAGGTGACACTATCACCGCCGTATAATGTTATTTCAGGCGGGTGCACATTATCCCACTCATTCACTGCGGTATAGGTGCCGTCTTGGTTGTCCTTAAGGTCATCGAACACTAACTCGATGTAGTCGATATTAGGTCCGTGATTAACCCCTCCTACTTTGATTGTGACTGCGCCTGGTTGTAAGTTAAACACTATAGGTACAGTGAGCTCAGCGGTGTAATGATCCTGGGCACCAAAGCGACCAGTCGACTGAAAGGCAAAATTGTCGAAACGTTGCTCATCAGGCATACCCTCATTCACCACCACGTTGGCCAGACGAGAACCCGCATTGCAGTTACAGGTGTAACCAATAATAAGCTCGTAGGTACTATTGGGAGAAGCGGCTTCAGCAGGCATGTCGATTACCCACTCTACCGAACTGGGTGAGTTCTGATCGTAATCTACCAACCGATTATTACTTACCACCGATCCTGCTACGGGTGTAAACGCCTTAGCGCCACTAGCAAGGCTACCGCCATGTAACTCAGAGGCCAGTTCGGCTTCATAACGCTGGTGATGACGCACGATTACGTCGCGAGTCACCGTAATCGCAATATTAGGCGTCCATTGGTAGGTGTAGGTGACGGTGTGCAAACCCAGTACATTAACATCCACGGCGGTGCGGGCATCGCTGGTAACAAAACCAGCACAATCAACGCCATTGCTATCGCAAGCAACCGGTTTATCTGGGTCAACATAGGGTTCGCCTAACTTCACATAGAACGGGTTTGCGTCTAACAACGTTAGCGCCGGCGGCGTATCATCGACCATCACCTTAAGCGTCGCAACCGTGGTATTACCATCAGTGTCTTCTGCGGCATAGATAACATCATAGATATCTTCAGGATTGCCGCCTATTGTGTTTAAACCTGTCGAGTTAATGCTGGCGGTACAGGGGCCATCCTCATTGTCGTTGCATACATATAAGCTCGATGGATCAATATTATCTGTGGACGTGATCCGGTAAGGGTTGCCATTGGGGAAGGTAATCGCAGGGCCAACCTCTTCTTTTGAGGCGGCGCAACTATTCCACCAAACTTCAGTCAGTTCAGCAGCACGATGAGCCACCCACGCTGAACCAGAAATTTTGTGGCCCTCGCCGATGACAACGGGGTTGCCGGCTGAGTCACTCAAACCACCATTCAAATCCACAACCATCTTGTGCCATGCATTATCTGAGGGCGGAACGAAGCCCTGATGCTGGCTGCCGGCGGTTAACGGTGGTGTAACCGATCGATCTGCACCCCAATGCGCCGAAACCCACTGCGTGCTGGCACCATCATCAACTAATAAGCGCACTTCAATACCGGTTATCGGGTCACTGTCGTCGGGGAAGTTGACTTGGGTACAAATCGCATCACCCGCGGTCACTTGGTATTCATAATTTTGAATAAAATGCTGATTAAGCCCGGCCGTATTTAATGGGTCAGTGTCCCACCAATAGGCTGAATCGGTTAACCAAGGGAAAAAGTCCAGCGAGCCCGGCTCGACTATTTGCACTGTGCGGCTTTTCTCTCGGGCTTCGTTGCCAGCCGAGTCAACCGCCGTATAAGCGAGCGTGAATTCTGAACCGAGCGATGCACTGGTATCAACATAGCCCTGAGTATCAACGGTACAGGACAAACCAGCGGGTGATTCGCAGGTGACAGGGTCAATAAATGTAGTCCCTTGTTCGACCTTAATGTTTTGTGGCGAATGCAATACAATGAAAGGCGCTACGCCATTAAAAGCACAATCCCCCCACCAGACCTTAATACGATCATCGTCGTAACGCATTGCCCAAGAGCTGGCCGACAAGGTGTCGCCAGGGTTGATACCGTCAGGAATAAGATCGGCCAACTCAAGCTGCAACTGTTGCATACTCATGTTGCCGCCTGGCATAGCTCCAGCGTAAACACTGCTAGGGTCATCGGGCACAATATCGCCCCAGTGAGCGGAGTACCAAAGCGAATTATTTTTTTGTACCCGCACTTCTATTCCTTGGGGTGCATCACTCTCTGCAATATAAACCCAGGTGCATACGTTGTCGGTGGGGATAACTTCTCTAGAAATGCTGCTGTAGTTGCTTTCTTCAACGGCTTTTGGGGTTGAGCTATCGGTGTTCCACCAGAGATCGGCGTCATCTATCCAGGGAAATGGGTTAGCAAGAGCATTTTGAAAAATACAGAATGACCCAAGACCAACTAAAAGAGCGATTCTGTAAGGCCAATTATTAAATCTCATTTATCTATCTCTACCGGTTAGCCGTGTTATTTGTGATGATGTGCGGGATAACATCCGCTGCTACTAAACTTGGCACTAAACCAATCATCAAAAAATTCTAAAAATTACAGTTGTATGCTAACAAGCTCATCAATGAGTTTTAAGATCACATCACGCCAATTAAGAGTCATATGTGGACATTCGTAAGCCAAAGCTTGAAATTATATTGTCCGCTTTAATGGATAGGGGCTATCAGATTTAGCACAGGCGGCGGCGTTCAATAGGAGGTTGAAGAGAATCAATAAGCTAGACGCTTTTATTCGGAGGTTGGATGTCGTTTTTCGGCCGGTTGGGTATGCTCTGATGGCGTTGCCAATCTGGCGATTGCCTAGCTAGGCAACCAGTCCTTGGGCGATTGATAATTCAGAGGATGCAATCCTTTACCCAGCGTGGTTTTCGGCGCTCCCTTTTTTAGTGCCCCCTTTTTAGCTACTATCTTTTATAGGCCTATGCGGCCCAAAAACATCGTAAGCGATTAGCCAATCGCCTCACATGTAATACCAAACTCGATAACGCGGCCCTTAAATCCTTTTTCTGCCAAGGCGCTTAACCTGCATTGACCAGAGGCATCAGCGCCCTAGATAAGGGCTAATCGTCTTGCAAACGCTGCAAGCGCTCTTCTTGCTCTTCGAAGGCGGCTTTTATTTCCTGCATTACTGAATCGACATTGGCTGGGCGTGTATCGACTTCGATAATGCCAGTGAGCTTAG
>Ga0075467_10000536_pt1 | contig 30300 bp, 24 predicted proteins | sample DEB08_DNA_9_FD_75067 | JGI IMG/M metagenome (GOLD analysis project Ga0075467, IMG submission 75067) | Aqueous microbial communities from the Delaware River and Bay under freshwater to marine salinity gradient to study organic matter... | ecosystem: Environmental > Aquatic > Marine > Coastal ... | reverse complement strand
TTAGTTAAAAAACACACTATTGACAACCTCTGGACATTGTATTGCCTTTTATATCAAGCAAGAATCGCACCACCATTTTGATCATTCATGAGTCCGTTACCCCAATCCCGCAACACTTACCCTTATCGCAAATAATGTTAGCAGCAACAATCATTGTTGGGGATGAGTCAAACGACGTAGACCGATAGTCCATCTAACGAATACTTTGAAAATCATTGTTTTCGCATAATGACTCCATCAAAAGCCATTCGCGTTTTTGCACAATTTAATAACACTATGACCCGATGAGGATCGAAATATGAATACTAATTTAGTCGACAACGTTTCTAGGCTCAGTTCGCCAAGAAACGCCAAAACAGGGCTATTAGCCTCGCTAAAAACGTTGACAGCGTCGGCTGTTTTGTTTGCTGCCACAATGTCTGCACCTCAATTTGCAATGGCCGAGGATGGTGTGATGACAACGGGCCTCGCTGTGACCGACACAGAGGTAACTGTTGGTATTCTTCATTCATTAACTGGCACCATGGCTATTAGTGAAACAGGGGCACAAGAAGCCGAGAAATTGGCGATTAAACAGATTAACGATATGGGCGGCATTCTAGGCCGTCAAATCAAGATTATTCAAGAAGATGGCGCCAGTGACTGGCCAACGTTTGCTGAAAAAAGTCGTAAGTTATTAGTTCGAGATAAAGTAGCTGCCGTGTTTGGTGCTTGGACTTCGGCATCTCGTAAAGCCGTGTTACCGGTTTTCGAGAAAGAAAACGGTTTGTTGTATTACCCAACATTTTACGAAGGTCTAGAACAATCGAAAAATGTGATCTATACCGGCCAGGAAGCCACTCAGCAGATACTCGACGGTCTAAATTGGGTTGCTAAGGAAAAAGGCGCTAAAACCTTCTATTTAATTGGCTCTGATTATATTTGGCCACGCACTTCAATGAAAATTGCGCGCAAACACATCGAAAATGTGTTGGGTGGAAAGGTTGTTGGCGAACAATATAAACCACTTGGCGATACTCAGTTTGGTTCGGTGATTAATAAAATTCGTTTGAAAAAACCAGACGTTATTTATGCCGCCGTGGTTGGTGGTAGTAATGTGGCTTGGTTCAAACAGCTTAAAGCCGCAGGCATCACCGCCCAAAAACAAACCTTATTAACCATCTCTGTAACCGAGGACGAGGTTCTAGGTATTGGTGGAGAAAATTTGGAAGGCTTCTATTCAATCATGAAATATTTTCAAAGCTTGGATAACCCGAATAACGCCGCGTTTGTTGCGCAATTCAAGGAAATGTGGGGCGATGACAGTGTTATCGGTGACGTTACTCAGGCGGCTTATCTAGGTCCGTGGTTGTGGAAAGCCGCCGTTGAAAAAGCGGGGTCATTTGATGTTGATAAAGTAGTTGCCGCATCAGAAGAAGGTGATATTGAGCTTAAAACAGCGCCAGAGGGTTACGTCAAGTTGCATAAGAATCATCATTTGTGGAGTAAAGCACGTGTTGGCAAATGGAACAAAGACGGTCAAGCAACCGTTGTGTATGAATCTGAATTGATTGAACCTGATCCATTTCCAGCTGGTTATCAGTAAACACTAATTAAGGAGTGAGATAAGGGGCTGGAATGTTCCTTATCTCAAACTTCTATCACCTCTTAATCGATTACGGAGATTCTACGTGGGCGAATATACATATAGTGAACTGGGTTCCATTCTCGCGATGCAAGGTTTTGCTGGCATTAGTTTGTTCAGCGTACTCTTGTTAATGGCTCTAGGTCTGGCGATTATTTTTGGTCAAATGGGCGTCATCAATATGGCGCATGGCGAATTCATGGCCGTGGGCGCTTACACGACTTATTTTTTGTCAGTGCTTACAGAGCAATACCTGCCAAGTTTGATGCCCTATTATTTCATCTTTGCAATCGTGATCGCTTTCTTGGTCGCCGGGGTGCTGGGCTATTTGGCTGAATTTGCATTGATAAGGCATTTATATAAAAGGCCTCTCGACACATTATTGGCGACCTGGGGGCTAAGCCTAATTATGCAGCAATCCTTTCGCTCAATTTTCGGCGCCAGGGAGGTAAGCCCAACCCTACCTGAGTGGTTATTAGGCTCATATCAGCCGACCGAGACGATTGATATACCTCTCAACGGAATCTTTGTATTAGTACTCACGGGGGTCGTGACCTTGGGCGTCTTTTATCTCCTTTACAAATCAAGTTGGGGATTACGTGTTCGTGCGACAACGCAAAACAGAGTGATGAGTGGGGCGGTTGGCATCAATACCAAAAAGGTTGACCGTTATACCTTTGCTTTAGGTTGTGGTATCGCCGGCATCGCCGGAGCGGCCTTTACAACCATCGCCTCAACCGGCCCAACGACTGGAAGCTTGTACATTGTTGACACGTTTATGGTCGTCGTTTTCGGCGGAGCGGCAAGTCTATTCGGCACCATTGTATCAGCGTTTACTATCGCCCAAACCCAGTCAATCTTAGAGTTCTTTATCAGCGGCTCTATGGCCAAAGTTTATACCTTGTTCGCATTAGTTCTGATCTTGATGTTTAAGCCTGAAGGCTTATTCGCTAGCAAAGTTCGGCGCTAACTCAACGCTTATTCTATAGGAGTTATGATGAATTTCGTTTATGAAAAATTATTCGGCGGCAAGCAAGGCTTTATAGGTTTGCTCATTTTGGCCGCACTGATACTGATTGTCTTTCCACTATTTTTTGATATTTTTCGGCTAAACCTAATAGGCAAATATCTAACCTATGCTTTCGCAGCCGTAAGCTTAGTTCTGTTATGGGGTTACGGCGGAACGCTCAGTCTGGGGCAGGGTATTTTCTTCGGCCTGGGTGGCTATGGCATGGCAATGTTCTTAAAACTTGAGGCATCGTCAGCCGAAAACACCTCGATTCAATCGACCCCTGGTATTCCTGATTTCATGGACTGGAATCAAATAACTGAATTGCCTTGGTTTTGGGTACCTTTTAACAGCTTTACGTTGACCTTGATTGCGATACTTACTATCCCTGCATTATTTGCCTACATCATTGGTGCGGCAATGTTTAAACGGAGAGTGGGTGGGGTGTATTTTGCCATTATCACTCAAGTGATTGCGGTAATTTTAACCATCTTAATCGTTGGTCAGCAAGGCTTTACTGGTGGCATTAATGGCATCACCGACCTACGAACCTTAAATGGCTGGGATATAACCAGCGACAGCGCAAAATACATATTCTATTTCATCAATTGCGGTTTGCTGATAGCGGTAATTATCGCATCACGATTTATTCTGACTAGTAAATTTGGCAGCTTGTTACTGGCTATGCGCGACAAGGAAGACCGAGTGCGTTTCTCTGGCTACGACGTGTCTAATTTTAAGATATTCGTTTTTTGTTTTGCCGCTTTAATATCAGCTATAGGCGGCGCGCTGTTTACCTTGCAAGTCGGCTTCATGTCGCCATCATTTGTCGGCATTGTACCGTCAATTGAAATGGTGATTTTTGCGGCGGTGGGCGGGCGAATGTCCTTAATCGGGGCTGTATATGGAACCCTATTGGTTAATGCCGGCAAGACCGCATTCTCAGAATCGTTTCCAGAACTTTGGCTTTTCTTGATGGGTGGTTTGTTTATCTCCGTGGTGATGTTTTTCCCTAACGGACTTGCGGGTCTTTGGGACGACTACGGGCACTATGTGACGCGTCATTTTTCGTTCTTGTCTACCTTGAAAAATAAGTTATTCAAAAAATCCCCTTCAATTGCATTAGAAGCGGCGAACGATAGCAACGTATCTGAACAACAGATGACTAAGCTCTAAGGAGAGGTGTTTATGGTTTCCAATAATACAGATTTTACTTTAGCCGTAGAGGATCTTACGGTCTCATTCGATGGCTTCAAGGCGGTTGATAACTTAACTCTTTATCTAGACCGAAACGAACTCCATGTGGTCATTGGTCCCAACGGTGCGGGTAAAACCACGGTGCTTGATCTGATTTGTGGTAAGACAAAATCGACCTCAGGCAGTATCAAGTTTCTGAATAAGGAGCTCACCAACATGGCTGAACACGAAATTGTTCGAGCCGGAGTCGGTCGCAAGTTTCAAACGCCATCAATTTACGAAAATCTCAGTGTATTAGAAAATTTAGAAGTGTCGTATCCGCATGGTAGAGGCGTGTTCGGCTCGATCATGTTTAAACGGACGTCGGAGGTGATCGAAAAAATTCACCAAATTGCCGATCAAATCATGCTGCGTGATGAATTAGAAACTGAGGCTGGTTTATTAAGTCATGGCCAAAAGCAATGGCTTGAAATTGGCATGTTGTTGATTCAAGACCCGCAACTACTGATGTTAGATGAGCCGGTTGCAGGAATGAGTGTGCGCGAGCGTGAACAAACCGCCGAGCTGTTAAATAAAATTAGCCAAGGGCGATCGGTGTTAGTCATTGAGCACGACATGGATTTTGTTGAACGCATTGCCGACAAAGTAACGGTTTTACACCAAGGCAAAATATTAGCGGCAGGCAATATGAAAGAAGTGCAAGCCGATCCCAAGGTAATTGAAGTCTACTTAGGTCATTAAGACTTAGCAGCGATTTATTAACACTCAACCCCAAAACAGATAGGTGTCGACGAATGTTAACAGTGTCGAATTTAAAAGTGTCTTACGGCCAAAGTGAAGTTATTCACGGTCTGGATTTTGCTGTAGCCAAGAACGAAACGCTCGCCATTATGGGCCGCAATGGAATGGGTAAAACAACCTTGTTTAAATCTCTGATTGGCATACTTCCATCGACCGAAGGCAATATCAATATAGACGGAGTCGATGTTACCAATACAGAGAGTTATCGCCGTGTTGAGAACGGCATAGCCTATGTACCACAAGGGCGAATGATATTTCCGACTCTTACGGTGCAGGAAAATATTGAAACTGGCATGGAAGTTTCCAAACTGAAAAAAATCCCCGACGATATTTATGCGCTTTTTCCGGTGCTGCATGAAATGCGCAGTCGCAAAGGCGGCAATTTATCCGGTGGGCAGCAACAACAATTAGCCATAGCACGAGCCCTAGTCACCAATCCTAAGGTGTTACTACTCGATGAACCGACTGAGGGGATACAACCATCGATCATTAAGGACATTGCCAATGTTCTCAATGAACTCAAGAAGCTGCGTGACATTACGATCATCGTTTCGGAACAAGTATTGAGTTTCACTCAAGCCGTGGCGGATCGAATTATTGTCATCGATAAAGGTGAGTTTATTCACGAAGACACAAAAGACAACGTTAATACCGACGTGATTCGAAAATATTTATCGGTGTAGCTATCCCGCTGTACCTATTCCGATGTACCTATAGCAATACATTAAACCCATTAGCCTTATTAATTTAGCCAACAGGAGCTCATCACATGACTGAAACCATCATTAAAGTTGATTTAAAACAATCACCTCATGACAACGACAAAATTCATAACCGTTGGCACCCCGATATTCCAATGGTTGAAACTGTTAAACCTGGCGATGATTTTATCATCGAATGCTACGACTGGACCGGCGGCCAAATAGCCAATAACGACGATGCCTCTGATGTTCGTGACGTAGACTTGAGTAAAGTGCATTACCTTTCCGGCCCGGTCGCCGTAGAAGGCGCTCAACCGGGTGATTTACTGGTGGTCGACATTCTCGATATTGGCACCTTTGATGACAGCCAATGGGGTTTTAACGGCTTCTTCTCAAAACAAAATGGCGGCGGCTTTTTAACCGAGCATTTCCCCGAAGCACAGAAATCAATTTGGGACTTCAAAGGCATGTTTACTAGCTCACGACATGTTCCCGGTGTTGAATTCGCAGGTTTAATTCATCCTGGGCTAATCGGCTGTTTGCCTTCAAAAGAATTACTAGAGACGTGGAATACGCGTGAGCAAGGCTTATACGATACTGAACCGGATCGTATACCTGCACTTGCTACCTTACCGTATGCCGAAACCGCTCACATGGGCCGAATGAAAGGCGAAGAACGTGATGCCGCGGCAGCTGAAGCGGCTCGAACAGTACCACCACGCGAACACGGTGGTAACTGCGATATTAAAGACTTATCACGCGGCTCAAAAATTTATTTCCCCGTCTACGTTGAAGGCGGTGGTTTATCAGTCGGTGATCTACATTTTAGCCAAGGCGATGGTGAGATCACCTTTTGTGGCGCTATCGAGATGGCCGGCTGGATTCATATGCGAGTCAGCCTGGTTAAAGATGGCATGTCCAAATACGCGATTAAAAACCCTATTTTTAAACCGAGCCCAATAACGCCGAAATACGATGACTATTTAATTTTTGAAGGTATCTCGGTGGACGAGGAGGGCGAACAGCATTATTTGGATGTCCATATTGCTTATCGCCAAGCCTGTCTCAATGCGATTAATTATCTTGAGAAATTTGGATATTCTAGAGCCCAAGCCTATGCCATTTTAGGTACTGCTCCAGTACAAGGGCATATTAGTGGGGTAGTAGATATACCAAATGCTTGCGCCACATTGTGGCTGCCTACCGATATCTTCGATTTTGATGTTCAACCCAATGCCGATGGACCAAAAATAGAAATCGATGGTTCGGTTGATGTGCCACTGGCACCTGACTTATAAGGAGAGCAGTTTATGCCTGTATACGAATACAAATGTCAGGAGCATGGTGTTTTTTACGAACTCGCATCGATGGACGAATCGCAAGTGCCTAAAGGTTGCACTGAATGTGGTAAGCCGTCGGCGCGAATCATTCGACTAGCGCCGGAGATATTAAGCATGTCTCCGGCCAAACGTAAAGCGCATGAAACCAACGAAAAAAACCAACATGAGCCGACTGTTTCTAGTAAGGAAAGGCGCGCACTGGACGATGAACATCGCTCGGGCTGTGGTTGTGAAAAGCAAAAGCCAGGCGGCTCGAAATTATTTTACACAAGCACTGGCGAAAAAATGTTCCCATCAATGCGCCCATGGATGATCGGGCATTGAGTAGGTATTAAACATTAAGTTAATAAGCCCCGACCAGTATCTGCAAAGCACTGGTTGGGGTTCTCGCCAAAACATAAGCTCGTTATTTGACCGCAGAAGGGGTTTGATAAGGGCGTCGACTCAATCAGACGCATCGAGCAAAGCCTCTCCGTCTTCAGAACTCAGCTTGAAAGCCCACGTGTACGCTTGTGATTGAGACTCAATACCAGCAGCTACCGACTTATCTGACGTATTGAGCCTATTAAAATCTGGACGAGAACGTATTCGCCCAATAAGAGCCACCTTCGAAGAACGGATGTCATAATCTCGGCTGCGTCATTTAGCGTGTAATAAGCCGTAATACTTTTAACCTTTTAGGTATGGAAGAATCATCATTCAGAAATTTTATTATTCTGAACTTTTTAGGGTAAGCGATTTTAAGCTAGAGAATGAATCATGGTTAGACTCATTATCGCGATGCGGTGCAAGCAATGAACCCCGATAAAAAGTAACGATAAAAGCTTACGCTCGCGCAGGCAATTGCGCAAAACACTACCTAGGAGAAAAATTATGCCACTTATCGCACTAGAACCTGGCCATTCAATAGCACTAAGTAAATGTATCGATTGTGACCCGTTGCAAGAAACGACCGTTACCAATAATGCTGAAAGTGAAGGCCGATATGTCATTAGCTACGATTTAGCGCCTCTGTCGATCCAGTTCAAAATTGCACCAGGGCATCACAGTACTATGTGTACGTCGCTCGGAGGCACTCTCGCCAATAGCGGCGATGTAACCTTAGATGTTTCGACTCCAGGCCTATAGCTGGATGGTACGCAAATACAACCATTGTTAAACATGGCTTCGGGGTAAGCCTTATCCCGAAGCCGTCAGCCAAGGTAAAATAAGACCGCATTTGTGTTGGGGAATAAGCAACTGAGCTAACAACAAGAGTGTTGCAGGCTGCGCTAATCGAGGCATGGTCTATTTATTACTATTTTTACCCGCAGCGAGGTGAGAATAAAACAGCGCAAAAAATAGGGAGCTACCTTATCCAAAGTAACCCCCTTTCTAATTTTTAACGATCCGACAAAAAAGTCATGGTTTTAAAAATGTTTGATTAAAGTTGCAGCTGAAAACCAATGGAAATTAGGTCAGTATCGGCACCTTGGTAACCAGTGATATTTGCATCTCCGCTACTGAAGTTAACATTCAATCTGGCATTATGACCTTTGATTACGTAGTTTAAGCCAATTTCGGTAAGGTCACTTGACTCACCTTCAGACGGGTTATTGCTAACCAAACGAACGTAGGGCTGGAAGTCTCCGTAGCCACCACTCTTAAATAAATAGGCGGCTGATGCGAACACAGAATCGCCATCAAATAAGCAGAAATCGCAGCCGTTGATAGGAGTGGCTGAGGGAGTTCCGGTAAAGTCAGAATCAAAATCTTTGTACTCGGCTTCAAAGGTTAGTACATCATTATTGTCAAGCACTGTCTCTGAAAGAAGGTCAAGTGTGAAACCGCTGAAATCACCAGACTCTTCAGGTGAGCCGACCCCATCTGATTGAGTTTGAAACGATAAACCCAAAGTGAAAACGTTACCGAGCCCACCGAAATAGGTGCTAGATGTGTAGTACGCAGGATTGTCTTCCATGTTTAAGAAGTTATAGGCGAAGCGACCCGCAATGAGAGGGCTATCACTCGTGTTCGGGCCACCCTCTACACCGTCGAAAGCACCAATTGCATATTGGAATTTACCAGAAGTACCCCAAACGGTCACACCCGTGTCACGCCCAACTGATCCCGCTCGGTCAGAAATACCATCACCCGGAGCATCTTGGTCAGAGGCATAGAGCGGTTGCGTATATTGGTTCCAAGTTAAACCGTAAAACGGTCCATTCATTTCAATACGGTCAGCTGGGGTTAACATCAGGCCGGCCCAAACGTTAAAAGATTTGGAAAATTCAAATTGTGCAATGGCATCAAGAACATCAACTTCATTGTCCCAACGCTCAGTGTTGAAGGTAAATTTGATGGTGTCATTTAGCTGACCGCCGATGTAAAGACGCATGTTGGCTAAGTCAAAATCAAAGCTACTGCCGCCATCGGGGGCGGCATCTTCGGCTATGCTCAATTGGGTACGCATACCAGCACCAATACTGAGCGATGAATCATCACCAAATTCGATCTTTGGTCCGGCAAAAGAACCTTGAGCGGTTGTTAAAGCCATGACACCAGCAAGGCCTGCTAGTAGGTACTTTGCTAACGGCTTAGAAGAGTTTTGCGAACCCGATGATTTTTGGAAACCTAAAGCGCAATTATATGTGGTCATACTTTTCTCTCGTTTAAATGTTTGCTTTTCGTGCATGCATTATGCGAAAGAGATGGCTTGGGGGGTATTCGTTGGATGTACTAGCAGACTACGTAGTTTGACTCATTCGACTTAGAACAACTTATAGGTTTTGAACTAATCAAGTTTTTAACAAGGATAGTCGTTTTTTTCGAACCTGCAGACATATGTACTAGGGACAAGTTCAACCCACAGAATTTTTTTTACATCAACGCACCTTAATAAAACGCAGCGTTAGCCCAGCAGATTCTCTCGGTAAATCCAACGGCTGGTGTCGGGTTAGCTGCTCTTGAGGCACTAAGAAATGAAAGAATGAAGCCTGATCAAGACTTGTTCTAATGTCGATTGACAGCTATCGACGCCGCTAACCCTCTCTAATATTGCGCTGGCCGTTGCTGATAGGGCCCACGCTTTGTAACTGCCTAAGATTAAAATTCTTTCGCTTGAACCTTTCATATGTTTATTCGTACTAAGTTGGCAGGTGCGTATTAGTTATTGTTTTGCATAGATCGAAAGGAAACTAAATGGCGTCGTAAATAATTTAATCTGTACATATATTAGAGAAACCATAATGGAAATTAAAAAATTGAGTAGGCAACAAAAGGGTTTAGCCAATACGTTATTAATAGCTGCGATGCTATGTCCAGTAGTGATAGCACAAGCTCAAACTGTTGAGGATAATCAGCAAGCTATCATCGACAACGCGACGGACATCGCAACTAACGAGGCGGACATCTCAATCAATGCTACCGACATCGCAACTAACGGGGCTGACATCTCAACCAACGCTACTGACATCGCAACTAACGAGGCGGACATCTCAACCAATGCTACCGACATCGCAACTAACGGGGCTGACATCTCAACCAACGCGACGGACATCGCAACTAACGAGGCGGACATCTCAATCAATGCTACCGATATAGCAACTAACGGGGCGGATATCTCAACCAACGCTACTGACATCGCAACTAACGGGGCGGACATCTCAACCAACGCTACTGACATCGCAACTAACGGGGCGGATATCTCAACCAATGCTACCGATATAGCAACTAACGAGGCGGACATCTCAAGCAATGCTACTGACATCGCAACTAACGTGACGGATATTTCAACCAACGCGACCGACATTGCCACTAACGTGACCGACATTTCAACTAACGCAACGGACATTGCCACTAACGTGACCGACATTACAACCAATGCGACGGACATCGCCACCAATGTGGCCGATATCGCAACCAATGAGAGCAACATCGGGCTAAATGCAGCGGCTATTGATACTAATTCAAAAGGTGTTGCTAATAACGCAACTAATATCGCCACTAATGCCGAGGGTGTTCAGAGTAATCGTCAAGACATCGGTATCAACCGAGGTCGTATCACTACGAATACTCGTGATATCACTGTCAACCGATCAAATATTGGTCTTAATGCAGAAGCGATTGTTGCCAATACTTTACGGTTTGTCGAAAACCAACAGCGTATTAATTCCAATCAAAGTGAAATCAATATTAATCGAGGTTTGATTGACAATAATGGCACTCAAATTGGCATCAACCGCGAGGGTATCGCTCTTTCTCTTGCATCGAATGTACCGAGCTTGAGCACTAGTGACAAAGTAGGTCGTGTCAATATCTCGAGCGGTTTCTTTGAGGGTGAGAGCGCATTGTCAGTGGGCGCAACCTTTAAAGCTGGCGATAAAACTCAGGTATTTGCTACCTACGGACGAACTTCGAATAGCGATGGTGGCTCTGTCGGCGTTTCGTTTGGCTGGTAGTTGCTTAGCCGATAAAGCTCGTTCCCTTTTACAGTTAAACAAGGGGCGAGTTTCATCGTCATATTAGGCAAAGATTAGAAATCCCACCTGTTATTGATGCCTAGATTGAACCATTTGACGTTATTTAAACACTAATTAAATAAGTGATTAATGGCCTACAGAAAGGTCGTAACAAAGTTAAATAATGTTGATTGAGCTATGCTGAGTTCTCACAAAAAAATGACTATTCCCATCAGGGTAACAACTGATTTCTCCTGTAAGAGTGTCGATTACACTACTTTAGAGGATGATAAGCTGTTGATTTTGATAGGTAATAATCGTGACAGTAGCGCCTTGGGAGAGCTTTACCAGCGTTACACCTTATCTTTAGGGCGATTTTTGCAACGCGGCATAAACGAGACTGTATTGATTGAAGAGATTTATAACGATGTTATGTTAACCGTTTGGCTGAAAGCTGACAGTTTTAGGGGTGAATCAAAAGTCGCTACTTGGCTCTTTGCAATTGCCTATCGGATTCGTATAAGCCATAGTCGAAAAGAGAGCCGCTCTAAATATGTCATTGATAATGAGTCGGCGCAGGAGATTACGGCAGAAATTTTTTCTCCATATGCCCAGACAATACAAGATGCGATAGTCGATCTCTCTGAGCCACATCTCGCGGTTATCGAACTATATTACTTTCACGGCTACAATTTGTCGGAAATCGCGACGATTGTTGATTGTCCGAAAAACACGGTTAAAACTCGATTATTTCATGCCCGACATAGGCTTAAAGCAATCATTGAAGCGGATCAGGCTAGATAAAAGTTGATAGATGAAAATCCAAAATTCCAGTAATACCAACAATATTTTCGTTGAAACGGCTGTTCATGACTACGTGGCTGGCCACATGAGCGAAGAGAATCGAATAAATTTTGAGCAAATGTTGGCTCGTGATGATTCTTTGCGAAGTGCTGTAGATGCTGAATGCGCGTTACGTACAGCACTACAGCAGCATGCGAGTCGTGACCAAGCTGCGCATGAAATTAGCGATGATAATTTCGACAAATTGTTGGCGCAAATAACTAAGCTAGATGAGCGAGTTGTTGATAATAGCCAAAGCGAAAAACGTCAGTATCGATGGTTGAGTAGCAAAGTGTTTACAATGACCAGCGTGGCCGCAAGCGTTGCCTTAGTCGCAATTCTGCTTACAGCTTATCAACCGTTTGGTAAAGAGTCAGAGTTCACTCTACTCAGTGACCAGTCGGCTAATACAAATATCGATTTTAACCATCTAGTTGAGGCGCAAAAAGTTGCGCAAGTGTGGTTAGTGGATGAGCTTCCAGCTCAGGAGCTGTCAACGCTATTCTCTGATAACAAGCTTACGCCAATTAGTCGCGCGGGCGCAGCCTGGATCGTCTCGTCAGCTGAACCGCTATCGGCGGAACAACTTTTACACCTCAATAGCATAAAAAAATTCAAACAGGTCAGGCTGATTTCCTACAGCAATCAATCTGCTGTGGCACCATGATGCGTGTGGCGACGTGTTGAGTATAATTAAAAAGCTATGTTTTGCTCTAGGCATAATTATAGCAATGTCGGACAATGCTGGTGCTGCTGAAACGGAATGGGTAGTGGTGCTTGATGACCCTCGCCCAGCACGCTTACAAGGTTGGCAACGCAGTCAGTATTCGGGTGGAACGCATTACAGCAGTGCTTTGGAACTGAAGCGCGCCGGTAAGCGTATTGCCAGTAAGTATGATTTGGAGGTTCGTGCAGATTGGTTTATTGAGAGCTTAAATGTTTATTGTTTAATCGCTTTATTTCGTGCTGATGAGCACGCGACGTTGCAGACGATACGTGATGACAAAAATGTCAAATGGGTGCAGCTGTCAAATGATTTTGAGTTGATGCAAGCTTCCAATAGTGAGCAAATTGCATCGAGCTTACTAAGCCCGCCGGAACTAAGGCTGCCGCCATCAATAAATGGCAAAGGGGTCGTGATCGCATTGGTAGACTCAGCGATAGATGATAAGCATACCGATATTAAACACGCGGTAGAGAAGAACGCTGATTTCGTGGTCGAAAAAGACAAAGAGTCTGACGGTGAAGCACACGGCACCGCGATCGCAGGCGTCATAGTCGCCGATCAGCAGAGCGAGCTGGGTGTTACTGGCGTTGCATCGGGCGCTAAACTCAAATCCTTTAGAGGTTGTTGGGAAACACTCAATGACTCACAAAAAGCGGCTAACCCCAACTGCAGCACACTGTCGCTTGCCCGCGCGCTGGATGCGGTTGCAGCGTCGCAGGCCGATATTTTAAACCTAAGCTTATCTGGGCCGAAAGACCCGTTGCTTGACATGCTGATAAGCAAAATTATCGCCAATGGGACTCAAGTGGTAACCGCGTTTGATCCCAATCGCTTAGCCAACAATCGGTTCCCCTCAGCCGCCCTTGGGGTACTGACTGTAAAAGCCACTTCATTAGAGTCAGAATTCTCAGATACGTTTTTAGCACCTGGGACTAAGGTAGTGGCGGCGCCTAGTCAGCGAGCTGATTTTATGCAAGGCCATTCAATTGCAAGCGCATACACCACTGGTGTTCTGGCACTGTGCAGACAATTAGAAAGGCAATTGAATAAACAAATTTGTGACCCTCAAATGCTTGATCAGCTGCAACAAAATAACATCAAGAACTTAGATGATTTGGTTTCAATATTGCAGCAAGAAGCCAAGGTGATGTCACCCTAAGTATTATCTAAGTTTCCAAACTCTTCTCTTTAGCAAGCGTCAGTAGAGTCTATATCGAAGGCTAATGCTTAGTTCAGATTGTTCGAAATCGAGTTTTACGAAACGTTGATATTCAGAATCACTAAGCATCACTTTAATCATCGTTGCCCATCTACCGCGAGCGTATTCAGCGCTCAAGATCCCGTATTCAAGTGTATTTACCGGCGTAGAGCTTTGCAGGGATGTGACACCGACCTCAAAATTCAATCGCCATTTCTCAGCTATCGGTCGTGACCCGTGAAACGAAGTAGTCACGGAAGCAAAGCCTTGTCCAAGTAACGAATCGCTCGCTCGAACTTGAAGCGTATTGTCTCTTCCAATGTGCCAGCTTAAACTAGCGTCGGTATACTGCCAACCGCTCAACACAGGGCTAGAATAGTCGTGCCTAGCAATAGATCCAGTAATCGCATGTTGTTCGTTTAGGGGTTTAAACCAACCTAAACTGAGGTCACAACCTCGTTGAATTGCTCTGCCTAAACGGTTTTCACTAATAAAACAGGATAGCGAGCTAAACGCGCCATTATCGGCCGACCACTCGGCGTTGAGTTCGCTGTTGAGCTGGCCGCTAGAGAGGTTTACTCCTTGATTGAAGCGGCCAATTCCGAGCCCGCCAATTATCTCGATCACATCTGCATGAGCGTTACTAAGGCTCATGTAATGGATAAGCAGCAATGTTAATATTAATCGTTTGTTCACTTGAGCTAGAGTTACGCAGAGGTCTCAATAAGTTAGCTATGCCATAACAGTAAGTGTCTGTTTATTTCAAAGAGGTTCAAACCTAATACTTTTTCTTTTTTGATCTTAACGCCATTGCTGGTCGTCGATGCAATGAGGCGGCATAGTAGAACAATAAGCATCCTACTCAAATGCCATGCTCCTTAAGAAAACGTTGAGTTTCGCTCATTAAAATTTGCCAAGCCGGTTCGTGGCCGAGCAAAATATGGTTATTACTTTCAAGAGGCACGAAGCGGGCATTGGGTATACCAATAGCTAACTCTCTGCCTTGTTCAAGTGATATGCGTTGATCATGACGAGAATGAAATATAATCGTTGGCACATTAACTTGGCTAAGCAGGTCTCGCACGTCGATATCAGCAAAGGCACACTGAAATTTTACTGCATTTTCAGGGGATGTAGTTTGACGTTGAAATTCGTCGAACCAATCGAGTTCTTCAGGCCTCGCATCAGGCATAAAGGTCTGAGAAAAAATATGCCGATAGGCGGGGTTGTTTGCTCCCCATCCATGCTTAGTAAGCGTCATCACGGCTTCACGTCGCTCCTGTTCCTCCGCGCTCGCACCAATTCTCCAGCCACTGGCATAACCCGAAATAAGGATAAGAGCTGACACCCTCTCAGGGTGGCGCACAGCGTATTCAATTGAGACCGCGCACCCTTGAGAGATGCCTAGAAGCGGGAATTTTTTTAATTCAAGCTGATCTACCACGGTCTCAAGATCTTTGACAAACACTTCTTGGTTTATTTCTTTCACGTCCCAATCTGAGAGACCGTTGCCGCGTTCATCATATCGAATAAGCTCTCTGTCCTTAGCCAGCACATTAAACAAATCTCCCCAAATTGGGCTGTCCCAATCTAGCTCCAAATGGTTCAGCCAGTTTGCCGCTTTCACAATCGGTGTCCCAGAGCCGACAGTCGCGTAGGCAATTCGAACATTATCCGTAGTTTTGCAAAAATTGATATTTTGCCTACGCAACGAGGTTCTTGTGGGTTGTTCTGTTTCTTCTGTGTCGCCGACTTGCAACTGACTATCTAACCTAGGAATATCGAAGCAAGTGTTTATTGCTATACCGGCATTGGCGAGTGAGGAGGTATAATTGTTGATAACCTGCTGAGCCTCATCGACTTTTCCTAATCGACGCAAAGTCATAACTCGTGCCTTAGCGGCAGTCTCGCTAAACGGATCCAATTCAAGCCAGCGTCGCGCCCAGTTTGTGGCGTCGTTGTGGTCGATGTCAGAATGTAATGCAAGTCGCCGCATTACATTCAGCTGAAGTAACCTCGCTTCTTCTCTTTGAGTTACTAACCAAGACTGAAATAAAGGCTGATTGGGTAAATCGAGGCCGTCAAGTAAGGTCTCTTCAAGCTTGGATGCAATGCTGCGTAGCTCGGCTAATGGTAGTTCGTCAGGCTGGTCAAGTAATCTGCTGCGGATAGAAGAGAAGTCGATCTCAATTTCCTGCAAATAAATTTGTGCTCGTTCTCTGTCAGCAATGATTTGAACCAGATTATCGGTTTTCAAAACCCCTCGCAGCTTGCTGAGTGACCAGCGCAATGCACCGCGAGGATCGTCTGGAACTTCCCAAAACAGCTCGCAAAGGCGCTCGCGACGATGAGGTCTGGCGGTTATGCACAGAAAAGCTAATAGGGCTCGGGTCTTTTTGGATGCCGGCAAGGCTAACTCGTTACCATCTCGGTAAAGAGTTAACTGTCCTAGAGTTTTTACAACGATCGTTCTATTCAAGTCAAAGTCATCCTGTTTTTTACAAAAACCACGGTATCTCTCGAAAAATACCACGGTCACTACCACGCTCAGTGTAACGTCCATTGGGTATAATTTTCAACATAAGCAAGCAGCAATATCGACCCTTAGTGCAATGGCGGACTAAGTTAATTCACTTAGATAACCGTCAATGTTTGGAGAGAGAGCGATGAATATTAATGAGCCAGTTTTAGGATGCGGTGCAGCTTACCATTCCTGCGGTGTGTCTTGCCAACTCGAAGATGGAGGTCGGCAGACTTGTTTAATTTTTAGTAGCCGTCGATGGGTATAAAAAAATGTCTACTTCAATCAATCATTCGCAAAATTCCCGAGGCGACTATCCAGAGCTTAATGACGATGAGCTCTTAAGCCTAATAGCCAGCCATCAAGATCGTCTTGCTTTAGCTGAATTATACGATCGCCATAAACTCTCAGTCGGGCGTTTTTTACAGCGCAAGATATACGACAGCAAGCTGATTGACGAAGTGTATAACGACGTGATGTTGATTGTTTGGAACAAGGCGGCTCACTTTAGAGGCGAATCGAAGGTATTAACGTGGATATTCGGAATCGCCTATCGTACCCAATTGACACATACTCGAAAAGAAAACCGACATAAGCACAGCGATATAGACGAGTTAGTGCTCAGTGTTGAACCCGATCATGAAATTTATATAAATAGCCAAACCTCAGAGGTTGAAGCTTTAACTGCTGCGTTGGTCGGGCTTTCAGAGCAACATAGAACTGTTATTGATTTGGCTTATTTTCATGGCTATAGCATATTGGAAATATCAAATATTATAGGTTGCCCAAAAAATACAGTTAAAACGAGGCTCTTCCATGCCCGCAAAAAGTTAAAAGTGATACTTGAAGCCCAGAAGACCCTAGGCAATAGTCGCTCGAGCACTAACTCTAGCACTGGCAAGCATGACAATAGCAGGCCACGACAAACTAAATGTTTCCTGGGTGCGGGTGTTTTTAGCTAAGTGATCAGCTGCTAATTTAGCTTTGTAGAGTAATTAGCTTTGCAGAGTAATTGGTTTTGGACGTAAGTAGCCCAGCGTTTTTGCAAAACCCGTATGAATTTTCTGAGCGGCGTCGCTTACAAGGGCCGCTAATTAAGGGTGATCAAGTATCGCGGACGAGGGTTTAGCCGGTATTGTGAATGTGAGTGAAAACCGCAAATTGGGTCGGCAGGGCATGATCAAAATTTTTCAGAGCCTAGGATATCGGCCAACAACAAAAGCAGCAAACACTATTCTTCGAATTTAATTCGTTTGAGTTTTTGTCATCTAAATGAACTTACACACCGAACCACTCTAACAATCAGCTGCTTAGTTTTTTTTTGATTAGCTACATTAGCTGTCTATAATCAATATCATCTTTATTCACCGTTCGAACTTTAACTATATTTGAATTATGACCGACGCACTGCATAGCCAACACACTACGAGTTTCCCAGAACTACTCAAGCAAGCGAAAGCCAGTTTGGTGGTCTCCACCTATCAAGCGGGTAAATTGATTTTGCTACGTGCTAATGGCGAGTCTTTGAATACTCATTTTGTAAGCTTACCCAAACCAATGGGCGTGGCGTTTAAAGATGGCCGCTTGAGTGTTGGCTCAGGCGCGCAGGTTATCGATTATTTCAATATGGCCAATGTTGGCCCAAAAGTGGAGCCGCATAATACCCATGATGGCGCGTTTTTATCTCGCCGAACCCACGTAACCGGTGATATTGATATTCACGAAATGGGCTTTGATGACGACAACCAACTATGGATAGTCAATACAAGAATGTCGTGTCTGTGCACGCTTGATATCAATCACAGCATTGTGCCACGTTGGCGGCCGCCGTTTATCAGTGGTTATGACTTAACCGACCGATGCCACCTAAACGGTTTGGCCATGCGTGATGGTAAGCCTAAATACGTTAGTGCATTAGGTACTTCAGACAAAGCCGCAGGCTGGCGAGAAAATAAAGCCTTTGGCGGAATGATCATGGACATTGATGATAATCGAATGATCGCTGAGGGTTTATCAATGCCGCACTCGCCCAGATGGTATCGCGATAAATTGTGGGTGCTTGAGTCGGGGGCAGGTCAACTAGTTACTATTAATGAGCAAACGGGCGAAAAAACCGTAGTTGCTCAGGTGCCGGGCTTTTGCCGAGGCATTGATTTTATCGAACGCTATGCACTGATTGGATTATCCGAAGTACGCGAAACAGCCGTCTTCGCTGGCTTACCGCTGACTGAACGTGAACAGGATCGAAAATGTGGTGTTTGGATCGTCGACATTGAATCAGGCGAAAGTGTCGGTTTTCTGGTCTTTTCTGATGGCGTGCAAGAGATATTTTCGGTGCAATTGGTGCCGTGGCAATACCCAGCCTTATTAGATTTAGACGACCCATTACTGCACACATCTTATTCAATCCCAGATGAAGCGCTAAAAGATTTTACCCCGCCTGACCCCAGGCTGGTGCGCACTGAAAACGCTATTCAACACCATCGTCGTGGTGAATTTGACAAAGCAATTGAGGCTTACAAAGAGATACTGGCCGAAGACCCTGGTAACCTCACAGTGCTCTATCATATTGGCGTGGCATTCTCTGACATTGAACAGTGGGATGACGCTATCAGTTACCTTGAGCAGCTTGTCGACAAACAAAATAATCACGCAGAGGCACATAATAGTTTAGGACACGCACACTCAGGAAAACTCGATTTCGAGCAGGCCATCAATAGTTATACAGCGGCCATCGCGGCCGACCAAAAATACGCAACTGCTCATTTTAATCTTGGCTGTATCAAGCTCAAGCAAGGTCATTTTGATGAAGGTTGGAAAGAGTACGAATGGCGTTGGAAAATGCCGACTTTTCAGCCGTTTAACTGTCCGCAACCGCAATGGCTAGGCGAAGATATATCGGATAAAACGATTCTGATTCACACTGAGCAAGGAAACGGGGATGCGATTCAATTTGCTCGATTTTTGCCATTAGTAAAGGCGCGATGTAAAAAACTAATCATCGTCTGTGTGGAGTCACTGCGCTTACTGTTCAAACAAATGGATTGTGTTGATGAGGTGCGGTTGCCGGGTAATTTGCCAGGTGATTTATTTGACGTATATTGCCCAATCATGTCGCTAGCTGGAGTGTTAGGCATTCGCTTAGACACGCTAAGTACCCAGACACCGTATCTGAGTGTGCCCAAAGAAGTTGTGGTGCCGAGCTTAGCCGACAATGGAAAACCTAAGGTCGGTCTAATTTGGGCTGGCTCGCCGACGCAGAAAATAAACCACCATCGCTCGTGTCCGATTGAAGAAATGATGGTAATAACCGGCAATGATAAATTTGATTTTTACAGCCTGCAAGTGCCGCTATCAAGCGAACATAAACAAACGCTAATTGATAATAGCGTCACTGATCTAGAGCAAGAGTTGATCAGCTATGCGCATACAGGTGCCTTGCTACAACAGATGGACATGGTGATTAGTGTCTGCACCTCAGTGGTTCATTTAAGCGCGGCGTTAAATATTCCATCGATGGTATTGCTATCACCTCACGCTGACTGGCGCTGGCTAAGCGATGAAGAGCAAAGTACATGGTATCCAAGCGTATCAATTCTAAGGCAGAAGAAATCAGGCGATTGGAAATCCTTGATATTGAACGCGAGCGAATTGTTAAATCAGCGGCTTGGCTAGTTGGCGGTAAGTCGTTACCAAAAATAATTCTATTTGAAAGCTAAAAAATATGAGTAAAAATACGATTCTCTGCATGTTCTCCGGTGGCATTGACTCCTCAGGCGTATTGCATCAATTAATTACTGATGCCGACTATCGAGATCGCCAGTTAGTGGTTCACCATATTGTGTTACAGAACCGCGAAAACCGCGCGCAAGCGGAGCTTGATTCAGTCGCAAAAATAATTGACTACTATCAAAAAAATTACTCCGAACGGCCATTTATCTATACCGAAAGTATTTTTAATACCAGTGGTTTTGCGCCCCTAAGCGCCGATCGCTTCCCCTTTGACATGGATGTTTGCGCGTTTATAGCCGGTAATCTTGCAGTGGCTCGTAAAGATGTTCGCCAAATAGCCATGGGCCGAACAAAAACCGATGTCGCCTCTGGTGGCGATAATTTCCGACAACGGATGGAACGCGCACAGCGCATTTTTAAAGCGGTTTACTGCTTGGAGGCGGAATCAGCGCCAAACTATATATTCCCAGCAATCAACATGAGCAAAAAGGAAATTTGGCAAATGCTACCGACTCCGGTGCAAGAAGAATCTTGGTATTGTCGCCATCCTCAATATCAAAGTGACGGTTCGGCTATGCCGTGTAAGCAATGCACTACCTGTAAAGAAGTCGCTAAATTTTTACCATATGAAGAATAAATTTTACGCCGAAATTTTTAACCACAGTGGTGCTTGGTATCATCGAGCAAACCAATTATTCCCTCATGCTAGAGATGAAGAGTTCAAAGCTGCATTATCTTTGCTAAGCCTTGAGGACCACAGTCGAGTTTTGGATGTGCCTGCCGGTGGTGGTTATTTATATGACTATATTGGTTCTTTGGTCTCATATTCGGCTTTTGATTTTTCCACCGAATTCGCTAAGTCAAGGCGCGTTAAGCTTTGTTCGGAAACGCACATACCTGTCGACGATTCATATTTTGACACCGCCGTTTCTCTTGCCTCGTTGCACCATGTCAAAGACAAAGCTCATTTTATTTCAGAATTACGCCGCAGTTTAAAAACCGGCGGGCAACTATTGATAGGCGATGTCGTTGCCGGCAGTAAAGAGTCTATTTTCTTAAATGGCTTTGTTAATGACTGGAACACCCTTGGGCACAACGGCGATTTTCTCTGTATCGACCGAGATGTTCAATTATTGAAAAAAATTGGGTTTACCACTCAAACCGTGATTAAAGAGTACCATTGGAATTTTGATTCAGAGCCAGCTTGCCATGAATACTTGAGGCTGCTATTTGCTTTGGATAAAACCCCTGCTGAAACCTTGCTCGACGACGCCATATCCGAGCTCGGCATAACAAAAACCAATGCCGGTTTTCACTTACATTGGTCTTTGGGTTTTATCCTCGCCACTGTCACTTAAGCTGGCGCAAGGCACTCGTTACAATGCAAGCAGGTTCTCGCTACCACTCAAGGAGCAGGCGTCGTGGTTGGCGCGGCGGTAGTGGTGGGTTGTGCTGTCGTAGTCGGTTCAGCTGTTGTGGTGGGTGCCGGTGTGGTGGCCGGTGCGAGAGGCCCACAGTCAACATCATCAGAGTTAATCGCGAAGTTGTAAGCGCCACTGGTATTGCTGATTCTGCCAGCCGCCTTACTCGGGCTTGAACCAAGGTTGATGCTGCCAGAAATCGAAACGCCATCTCCTGAGCCGCTAAAGGAATTACCCGATATTGTGCCCTCTATGCTGATTCTTGGCTCCGATACGAAATCTAAGTTGAGCACAAAGGTATTGCCATTGATGGTCATTGTTAGGCAGGCTCCTCCTAAATCTGGCTCGTTCGACTGCGCGTGGGCAGACCCGATAAAGAAATCAAGAATATCATTGGTTTTGGGGGCAACATTAGATGCCACCGGAGTTAAATCAATATTGCCTCCAAGCACTAACGACGCGACCGAGGTTTGCGCATGGGCAGGTAGCATAACGGCATCGATTACTGGTTTAGACCAGCTGCCAGCGGTCATCACTGCGGTAACGCTGCTGCCCGCTAAAATGGTTCCAACCGCCTTGCGTCGGCCAGCATCTGTTGAGCGACTTTCCAGTTTTTGATCTACTTGATGAGTTTTGACGCTTGAACTCGAATTTGTTTTCTTAGGCATGGCTTTGTTTTACTCTGTTAGGTTGCTGAGGTTTGTGGCAAATTCAGCACAATAAATTTTTCTAGGGCTAGCTGTAATGCAGATGCATAGCGCAGATAAATAATTATCTACTTACCTTCTTAGTGAGCTCGAAGTTAGATTTGGTTCAAGCCGTTAAAAATAAACTTCAAGATGAGGCTGCTTCCCTTATTTCCACTGTAGTTTTCGCCATCGTTCTTACCATTAGCGTTGCCCTCATACCGACATAATCAAGTTTTATTCAAAGCATTGAACCAATAGCCATAAAATGCCCACTAACTAAGCTAATCCAGTTAAATTAGCTGATCCTAAGGTCCGGTATCTACTGCTAGCTACTTTCTCATTAAGCCAGTTAAACTTATCTTGGCTTGTGTGCTAATTTAGCCAGACGCTTTGATGCAAAGCTCAATAAAACAAACAACTGTCGATAGAACTCATGATATTTGACAGAATCAACAGCAATAGTGATTCAATGGCCCAAAGTCCCTCAAATACGATTTGCTTAGCAATCCTGATAAAGCCCAACACAACTTTGTCGGATACCGCACTTTTATCGGCCAAGCCCTTTATTGATCACTGGGTGATATGTTCGCAGGGCTTACAAGAGCAAGACCAGTTGTTTGTAAGAAATACCTTAGCCGGTATCGATGGTCATTTTATGTCCGGTCCGATGAACCATTACGGCGATGCGAAAACTGCATTGCTGGCACAAGCACAGACGCATGCAGATTGGGTTTTGTTGCTCGATTTAAATGAAGAGTTATGTGTTTTGGAGCCTGTATTAAGCTTGCCGGCTAATGCTGATGTTGGCGTTCTTGATATAGCCAAAAAAAATGTCGTTGTCTCGGAAGCGCGCTTGTTCAGGTCAACTGCTAAGGTTTTTTTTAATTACCCCGCAGCTGAACAAGCGGTATTAGGTGGCTTAGAGGTTGATTTCGCATCATCATTTTCAATCTCCAGCCATGCCGATCAGCCAGACTGGGTTGGCGATATCGTAGCCAATCGTTTTCTACTCGACGCGGTTTTAGGTGAATTTGAGGTCGATGCAAATTTATTAATGGCCCTAGGTTTAATAGAACTAAGCAGTGGGCAATTAGATTTAGCGTTAACTCACTTCGAGGGCATTTATATGCTGGCTGCGGCCGAGCCAGTGTTGTGGATGGCGCATTACCTGGCCGGTAATATTTGTCTGGCCAAGCAACAACACCAAGGCGCAATTGAGCATTGGCAAGCGGCTTTTGAATTAACCCCAACTCGTGCGGAGCCGCTTTTTCGACTGGCAAAGATGCATTTTGATGAAAGTGATTTTCGCACTGCCGGCTTACTCGCTGAGCAGGCAGGAAGCATCGATAAGCCAGTTGAGGTGAGCTATCACGAACCGTCTATCTACACACATACGGCGGCACTATTAAAAGCTCAGTCTTGGCATCGGCAAGGTCGTAGCGAAGAGGCGATTGACGCGGTACAACATCTATTAAAACAAAGTTTAAGTCACGTAATTAAAAGTCAAGTGCGCGCAACTCTTGTTGAAATTGAGAGTGCGGATAGTGAAAAAGCTAATCCAACTAAGCCTCCTGTCAGTAGTGTATTGACTGTGCCATGCGTTAGTAATAGTCCGCGCCCTAAATTAACCGTCGGAATGGCTACCCACGACGATTACGATGGTGTCTACTTTTCGGTTATGAGTTTGGTGTTGTATCACCAGCAATGCTTACACGATATTGAAATTCTAATTATTGATAACAACCCCAGCTCGAAACACGGCGAGGCAGTAAGAGGTCTCGCCGAGCGAGTTCCAAATGTGCGCTACGTTGCCGCTAAGGAGTACCGCGGAACAGCGATTCGTGAACGTGTTTTTCATGAAGCTAACGGTAAATATGTGCTTTGCATGGATTGCCATGTGTTCTTGCATGCAGGGGCATTGCGGCGGCTAATCGACTATTTCGATGCAAACTCAGAATCAGCTGATATTTTACATGGGCCTATTTACTACGATAATCATGACAATTTTAGTACCCATATGACGCCCGAGTGGCGTGAGGGATTTTATGGGCGATGGGGTAAAGACGATCGTGGTGGTGAGATTGAAAGCGAACCGTTTGATATACCAATGCAAGGGCTTGGACTATTTGCTTGTGTGAAGGATAACTGGCCTAGTTTCAATCTTAAGTTTAGAGGCTTTGGCGGCGAAGAGGGCTACATTCATGAGAAATTTCGCCAACACGGAGGTAGAGTGTTGTGCTTACCATTCTTGCGTTGGACTCATCGTTTTGATCGGCCGAATGCGCCGACTTATCCTAACTCTTGGGAGGACCGAATTCGTAATTACCATATCGGCTGGGAAGAATTAGGCTTAGATACGCGCCCGATTCTAAATCACTTTTCAGATCTCTTGGGCGAGGCCAATACCAGCTCGATGTATTCACGCTTGTTGCTTGAGAAGGCCAGCCCACTATGGCAGTACGATAGCATTTATCTATTTACACAAAAGAGTATGCCGCCGCCATCGCTAAACGGTCTGGGGGTGCAGCGTATTATGCAGACTACAACGTCAATGTCAGAGTTAAGGTCCCTTTTTCGACGTGCTAGCGAACAGCAACGCCCAAATGTGCTGCTAATAGTCGCGCTAACCGAGAGTGACGCTGAATTCGAATCAGCGATCTGCAACGCAATATCAAACTTCAGTGATTTAAATTCTCGTAGTCGTGACGTTGAATTGATCGAGTCGCCAGTTTTTCAGATGGCTCTAATTGCGCCAACCCTATATGATTTTGTGGTCGACAGTTTTACTAAACACAGTGGTCTTGATATTAAAAAGCTCGATGAGCTCTCACTAGCCGCACGGTCAACTGCGGGTAACTCGCTATGAATTACTTGTGTTCATATTGGTTGTCACCCGATGCTAGCGAGGCAAGGGTCGCCGAGTTAAAACGTTATTTTGATTTGCAGTGCTATTTGAAGAGGCGCATGGGGAGCCAGCAAATCATTTTGACAAATATCGACTACCCGAATGCAATACCGATAGATCTGCCATCTAATTTTACCGCTGAATTTGCTATGTTTGCGAGGTTTTTTGGCTTGGCTCAAGTAATCAAAAGCGGAATCTCTTTTCCTCTTTGTGTGCATGATCACGATTTCTTTAATGCTAAAGAATTAGTCTATGATGATGGCGCAATACTCGTTGCCGCGCTCGTCAACGATTTTTTTTCTGACCAAGTGGTGGTTTACCCTGAGATTTCAAAGCAGGTGATTCTGGACTTTGTTGATTCTCTCTGGGCACTAGACTTCGAGGCCTTCATGCAGTCAGGTTACGGAACAGAGGTGCGTCACGAAGGCCTTTTCTCAACTGAACAAACCCTGGTCAATCTTGGCTTGCACCCGTTTGAGCCAATTCCGATTCGTCGCGAGTTTAATATAAAAGATCAAGTAAGCTTCGACATTGTTGATCAACATTCGCTGGATTCAGCTCATGTCAAAGCTGAACCTATACCCGCAGGTATTCATGGTGTTCACGGGCACCTAAATAAAGGGCCTGCAACCGACGTGTTGCTAGACTGGCTAGCGTTAGAACTGCTAAATAGAAAACATCGATGAATAACTATCTGTTGAGCAAGATTTTATCAAAACTGGCTTAAATAAGGCTTGCTATTAGCCATTTCATTCATTATATTACGCCTCCACTTGATGTTGCGGGGTGGAGCAGTCTGGCAGCTCGTCGGGCTCATAACCCGAAGGTCGTAGGTTCAAATCCTGCCCCCGCTACCAAGTGAAATTTTTATTTTTGCTTAACTGTGAATCTAAAAATTAGATGATTTAGCCAAGAATATTCAACTGCTCGATTATTTTTGTTAAGCTAAGTTAGCGGTGCATAGTGTTACTAGTGTTTGGTTTTGTCCAAACTCGCTGCTGCCAAATTTGTTTAGTCGGTTTTAATGCTGATTGAACTCACTGGAAGCCCCGCGCTATGCGGGGTTTTGTGTTTTTACTACATGTTATTTTGAGCTTACTTGTGAAAAATTAATTTTGAAAGGTTGAACTGCCTCATTTGAGGGCCCTGTCTATTGACAGTATTGGGTCTTTGTTTGGTGGTCGACGCATGTGGTGAAAATTGATTAAGGTCGACGACCTTAATCAGGAATAGGTGAGCAGTGCTCGCCTTTTTGTATTCTGGGATACCAGGATAAGGTTTTAAGAAGTAATTAAATTGAGATTGAAAGAATGGCTTTAACAGTTCCACACATTGAAGAAATCCTTAACCCCGGCGCTGAGGCGTTAGGGCTTGAGCTAGTGGCTGTTGAGTTGAGTGGTGGTGATACTTCTATCGTGCGTATCTATATTGATACGCCAAACGGTATAACCGTGGAAGATTGTACCAAGGCGAGTCGACAGTTCAGCGCTATTTTAGACGTTGAAGATCCGATTTCGAATCAGTACACCCTAGAGGTTTCATCTCCTGGAATGGATCGCCCATTGGCAAAGCCGCTTCACTTTAAGGCGGTTGTTGGTCAGCAAGTGAAAATCAAGATGGCGACCCTTGTAAATGGGCGCCGCCGCTTCACGGGTGAGCTAATTGAAGCAACCGAAGAGTTTGCTGTTGTTGAAGTTGACGGCGAGCAATCTGAATTACCGTATTCAGATATGGACAGAGCGAGACTAATCCCTGTCTATGATTTTGACTAAATTTACTTTTAACAGCGTTTATTTTTAATACGTTTATTTCTAAATATAGAGAGCTAGGAAACATGGCAAGCGAACTTTTAATGATGGCCGAAGTGCTATCAACAGAAAAAGCAGTTGATAAAGGCATCATCTTCGAAGCAATTGAAGCGGCGCTGGCGACGGCTACTCGTAAACGTCACCGCGAGGACATCGACGTGCATTGCGTTATCGATCAAACTGATGGCTCGTACATTCCTTATCGAGTTTGGGAAGTAATTGAAGACGATGCTGAGTTGGAATTCCCATCTAAGCAAATGTGTATTAGTGCTGCTAAAGAACATGACCCAGAGTTAGAAGTTGGCGAGTTCGTGAAAGAAGAATTAGTCGCCGAACCGTTTGGCCGAATTGCAGCCCAAGCGGCCAAGCAAGTGATCATGCAGAAGGTGCGTGAAGCCGAGCGAAACAAAATCAGTGAAGAGTTCGAGCCACGTGTAGGCGAAATGCTTTCGGGTGTTGTTAAACGTCAAGAACGTGGCGATACAATCATCGATTTAGGTGGCCTCGAAGCTGTTTTGCCGCGTAATAAAATGATTCAACGTGAAGGCCTTCGCCCAGGAGATCGTGTTCGCGCTATCTTAAGCGAAGTTAAGCAAAACAATCGCGGCCCGCAATTGGTTTTAGACCGTATTTCCCCAGCGTTAGTATTGGCCTTGTTTCGTGCCGAAGTGCCTGAAGCCAGCGACAATATCATTGAAATCATGGGCGCAGCGCGTGACCCAGGTTTGCGCGCAAAGATTGCGGTTAAATCGAACGACTCAAAAGTTGATCCGGTGGGTGCCTGTGTTGGTATTCGTGGTTCGCGCGTACAGAGCGTGTCGAACGAGATTAATGGTGAGCGTGTCGATATTATTAAGTGGTCTGAAGATCCAGCACAATTTGTTATCAATGCCCTGGCGCCAGCTGAAGTTGAATCAATCATGGTTGATGAAGACAAAGGCGCAATGGACGTGATCGTTGACGATAGTCAATTGTCTCTATCTATTGGTCGTGGCGGCCAGAACGTACGCTTAGCCAGTGAGTTAACTGGTTGGGAAATCAACATCATGACCGACGAGCAAGCTAACGAAAAGCTTGAAGAGGAGTCATCTGATGTGCGTGAATTATTTATGGCGAAGTTGGACATCGACGCCGATGTTGCAACAATCCTGATTCAAGAAGGTTTCTCCAGTTTAGAGGAAGTGGCTTATATTCCTCGCGAAGAAATGCTGGAAGTCGAAGAGTTTGACGAAAACCTAGTCGACGAGCTGCGCCAGCGTGCTGATGATGCTTTGGTGACACTGGCTATTCAGAAAGAAGAATTGTTAAAGGGTGCTGATCCAGCTGAAGACTTATTGACCATGGAAGGCATGGATGAGACAACGGCTAAGTTCCTAGCGATCAACGAAATTAAGACGATGGAAGACCTTGCCGAAGCGGCAACTGATGAGTTGCTAGAAATCGAAGGTTTGAACATCACAGAAGAGCGCGCGCAAGAGTTAATTATGATTGCCCGCCGCCCTTGGTTTGAAGAAATGGGTATCGACCCAGATGCGGCAGATGAGGTGGCAGAGGAAGGCTAGGTCTCGACCGAAGCACTTACCAACGCAACTCAATCTAACTATTTAAGAGCACATATTATGTCAACCATTACTATCAAAGCCTTTGCACAACAAATCGGCATTGAATCAGAACGAGTCGTTAAACAGCTCGGTGATGCCGGTGTTGCCGGTAAGACCGTCGACGATTCACTAACCGATGAAGAGAAGCGGCAATTGCTTGATTTTCTTCGAGGCGGAGCGGCAACCGCACCTGTAGAGGCACCGGCAGCTGGCCGCGGCAAGATTTCGCTGAAGAAAAAGACTAATTCTGAAATTCAGCAAACGACTAAAACGGGTATCGCTCGCACGGTACAAGTGCAAACTAAAAAGCGTAGAACCTTTATTAAACGTGAAGTTTTAGAGCAAGAAGAAGCTGATCGCCATGCCGCTGAGCAATTAGTGCTGCAAGAGCAAGCAGCTGAAGTTGAGCGTGAGCGAGTTGCAGCTGAAGAGCTGGCTAAGATGAGTGAATCTCAAAAAGCCGAAGCAGAGCAGGCGCGTTTAGCGGCAGAAGAAGCTGTCGCCCAAGCCGAAGAAGAAGCAGCGGCAAAAGCGGCAAAAGCGGCAGAAGAAGCAGCGGCAGCTAATAAAGCGGCGGAAGAAGCCGCTGCAAAAGCTGAGGCCGAATCCAAAGCTGCAGCGCAAGCGAAAGCCGAACCTGTTGTTGAAGAAAAACCTGTTGTTAAGGCAAAGTCAGCGGCTGTTGAGCCTAAATCGGCGGCAAAAGTCGAAGCTCCGGTTAAAGAAATGACGGCAGCAGAAAAATCGAAATTAAGTAGGAAACCTGTTGAAGCGCCTCGGGCACGACGAGAAGTGATTATGCCCTCAATCATTCGCAAAGCGTCTGATCGAGTACGTGTATCACCGATTATCAAACAAGCGGAGCCTAAGCCTGCAACCCCTGCGCCATCACCAAACGCTAACAAAAACGACAAAGGTGCCGGTGGTAAGCGCAAGCCGTTTGCCGGTCGTGAAGAGTTACATGTTACAAAAGGTCGTGGCCGTAATAAACGCAAAGATAAACGCCGCCCATCTAACATCAAAACCAGTACTGGAGATCAACACGGGTTCGAACGCCCAGTTGCACCACGGACTCGTGATGTTGCGATCGGTGAGGCTATTAGTGTTGCTGATCTAGCTGCGCAAATGTCAGTGAAGTCGGCTGAAGTGGTTAAAGTGTTGTTCAAGATGGGCACTATGGTAACCATCAACCAGACCTTGGACCAAGATACAGCCATGTTAGTGGTTGATGAAATGGGCCACAACCCAGTTGAAGCCAAGCAAGATAATCCTGAGGCATTCCTCGCGGCTAATCAAGAAATCGACGTTGATGAGTCAAGCTATGAGCCTCGTTGTCCGGTGGTTACTGTTATGGGCCACGTTGACCATGGTAAAACATCGCTACTAGATTACATTCGCAAAGCCAAAGTTACCGCCGGTGAAGCGGGTGGCATTACTCAGCATATTGGTGCTTATCAGGTTCAAACCAGCAATGGCGAGGTTACCTTCTTAGACACACCTGGCCATGAAGCTTTTGGTGCGATGCGTGCTCGTGGAGCGAAAGCGACCGATTTAATTATCTTGGTTGTTGCCGCTGACGATGGTGTTAAGCCTCAAACTATAGAGGCGATTAAACACGCTAAGAACGCTAATGTTCCAATCATTGTTGCTATCAATAAGATGGACAAAGAATCGGCAGATCCCGATCGTGTTAAGCAAGAATTAGCCAACGAAGACGTAATCTCAGAAGGTTGGGGCGGCGATG